>JAABUL010000345.1_pt1 | contig 99920 bp, 82 predicted proteins | sample 5559151 | NCBI WGS metagenome assembly JAABUL01 (sample SAMN10711876, study PRJNA513368) | rock metagenome | isolation source: Antarctica rocks | place: Antarctica: Victoria Land, Pudding Butte sud | reverse complement strand
TAACTTAATATAAAGATATTAAAATATAAATTTAAGGGATAAAAGAGCTAGAATTATTATAATATAAATAGATATAAAATTTAAACTTAAAACTTTAATAATTAATTAATATTATCCTTTAATATTAATATATAATTTAAGGATTATAATTATAAATAATATAACTTTTAATTTAATCTTAATAATATAAGTACTTATAAGGTATTTAATATATTTATAAGTCCTAAGAAATATCCTTTTATATAATAATTAAAGGATATTATTAAGAATAAGACTATTAATAAATTATATATAAAGTATTAATTAATTATATATAATTTAAAGTAAATAATATTATTAAGGAGGTAAAAGAATCTTATAGATTTTAATTAATTCTTAGGCTTCTTAATAGATAAGAGATTAATTTATATAAATTAAATTAATTATTAATTTAATTAAAGTTCATTAATTACTTTTTATAATTATTTTAATTATTATCTTTATTACTCTTATTATAAAAGGAGATTTATTTGATTTATATATATATAAGATTTAATATAATTATATCCTTTTATTCTTATTTATTAACCTTTTTATTTACGTTTTTAATTAATTTATTTATAATACCTTCCTTATTTCTTAAGATTAAATAATAATTTATTATCTTTATTTAAGTTACTTTTAATTAGAATATACCTTATTAATAATAAATTATATAATATAATAAATATTATTAGAATATTATTTATAACTTTAGTTTATAATCCCTTATACTTTTTTATCTATTTTCTATAAGTATAGGATTTTCTAGAAGATCCCTTTTATAATTATATATCTCTAGGGTATTTATAACTTATTTATAATTAAGTTCCCCTTAATTTTAATTTTTTTTAAATTTTATTAAGCTCCCCGCCTTTATTTTAATATTAATTAAATCTTTATCTTTACTCTTATTAATAATATTTACTTATTACTTAACCTCTTTTTAATATTCTTTATATAATATTATCTTATATATTATAAGATCCTATTATATTATTAAGTTATTATTTTCTATTACTTAGAATTAATTAATTATTATAATAATTAAGAAGGTTTTTAATATAAAAAATTTAATTAAGTTATATAACCTTTTAATTATATTAAAAATATACTTATAATTAATATTAAAGAAAAGTCTTTTTATTAATTAAAAAAGGTTTTATATTATTATTATAATCTATTATATATTAAAAATAAAAATAAAGATTTAAATAAAAAATATTATATTTATATTATAATAATTGTAAATCTCCTTATTTATTTTTTATATATTATTAAATAATTTCTTTTTAATTTTAATAAATTATTTAAGGATATCTTTACTTAAATCTTATTATTTATAACTCTTTTAATATTAAATAATTAATTAATAATTATAATTTTAAATTTTAAATTTATTTTAATAATAATTTTCTTATATTTTATCTTTATTATTTTTATATTAATCTTTAAAAATAATTTCCTTTATATTAAGATTAAGAAGAGTTATTATATTATATAAGCCTCCTAATAATAATTTTATTTTTATATAATAATTAATTAATTACTTATTTATTTATTTTTTAATTTTTTTAATTTTTTTATTTTTTTTTAAGGAATTCTCTTTTTTTATAACTTTCTTACCTCTTCTTTCAGATAATTAAATAAGATATTATATATTTAAAATACCTTATATATTATTAACTTCCTTAAGCTTCTTATTATTTAAGTATATTAATAAAAAGCTTTATAAAATTTAAATAAATAATTAATTCAACCTAATTTCAAATTATTAAGTTAAAGTATAACTCTATTTTATAAGAAAAATTTATTTATAATTATCCTTAATTTTTAAGTTTAAATAAATATATAATATATTAAATCTTACTTATTTATTAAATCTTAAAAAAGTTTAAATATTATAAATATTATAAATTAATTCTTATTATAAATTCTTTAATTTTATTATAAATTAATATCTTTTTACTTTTATTAATTATAAGATTATTAAATCTCTTAAAACTTTTTATATTATATATTATTATTATATTAAAAGGTAGTAATCTTATAAATCTATTATTATAAATCATTATTATAAAAGTCTTATATAATATAAAGATTAAGATAAAATATAAGAAAGTATTATATACCTTTATTAAAGTAAATAATATATTAGGCTCTTTTTAATTTTCAATATTTAATTTTACTTAATCCTTCTTTTTATCTTAATTTCTTTAGAAATCTTAATTAATTAATAATACCTTAATTATACTTAATAACTCCTTAAGTATAAATTAGATAATATATTGTTACGGTTCACTCCGTCCGTGGATAGGATAGACCTATGATTAGTTCTCGTGAAGAGGAGTATTAAGGAAGTAGGGTAAGTAGGCTTATACTAAACAGGTCTAGTATAAGGTATTATATTTAGTACTTAGAAGATTACTAGAATTATAACATGAGTTAAGTACGGAGCTCCTACCTACTAGGAAACATTACTATCTATATAGATATAGGAAATATTAGATTAACTGGATTAGTTCTAATACTACTAATTCTCTGGATTAGCTAGATTAGTTCTGATACTACTAACTCTCATGGATTAGTTGGATTAGTCCTGATACCGCTGATCGTTACGAGAAGTACTTCGTCCGAGCGTAGTATAAGAACCGTGAGTTCAGGCTATAATATTAGATTCCCCCTTATTAGTTTTCGTCCTGAAAACTCTACTACTCTGTAATGCTACCTATTAGATCTAAACCTAAGTCTACTTTTTTCTGTTATTAGTTGATTAATACTATTATTAGAACTGGTTTGATAGCTATAAGGGTCTATTCGAATTGTAAGCGTACTAGTTAGGCTGATAAGTATAAGGTCGGGGCTTCCGCTAGTTACTACGTAGAGTGCGCCCGGAAGGGTTTATTAGACTATAACCTCTTACCTTTCTCTCCTATAAAATGGACTAAGATATGGAATTAACGGAACTAAAAGGCCGCTAAGGCTAAAGAAGCTCTAGCTAAATTTACTTGATTATAGAGAGAAGTGGAGGTATTAGAAAGGAAAGGAATCGCTATAATTAAGGGCGAAATTTAAAATATTAAAGAGGTGGAGTATAAGGAGTAATTAGATATAATTAATCCTAGCGACTTCCTCTTTAATGTCTCTTCGGAATAGGTTGAAGTTCCGGCGGATTTCGACTGGAGTAGTCTTATCAACGTTAGTAGAATTACCGTAGAAGGTCCTTACAGCCCCGAAGGTTCCTAGCGGGCTCCTAGGTACTTTCTAATTCTTTACAGTCTTTCCATTTAATGAAGTAGTCCTGACCCTTCTGTTCTAGGATCTTTTTGACTTCGTATTCTTCGGTTTCAGCCTTATACTTCCAGTCTTCCTGAAGAGGTATTCCGGAGTCGGCTAGTTCTAATAATAAGACATAGAACACTAGATATACTCTAGCGTTAGGTAGTAGCTATAATTTATAGTTAATAGGTCCCTTAGGTTACTTAATTAAAAATGGTCTAACTTTAATATAGTCTAGTTTCTTACTTAGTCTCTTGTTCTTTAAGTTTTTTATATAGAGGTATACTTTATCCCCCTTCTTTAGCTAAGGATATATTTTTCTTTTCTTATTAACTCGTTACTAAGTCTTAGTATTAACCTTACTAATTATTTACTATATATCGTCGTGTAGTCTTTTCATATTAGATGCTAACACCGTCGCCTTCTCTACCCTAGAACCCTTCCTTAATTCTAGAAATAAGTTAGCGTGTCTTCTATAATTCGTAAAGAATAGAGATAGTCCGATTATATCTAATCTCTTATTATTAAGTACTAATTATGCTATAGGAAGTAATAAGACCTAGTTATTTTACTTGTAACTAACGTAGTACCTTAGGTACGCTTCTATTATTTAGTTAGTGCGTTCTATCTAACTATCTATTTCTAGATAGTAGGCGGTTAACATTCGCAGCTTTATTCTAATTACGGCGACTAGAGTCTTCTAATAGTAAGACGTGAAGAGTCTATCCCTATCTGAAGTAATAGATTCAGGTATATTATAATCCCTTATCAGCTTATCTAATAGGATAAATCCTAGCTAATATACCTTATATATTTCTTTATAGGGGATCAGGACCGTATACTTTATTAACTTATTAATAATTACTATTATTAAGTTAAAGATATCCCCTATAACTAAATCTTTTAATTTTGGTAATTTAATGATAAAGTCTATGATTACATCCTTTTATAATATATCTAGAACCGGTGTAAACTATATTTACCTGTACTTAGCGTGGCGTGTAAACTTATTCTATTAATAGTAAATATATTTGCTGATGTATTTCTTAATATGCGTGCGTAGTCGTGGCGTTACATATTCTCGTTAGAGGATCTCTACCGTTTTAGAGATTCCTGGATGTCCTAATAAAGGATTATTATAGTGATCCCGGATTACTTCTTTAGTATACTTTTCAGGTAAGTACGTCTTCCCTTTATATTAGAGTAGCTCTTGTCTTAGTTATTAATTCCTTAGCTATAATACTAGCTTATCGTTAATATAGCCTTCCTTTAAGGTTAGCGTAATATCCTAGACTATAATTCGTATAGTTACTACTAAACTCCGTATTAATACTAGTGATCCGTCCTTTTCTTATTTAAGAATTAGCTTCTTTATAATGTCCTTAGATTCTATATAATCTATACGCCTACTTAAGGCGTCCGCTTAACCATTATCTTTCCCTAGGATATATAGTATTTTAAACTTATACTATCCTAGTAATTCTAACTAACGGACTTATCTTCGATTTAACTCCTTAATTATAGTGAAGTTTAAGAGGTTCTTATAATCTATAAAGATAGTAAGTTCTAAATAACTCTCGATATATACCCTCTAATTCTAAAGTGTATATACTACTACTAATAGTTCTTTATCGTAGATATCGTAGTTCTATTCTACTACCGATATCTTTCGTAAGTAGTAGGCGATTAGGTACTATTTACCATCCTTTCCTTAATATAAATAAGCGCTGATTACAAGATCTAAGACATCTATTTCAATATAAGTAGGTTCGTTTACTTGAAAGGTATAGAGTACTAGTAGATTTTAATAGGCTTCCTTTAATATCGTGAATACTTTCTATTAACTTATTCCCTATTAAAATCCTTTTTCTTTCTTAGTAATATTTATAAGTAGTAGGGCTATTTTTAAATACCCTTTAATAAACCTTCTATTAAAGTTCGTAAATCCTAAGAAGCTCTAGACTGATTTCATATTATATAGTATAGGCTATTCTACTATAGCCTTAATCTTCTTAGGGCTTATACGAATGCCCGTGGTACTTACTACAAATCCTAGGAATTCTACTAACTCCTTATGAAATTCGTACTTCTCTGGCTTAAGGAGTAATCTGGCCTATAATAGGTAGGTTAAAATATCCTATATATGCTAGATATATTCTTCCTTAGTCTAAGAGTAGATTAAGATATTATCGAGGTAAACGATCGCGGTATAATCTAAATAAGCTTAAATAACATTATTAACTAGTACTTAGCAGGTTACTAGTACGTTAATAAGTCTAAATAATATAACTAGGTACTCGTAATATCTATATCAAGTCCTAAATATAGTTTTCTATTCTTCTCCTTCTTTTATTTAGATTAAGTTATAAGCTCCTCGTAAGTTAAGCTTAGTAAATATCTTTACCTAAGAGAGTCTATCCTGCAGCTCGCTAATATTTAGTAAAGGATATCGATTCTTGATAGTAATATTATTTAACTTCTAATAGTCGACGTATAGCCTAAGCTTTCCATCCTTTTTTAATATAAAGAGGATTAGATAACCTACTAATAATTTAGATTCTTAAATAAATCCCTTCTTAAGGTTCTTATTAATATACCCGCGTAGTATAGTAAGTTCCTTTTCTAATAATATATAGATTAATCTAAATATTAGTTCCTTTCCTAGTTTAAGTTCGATCTTATAATCCTAAGATTAGTATATAGGTAAAGCTTTTACTATTATCTCTTTTATAAAGAGATATATCTATTTCTTATATTCTTATAAGATATTAGGAGGTTCGTCTTTTCCCCTAATAACTCTAGCTTAGTTATCCGGCTAACCCTTATTAGTATATACTAAGTTAGATCCTCGTCTAAGGTCGTCCTTCTTTAAAACTAAAGCGTAATAAGCTTTAACTAGTCTTTAGTTCTATTTCTTATCTATCGCTATCCTCTATTAGCGTATAGGTTATATACTAGTAATATCTCTAGTATTCGTAAATGTAAGTACTCCTTTCTTCTAGTTAATTACTGGATTATACTTCTTTAACTAAGGCATTCCTAAAATGATATAATAAGTGGCTATCCTAACTATATCGAAGGTTAATTCCTTATGATAGCGTCGAATTATTATAGGTAGCGAGTATGTCTCCTTATCTATCCTTCCTATTAATAGCGTTAACCCGTCGGCTATTTATAAGTCGTACTGTTCTTTCTTTCTTCGAGTTAGTAGGCCTAGTAACCGTACTAAATCTCGAGAAGCGAAGTTACCAGTCGCTCCAGAATCTATCATTATAATAGTTCGTTAACTATTAATTAATACCGGTATATTCATATATATATTATACTAAGTAGTATATAGGAATTACTTTAGGGTTAATATATTGATCTACTTATATCTCCCCGTAATATAAGAGATTACTCTTTTCCTTATTTAGGGAGAAAACTGTATATTATCTTGATTTCCACATGCTTCTTACATTTATTATACATGTAAGTATACTACTCTAGCAAGTAGTATTCCACTGCGTCTAGGCTATACTCAAGTTAGTTCTTAATACTATCATACTATCCTGCGGTAGATCCTGGAAACTATAAGTTACGTCGCTTACTAGCTAGGTACTAGTTATAACTATTACTTATATAATCCCTCTAGATTATCTGTTTATAAGACGTACCTACTGCCTATCTTCCTAGCTCTATTTAAACTTGTAAGTGGTACTTATAGTAGTTATTAGCGTAGGCTATTTAATATATAACACCGTATTCTAGGTATACTAAGTTAAATCAGTAATCTTTAACGTATAGCTTTTCTTTATAATACGTTTTCTCTAAGTGTTTTCCTTTATTTAATCCTTATAATGCGGTGGTATAAGATAGAGAGTTATCTAGAGTATCCTTACTAAGTCTATAACGTAGCGCTTCTTCCTCTAAGCTCTCTTAACTTTCTTATCTATATTCTAAGCTATACTCTAGAACCTCGCCGTTATCTAAAGATTCCTATTCTATCTTCTTCTCTTAGATGTCTTAGAGTTATTATTATAATTAGTCTACTTCTATCTAGATACTAATAACTAGGTCCTTTAGAACTTCCTTAAGTTCTAAGTCCTCTCGTCCTACTAGGATAAGATACCTCGTAGTTCTTATATTAATATCCTAGGATGATATTCCATAGTCTTTCAGATTCTTAATGAATTAATATACCTTTCGTGCGAATTTAAAATAGCGTTCTCCCTTTATAACTTCCTTTAGTAGTTTCTCTACCTCTATCTACTCGTGGATTAAGTCGTAGTTCTCTAGATCCTTAGAAGGTTTATTATATAGAACTCTTCTTAATATATTTAACTATGGTCGCGGTACTATATTCTTTAACCGATAGTCTCTAGCGAAGTAGCCTAGTTTACTATAGTTATAGTAGGTTACTACTTTCTTACCCCTTTTAAGCTACTTCTTACCCCTAAATTTTCCCTTATCTTATTTCTAAGTGAAGTCCAGTTCTATTAATGTATATCCGTACGGGTCGCGTTATTAATACTATCGTCTTCCTAGTCTATCACTAGTGAAGATTCCTGATCGTTCTATTCTAGAGGTTCTATTATTATATCGTTTCTCTATTACTAACTTATAGAGCTTGTCGTCAACCTTTATAGCTTCTATTATCAGAGTATCAAGATTATTAATCTATACTCTAGTTCATATAAGTTCTTCTTTGATATTGAACTTTAATCCGCGGCGGTATATTATTATTAGTACGTTATTATCCTAGTCTATCTTTATTATATACTACTGAAACTAAGTAGAATACTTAGTAGTAGACTTCTTCTAAGATAAGTACTAAATAACTCGTATAGCTACTTTATTTTCATTTAAAGGACTAAAGACTCATTATATCTTAATACGAAATCGTGTAAAGCTCTCTATCTAATTCCGGATATACTAATTATCTGGATTATCTTTATCCTTAAGGTACTTCTTAAGAGAAGGATAAACCTACTTCTAAGCTCGTCCTCTTATATACGTGATAGCGAAGGCCGGCTACTATACCGTTAGTAAGGTCTATCCGTTAAAGGTAAAGTAGAGCTGAAGCTATATAAGCTAGTCTTTAAGCTTTTCTCTTTCGCCGTAGAATAAGTCGGGTCTAGTAACCTTAAGTCTATCCTAGCTATCCATGGTTAGGCGTTATAAACTCTAGACGCTTAGGGGGGGGTCTCTGCTTTCTAAGGTACTTATTCTAAGGGTATTTAAAGTATTACGGTTTACTCCGTTTATAGATAGGATAGACCTATGATTAATTCTCGTGAAGAGGAGTATTAAGGAAGTAGGGTAAGTAGGCTTATATTAAATAGGTCTAGTATAAGGTATTATATTTAGTACTTAGGAAATTACTAGAATTATAATATAAGTTAAGTACGGAGCTCTTACCTACTAGGAAACATCACTATCTATATAGATATAGGAAATATTGGATCAGCTGGATTAGTTCTAATACTACTAACTCTCTAGATCAGCTGGATTAGTTCTGATACCACTAACTCTTATAGATTAGTTGGATCAGTCCTAATACCGCTAATCGTGACGAGAAGTACTTCGTCCGAGCGTAGTACAAGAACCGTGAGTTCAGGCTGTAATATATATAATAAATAAGAGATATAATAACTCTTTATATTTAAAAGATACTTTAAATTTATATAAATTTTATATAATTCCTTCTTAAGGTTAACCTAAAATTATTTAAATTTAATAATATTTTTTATTATTATTAAGAGGTTTTTATATATTATAATATTATTAAAAATATTATTAATTATAATTATATTAATTTACTTATTTAAGTTAAAGTAATTAATAACCTTTATTAAATATAATATTAAATTAAGAATATTATATTTCCCCTTTATATATTTAAATATAATAAGTATCTTATAATATTATTAATTTTAATTAATAAAATATATATTTATAATTATATAACTTTATTACTTTTTAATAGATTAAAGGTTAAGTATTAAAATAATCTTTATCTTATTAATAAATAAATCTTTAAGTAGATAAGCTTTAAGGTCTATAAACTTTTATATAATTTAATTCTTAACTATTAATAATAATAGAAGATTAATTTAAGTATTAAGATATTTAAAAGCTTATTATATTTCTATATTATTTATATTTTATATAGAAAGATTAAGAGATACTATTATTTATATAAATTAATAATCAAAGTTAATAATTATTACTTATCAATTATTAAATAATTATATATTAGTTTTTTTTTAAATTCTTAATAATAAATTAATAAATTAATAAATTATTTTAATTATTATCTTAATCCTTTCTTAAATAATATAAATAAACTTATTAATAGAAATTAAATTTAAATTAAATTAAATTTATTCCTTTTATTTAAAATATTTTCTTATATACTTTAAAAATTAAATAAGTCTTTATATTACTTCCTATATTTATTCTTATTAATATATAATTATATTTAATATAAATAATCCTAGGCTCTTTATTATAAATTATAGTATTAATATAATATTACTCCTATTCTTTACTTTATTTTTTAGATATTTAAGAAAGGTTAATATTAATATTTTTCTTCTTTTTTAATAAACTCTTTATATAAGTATACTATTATTATTTATAATATTAATTAAGGAACTTCTCAGCTATTTCTATAATATATAAATAATAAGGAATATCCTATCCCTTCTTAATAAAGGCTTAATTAAAGGGATTAGCCTCTTATAAGAAAGGTATTAAAGAAATTCTATTATTATTATTAATCTTACTTATATTAAAGTTATTTATTTAAGATATTATAAAATAATAGAGGATTTAAGGATAATTAAGGAAGTAATATAATTTATTATAAAGGGGGAATTATAAGAAGATATAAAATAAGTAAAGAATTATATAGGTTTAATAATTATTAAGATCTATGTTATTAAATTTAATAAATATATTATTTTATTAATGATATTTTTCCCTTCCTTTTAATTCTATATTCTTATTATCTTAAACTTTTAATTATAATACCTTTAATAATTAAATTAAAGCTTATTAATAATTTTATTATTATTAACTTAAATCTTTTAAATAATATAAATATTAATTAAGGTTATTTACATAATAAGGAATCTTAGAGCTAAGGTTACTTAAATAATAAAGAGTTTAATAATTAAAATTATTTAAATATTAATTAATTATTATAAGAGCCTTAAATTAATTATAAAAGTATTTAAATACCTATTATTATTTTATTTAAATTATAAATAAATAAGATTATTAATAAGGTTACTATTAATATAGATTTAATCTATAATAATAATTAAAATAATAATAATAATAAAGAGTCTTAGCCCTTATAATATTAACCTATTTATTATAAAAGTAATTAAAAGAGTTTAATTAAATTATTTATATTAAGGAAAAAGACTATTATAATAAAAGGTAAATAATAGAAGATCCTTATTAAGCTAATTAAATTAAGGATAAAATCTATTATAATAAAAGTTATATAAAAGAAGAATAATAACATATTTATTTAAATTTATTTAAATTTAAGTATATATTAATAATTAAAGTTATTATAATCTAGGATATTAAATAATATTAAAAAATGATTAAGCTTTTAATAATTTAAATACCTTTTATTTATTTAATTTATAAGATTATATATATTAAATTTAAAAAGATTAATATTATTTATAATTATATACTTTAATAATATTATAAGAGGTAATAGAAGTAATAATAATCTAGGAATTTTAATATAAATCTTAATACCTCTTAAAATTAAATTTAATAATAATATAATTATAAACCTTTATATAATTTATATAAAATAAGTAATAGTTAACTAAAAGAATATATAACTTATATAAGATATAAGAAAGATATATCTAAATAATATATAATAATTTAATTTTAATTAATTTAAATATATCCTAGGACTTATATAAAATTTAAAAGATATATAGTTTTATATTTATATATTATAATAGATTAGCTTTTATTTATCCTTATCTTTATCTTATAGAATCTTATTAACAAGTATATATCTAGGAGTAAAAATAATTTTTTTTTATTCCTAATTTATAATATACCTTATTAATTATATATAAATCTAGAGCCTATTAATAGAAGGTAATAATATATAATAATAAAAAATATAATTAATATAATATTTTAATAAAGATTAGGAAGATTTTTATATTTAATATTAATAAATATATTAATAGCTAATCCTAATTTAAATTTATATTTTATTATATATAAGATTAAGTACTATTTATCCTTATTATTATTTATTTATTATTATTAAATATATACTTTTTATTATAAATATTAGTTTAAATCCTTAAAATTATTTATATTTCTTATTATATCTATTATAATAGCCTTAATTAAATAAGGAGCTTAATAATTTTAATAATAATTTTAAGGAGGATAATATATAAGATATCTCTTTTAATAAAAGTAATACTTATAATAATAAATATATTAATTTATAAAATTACTTCTTACTAATTTAATAAGCATTTCATTAAAAACGCGTAATAATATTTATAATTATTTAAATAATCCTAATTTATTACTTAAATAATTCCTATTATTAGAAGATTAAGATTTATTTAAGTTAAGAATATAAGATCTTCTTATAAGGTCTTTAAGATAATCCGCGCTTAAGGAATTTTAGGAGTATATTATTATTATTTACCTCTTACCTCCCTTAAGCTTAAATAATTATTATAAAGAATTTAAATTAATTTATAATATTAAACCTTATTTTTATTATAAAATAATTATATCCCCTTTAATTACCTTAGATCTTTATATAATATCTATTAAATTACCTCTTACTTTATATACTTCTTTATTAAGAGGGATAAGAATAAGTAATTCTACTTTTAATAATTTTAAGTTATATATTTAATTTATTAATAAAATAAAATAAGTTTAAAGTCTCTTTCTCTAATATTAGAGAACCTAGGGAAGAAGAAGTTAAATATTTTAATAAATATAAAATTAAGTATCATTTAAAAGAAGATAAATAAGATAAGGAAGTAAAACTTTATATAACTTATAATTATAAATTTAAATAAAGGTAAATAAGTATAAATTAAAATAATAAATCTTAATATTAATAATATTAAATAATATAGGTAAGGATTTTAATATTATTATAAATATAACTTATTTATAAGATAAAAATTAAGATAAAGGTAAGAAGAAAGCTATATTAATAATTAAAAAAGAAAGTCTAAATAAAGAGAAAGGAGATAATAAAAAGTTTTTTAAATTAAATTTTAAATCTTTAAGAGATAATATTAATATACCTTAATTATTAAAAGTATTAATTAAAAAGGCTAATAAAAAGGTAATATAAAAGGAGATAATATAATAAAGAATATAAAAGAAGGATTATAAAAATAAAATATCCTTTTAACCTTTTATAATATTAAAAAATAAAAAGCTAATAATAACATATAAATTAAAAAAGTATAAATTTATTATAAAATAAATAATTAAAGGATAAATATTAGGAATTACTCTTGATAAATATAATATAATTATAAGAATTAAGTCTTAAGGATTTAAAGCTATAATAATAATAACGATTAAATATAAATATAAGAAAATAAATAAATTTATTTTATTTAATATTTAATTATCCTAATTTTTATATTAATTAATTTATAATTATAATATTAAGAGATATTTAATAATATTAAAAATTAATAAAATTAATAATCTTAAAAGCCTTATTTTAAAGATTATTAAGAAAAGTTATATATAAATTTGATAGTAATTTATAATTTTAATCCTTTATTATTATTATTATTATATAAGAGGCTATTAAAGCCTACTTAATAAGATATTTTAAAAATAAATTATATATAAATTTAATTAAATAAGAAGATTAATTATTATATAAATAATAAACCTAGCTATAATCTATATTAAATATATTATAATTATATAAAAAGATATATAATTAATTAAGAGTTTAATTACTTTTTATATTATAATTTAATTTCATTATAATATACAAATTAAATCTATAATTTTTAATAAAATTTATATCTTATATTTTATAATATTAGATTTTATAAGAGGAAGAAGCTTTATCCTATTTAAATACCTCTTAAAGTAGGATTAAGTTAAAGATTAAGATAATTTTATAAAGATTTTCTAAGGACTTATATAAATATCTAAGATAAAGTCTCTTTTATTAATAAATAAATAAATATCTACTATTATATTTAATAATTTTATAAGGATTTTTAAAAATAGTAACTTTAATTATATTTTATTATATTAATTAATTTAGTAATAGAGAGTTATATATCTCTTTCCTCCCCTATTAAAAGAGGATTAAGATAAAGATTAAGATAAAATCTAGGTTTTAAATAAGGCCTTACTTATTAATAAGCGGGCGGGTACCTACTATTACCTAGAGCGGGTACCCGCCCCGCTACTAGGGCGGGTTCCAAGGGTACCTATCCGCCCCGCCCCGCCCTATTCCGTAGCGTAAAAGGAATTAAAGGGCCCTTTAAGTTATAAAGGATAACCCTTTAAATTTATAATATATATAATCCTTTCCTAGTAAGCCTAATCTTTAATAATAATCTATCTTTAATTTTAGCCCTTAAGGGGGTATTTAATAAAGATAGGAAATATATAATAATAGATAACTTTAACTTATACTATTTATAATAAAATAATTTAGGGAGGTATATATATTATATAATAATAAATAAGTTATTAGAGGTAATAAGATAATAGGAAATAAAACTTAATATATCCTAGGGCTTAATAATATAATAGAGTTAAGGAATATAAAGTATAATTAACTTATTATTCCTTATTAAAAATATATATAATATAAAGTTAAAATATAAAGTTAAATTAAATTTTAATTTTAAATTTAATTATCTCTTAATATATACCTCCTTAAAATAGTTATAAGAGGAGTTAAAACCTTATAAAAAGTAGACTTAAAAGAAGGTAAACTTTAAGGAGGTAAAGGGGGATATTAATATATAAATAATTATTTTAATTAAAGTCTTAAATTAATATTTATTAAAATTATATAAAGAAATTAATATATATATAAATATATTAATTATAATACTTTAAGAAATTATAAATAATATTATCTTTAATATAAGATCCTTTAAAGGCTTTAAGTTATATTAAATAATAAATTATATAAGGATAATAAAGGCCTTAAGAGAGGCCTTAAAAGATTATAAATACTATTAAATAACTATTATAAAAGAAAGGTTTTAAGAGGTAAATATAAATAAAGTCTTTATATTTAAAAAGACCTATATATTAAACTATTAAAAAGTAGTATATATAATATTATTAAAGAAGATAGGTATTTAAAAGTTAATTAAATAAGGAAGAAAGAGGAATATAATCTTTAAGAAACTCCCCTAATTCCTAGCCCTTAAGGATAAAGAATACAGGAAGGCTATTAACTTTAAAAGGAAAATAAAAGTATTTAAAAGAATCTTTTTCCCTCCCCCTCTTTAAGTTAATTTAAAAGATATTAAAGGTATAATATATTTTACTTTAATTAACTTTTATATTACCTTAAAATTTAGGGAAATCTAGGAAGTAATTTAATATTTAATTATAAATAAGGCCCTAGATACCTTAAGATTATTAAATAAATTCTTATATATCTTATATAAAGATTTAATTAGAGGGGTAATAAGACTCTTTTAAGTCTACTTAAATAAGGGCTATTATTTAAAGAGGTTTAAGGAAGTAAATATAATTATTTTAAAAAAGTTAAAGAAATTAAATTATTTAAAATTAAAAGTATATTAATTAATAATATTACTTAATATATTAAAGAAAGCTCTAGAGATAATAATATTTAAATACCTTAATAATTTAATAGAATATTATAAACTCCTCTTAAACTAATAAATAAGGATAAGGAAGGATAAATTAATAAACTTAATTTATATAATATAAAATTAAGGGAAAAGGAATATTATAAGCTTATTATTATTAAATATTATAAGGGCCTTTAATAATATATTATAATAAAGGTTATTTTATAATTTTAAAATAAAAAGAATTTTAATAATAATTATAACTTAAATTATAAACTTCTTATAAAGAAGGATAAGATTTATTATAATAAAGATAAGAATTAATTTAATAAAAGAAATTTAAATTAAGATACTTTAAAGCTTTTTAATCTTATTAATCCTTTTCCTATATTTCAATAAATTATTAATTAAGGAGTATATAAGGATTAAACTCTTAATATAAATAAGAGGATTTATTAATAATATTTACCTCTTAATATATAATAAGTTTATTAAAGGGAGTTATTATTAACTTAAAAAGGCCTATTAAATTTATTAATAATTGATAAAGATATATAATATAATATTTATATTTATATTATAAAAATATTAATTAATTTAATTCCTAAGAATATTAAAGAAATTTAATATTATAAAAATATAAATTAATTTAATTCCTAAGAATATTAAAGAAATTTAATATATTAAAAATAATTTAATTTAATAATATAAAAATTATTTTAAGTACAAATATATAAGTTCTAAGACTTTATATTAATTTAAAACATTATTAAGGCTTATATATAACTTAAATTAAGGTAAATCTTATTATTTAATCTTAAATATTTAAATATTTAATAGGTTTAACTTAAGATATAACCTTTATAAGGTATAGAATAATATTTAATATAATAGTCTATTTAATACTTATATTTATAATTTTAATTTAATACTTTCTAAAGGAAATAGCTAATATTATAAAAACCTACGCGCGTATATTTAAAATAATATAAAATAATTATTTAAAATTAATCCTTAATATATATAAGGTAGTATTAATATTAATATTAAAAGTAAAGGTTATAATCCCTTTAATTTAAATATAACTTAATAATTTAATAATAAAGTATTAAATACTTTATAATACTTATATAAATATAATAATAAAGAATAGAAAGATTTAATATTAATTAAGGGGGAAGTATAATTAAATTAGATATTAAGTCTTTACTTTATTATAAGAGAAGGAGAAATAGGCCTTATAAGAGCTTAAGATTATAAATTAAGATTAAGTAATAATAAATATTTAATAAAGGATCTCCTTTTAAATAATTATATTAACTATTATTAAGGCTTATAAAAGGTAGAAAGCTTAATAATAATATAATTTTATAATTAGAAAAATAGCTTTAAGGTATTCTTATTTAAAATTAATATCTTAGGAATTTAAGATTTTAAATATAATGATAATTAAGTAAGATAAAATATAAGGTATATTCTCCTCTTCTATCTAAAATTATAAATATTAAGGCCGGACCTAATTAAAGAGGCTAAAACCTATAATTTTAAAGAGATATTAATTAGGTTAAGGGGTATCTATATAATAGCCTATTAATTAATAGGAACAGGCTATTTAAAGTAATTCTAACTTATTAAGCTTTAATTAGAGTAGATAAAACTCCTTTAAAAGGTAGTCTTATTATTAAAAATAAAGTAGAAGAGGAAGAAAGTAATTAAAGGGCTATATAAATATTATTAATTAAATATATTAAATAATATAATTTTAATAAAAAGGGCTTATTAGGCTACCTAAGAAATAAAATATTATTAGGAAAAGAGATAATAAGTAGGAGTTTTTAATTATAAAAGGTTTCTCTTATATCCTATTATAGTAGGTAATAGTAGCTCCGCTACTATCCTATTAAGGAGAGGTATCTTAGCGTAAAAGACTACTCTTATTAATATAAATAATACTAGAATAAGTCTATAAATAATTAATTAACCTATTATAATTTATTATTTATTATAAAATATAATTAAATTTAGATATTTATTATATATATCCTTCTTTATAATTTATTATTTAATTTAATTTATTATATTAATAATATAAGTCTTAACTTAATATTTCTTAATATACTTAAATAGTAATTTATATATATATAATATATATATAATTAACTTATTAAAATAATTATTTTTAAATAAATATTAAATAATAAAATAATTATAATTAAGGAAAGATATAAAAATAGTATATAAGATTTATATTATAAGTATTATTACTACTTTTTATTTTTTTATATAAAAATTATAAAAATTATTATAAAAATAGGAATTAATAAAAGGATTATTAAATAATTATTAAATAAGATATAAATTACCTATTATATAATCCTTCTTATAATATTATTATTAAAAGTATATAATATATAAATAAGAGTTATTATTACTATTAGTTATAAATAATAGATATTATATATATATTATAAGTTATTAAAGTTAAATATAAAGGAAAGGAAAAAAGTAAAGATAAAATATAAATTAAGTATATATAATTATTTAAGTATAAGAATTAATTATAAATTAAGTTTAATATTATCTCTTCAAGGGGGATTTTCTATCTATTAATTAAGTCTAACTAAATATACCTAAATTATAATACTCCGCCCCCCCTGAGGTTTTAGCGGCCCCCCCCCGACGTATACTCTCAGAAAGTACCTTACTTTATGGGAAGACTTTACTTAGTCTTTTCTCCTAAACACTTTGTGTTTCAATATCGCCACAGATCATGCCTAGATCATCTGTAATTCTGTCACTCTCCCAGTTTTAGAGACTTGCGTTTGAGTGGGAAAGGAGACCTCGTTGCATAAGCACCAATGACGATTGCCTTTTCCACATCCTCGCCCATGTCTCCTCTGGCAGGTCTTTAGAATTTCTGGAGTATGGTATTGCACCATGTTCCCATAAGTTCTGGAGCGGTGTCTTTACTCTCCCACGTGGTATGATTCGCTAGCGACTCCCTCAGCCGCGAATTTCTTGAACTGGGTAGGAAGTTCGACTATCTACTACCTTGCCATAGAAGACGCAAACCTCTATCATCGACATGAGGTTTACAAGATGAGTCTTGCTCGCGGACAAACGAGTTGAACGAATGCTGTCGCCCATTTGCGTCCGGAGTGTAGCTAGCTTAGAAAGCCACTACGCTCAGCTACAAGCCCCAGACACTTCCCGCGTGACTTTATCCTATCTTTACAGCAATTAGTCTCTTCTTAAAAAACACTCACCTCTAGTCTGTACAAAATACTGGTATTATGAAGCGCTCGTTCCGAGTCCAATGATTATGATAGGTATACTGCCCTATGCTTTTCCAGCAGACACCGAGGGGCTTTAACAAGTCAACAACCTTTGAATGTATAATTTTTTGGCTACGAAGTGAGAGAAGTGTTCCGAACTGATGTACCTGAAGCTCGTGACTTGGGGGACAATATAGACACGGTTAGCTACAGGATAGTAACAAAGTCCCAACTGACCAACTTGATGCTATAGCTTATAATGGAAAAAGATTCACGATGAAACAAAGCCGAGAACGTAGAGCCGAGGGAGATCTAGAAAATGGGGTTGACCGAGAAAAGTCTGTTTGGTGGAGCTGACGAAAAAATACCGCCATATCTCGGGAGGTCGACACATCCCTCAAGGTGAGACACCAACGCACAGATACTATAGTCTCTTTCCAAGTGTACTAGATTTGTGAAGGGCCTAGTGTGGATGGAAACCCAATAATCCTAGCGGCGCTGTGTGGTCAGCAGAGTTCTGAAATGGCTTTCGGCTTTCTCTAGGTAAAGCACAGCCTCTGACCCGTTGAGTGGTCATTCTCAGGAGAGAAAGCAGCAGGGGTATAGATGCATCAAACAAATTGGGCCCTCAAGGAATGTGATTGGGCTTGGTGCCTTGCACTTGATACCTGAATTCCGAAAACAGTATTCATGAGAAGAGGAGGAAGCGTGTGGCTTGGACTCGACAGGAAACCATGGCCAGGTGGGCAACCAGCCGCATTCTCACACCTGTCTGTGTCCTGCCTATGACGCACGAAAGCTTTCCTCAACATCACATATTCTATTGTCCCTCCCTAAGGGAACAAGCCAAGGTCGAGAACCATCTTCTCTTGATTATAATCCTCATTAGCTATTTTTTGTTAAAAAGCCATGGCCTGCTTCAATCCGTGGTAGATTTCTCCTTGGACAATCCCCCAAACCTCATCCTTTGAGGAGTTGTAAAGCATACTGCCTCGGCACATCCTTTCTACAGATATCTCATCAGTCTATGATATGGCTCCGTCGAGAGAACTTGGGCTCTGTTTTATACAAAATTAGCTATACTTGGTTTAAACGTTTTCTCCAGCTTTCAGCTTTGGGTCAGTCCGTCCACTGATAGGACTAATTGGTAAAAATGAGACACATAGATGGCGATTTCTCAGTATCCCAACTGTAGCAGTATCTAACATTATGCTTGTATGGTCTACTCCAATTCGAAAAGTGGTGAGCTATGGATGGCTTACTTCACGGATCATCTGTTCTGACAGGGATTCAGGCGAAGAAGTGGCTAGGCGACCCCCGTGCTTATGATAGCGTTATACGATGGCAAGCTTCGCATGGTCTACAAAGACAGCAGCAGCTCTCAGCATAATATTCTGACTGCCAAGTCGGCCAGAATTGGGTAAACTTCCAGATATATGAGGGTCAAGCTACATCATTTGCAACCATCACTGTCTTGAACGACAAGCTATGACAAGTTTATCATGGTCCATTCCGACCCCAGCTGTAGTGACTTATGGACAAGGTCGCCTACCGCAGCTACTGAACGGAGCTCGATTACCTAGATAGCAGGGCGAACAACCTCGGTACCGGCTCTCACTACGACTGATGGTTACATAACCATGTGCTATAGCGGTGCCGCTAACACACAATGTAGACCGATTCGATTTTATACCGCCGTCGACTGGTAAGATGTTAATCAAATCTCCTCGCAAACCGCTTCAATGCCCGCTCTTGCGGTGAGTGACGAAACTGGTCGGAATCTTCCTTAATGCCCCTTGTCATGGCTCGTATTCCTTGAACACCACACATTTGCATGAGAGGCCGAGTCCAATCTTGTTTTTGGTGAATAACACAGTATAAAAGGTCCACTTGGAGGCAACCTCCAATCGTCCCTGGGTCACTTCCTTTCTTTATGGCGACCTGTTCCCACAGCCAAAGTCGGCAACCTGACACAAGCATTACCTCAACAGAGCCCCGGACCCTAACAACAGATAAAGGGTGGCGCTACTGCAGCTAAATAAGCCTATTCAAGCTCTTGGATCTCGACGCCGGGGGTCTTCCTATCCCGGGACTAGGTCTAGACTGCCTACTGTACCCGACTAAAAGCCAGCCAGTAGGCTAGTATGGACAGTGCTACCTTAGCGGTGGTGATTGGGCTTACGACAAATCTATCAGGGGGGTCGCGAAGAGCTTTAATATGTGACCGTCAAACCTACTGGCAGGCGATGGACCGTGGAGTCAAGGGCGGAGAGCTTGGTGTCGTTCGAAGAGTGGAGCGCCGACTGTGTCGGCTGGTGGCGCTGCTACGGTTCCAGCTGCATTAGTACAGGGCATGACCATGGCTACTATCATAGGCGTGGCGCCGGATGAACGATCTTTCTTCGGTGAATAATACCTTCGTTAGTGCAGGGACACTCTGGTTTTCCGAGGTGCAGTATAAGTGCGACTTATGTCCGTTGTCAATCATCGCGTTTACCAAGGTGGATCATTGTGATTACATTAGATCGGTCTTCATAACATCTAATATTGGGGTATCTTAGCACGAGCATCAAGTTTTGAATGCAAGACATGTCCAGCGCAGCTTTCTTTGGAGCATGCATTTCGCCGTAGATCATGGCTGGTGATCTAAAAGAAGATGTTGATGAGCGTTTGGGCGACCATCAATCACTTGAAATGGTCAATTACTCATGCTGCGCCCCTCTTGCAGCTCCAAATCATTAGCTTTGTCGGCACTTGTGGTTTCTTGCAGACCTCTGACTCCAGAATCCACAGGCTCCGACACGATGAATGCCTTGAGACATGTGATTCTATTGCCCGCTTCGTATGTACCCAAGAGCTTTCCAATCTGCCGGGGTTCAGGCAGTGTGGCCGCAGTTTCCTTGGGTTGGCTATTAGCTGGATCGCCTAACTCTGTTTCCGAGGAATCCTCATGATCTGGTAGCGTTTCTTGTAGATCTGCCTCAGTGACCATCCATAGGCGTATTGAACCATCACTGCTGCCGGTAACGATAAGACAAGCATACAAATCTGGTGGTTTTAAAATCTCGAAGTCCTTGATTCGACCAGTCGAGCCTTCGGCACTACCTCCTAACTGACCGACAGCTCGACAAAGTGGTATCTGTGACTTGGTATCAGATTCTATTCCCTGAACCAGGGCAGGCAAAGCTGCAGAGTAAAACAGTATCCGGCCATCTTCTGTTGAAATAGCTAGAATTTCTTTTGTCTCATCGTCAACCACAGAAGTGTTCGCGTAGTGTATTTGATGGATCTTTGTGCTTGGCGAAGGTAGAATTCGACTTTTCGGTTTGCAGTCCTGGGAACACTGTTAGTTTGAGGAGAACATGACCCACTTCACAATAGGACGTATACCATGCCGAATACCACACAGCCTCTCTCGAACCCAACTACAAATTCTTCTCCCACACTATTCCATTCTACCCTCCTGCCCTCGCCACTAGCCCGTCTTCCCTCACCCACTCCTTGCAGGAGGTCCCTTTCAAAGTTTAGGACGCCGGCTTTCTTCCCAGTGACAAGATTCCATAATCTCATGCATTTTTCTCCCTTGCCCACGCTCACCATGAGCTTCAGACTGGGATGTATAGCAAAGTCATTGACCCCAGTAGGGCTTCCCCCAAGAGGCGCAGTGTCTCCGCTCGGCCGTCCATGAGCTTTCGGGATCGGTGCTTTTATGGTTGAAAGGACTGTCCAATCTCTGGTGCGCGCAACCGCTATGGTGTTGTCGTCTGCTGCAGATAGAAGCTTCGACCGCGAAGGGAAACATAGAGTATTTATGCTGCCACCATGGTGATTAAGAGAGCCAAGTTCTTTGTTCTTGGGGTTCTCTTTGACTTTGCTTCCTGACAAGCTGGGTACCTCCAACCCTTTTTGCCGTGAAGGTCCCTCGGTAGAAATATGGTAGAGGTTGATGATCTGGTCGGAACTCCCACTCGCAAGTATCAGCTTCTGGGATTGGTTGAACTCGGAAGAGGAGGGAGGTGAAATGGCGAGGCAACGTATCGCCGAGCCGTGGGTACTGAGGAGGAATGTATCTGCAAATTCGACGCTTGACGCTGTCCCTGAAGATTCTTTGGCCAGCCTCGGTACTGTTGCTTGTATACCATGAAGGACCTTCTCATATGTCCCGACGATGATCTGAACAGTCACTGAAGAATTGACAGGACGCTCTTGGCCGTCGTGAATATTCTTCTTTTCTGCTCCCTTCCTCAGAGTGACAACCGGTTCACCCTGCTCGACGAAACCCCTCTTCCTCTTCCCCATCATCAACTCCCAACGCCCTAAACGCGTAAGGAGCTTCTGCGACCCGTTACCTCGTGGGTGGTATTGACGTAGAAGTGAGAATTTGCATGGAGGAGTTAATTAGAGCTTTTAGAGTCGCTCCCGCACCCCGCTCACCGCTGTAACCTCCAGTATCACGACTTCGTCGCATCAAAACCACGATCAACACCATCCATCACAGCACCAAATTTCCATCAAAAGTATGCATGTAAAATCTTGCTAGGTAGTTGTGATGGGTTTACCTACGAGTCAAATATCGTGTCAAACCCGATGTTGGGTATGAATCGGGTCGATGATAACCTCGCCTCAAGGAAGAACGACGTATCGTGAGTATTACGTGTCCAAATATCCATCAACGAAAGCCCAGATAGACCGAGGGTTGACGCGAAACTTTTGATCCACTTTTAATGAATTTTGGATCGCTAATGCTTGTTGTAGACGATGTCAAAAACGGCACTCAGATCTTCTCCGCTCACTCTTCGAAACCACCTCGTCCACCCTTGATTTGAACCATGTCAAACGGCCACACCATGATTTGGCTTCCTTCTTGGAGATTAACAATATATCACTGTCAGTGATTGTCCTTTGGAGTCCAGTCGGTGTGCTAAGTGTGTGCATAGGGGACGTTCTTTCGATCCCTCAACACTTCCTTCAACCACACAGCTTCTCAATGCGCTACAGATAGATTCTTATGGAGCTCATGGGGAGCCTACTAATGGGTCAGAGGCGACTCTTGGTGATGGAAGCAGGTTGTCAAAAGTAGGCAGGCTTGCCACGAGGAATCCAGACGAACGGGATGGGGAACCAGGTCCGGCTTCTGTACATTTGCCAAACGACAATGCGTTACAATGGTCTACGAATGGGTCGACGATTTCTACGCCTGCCACCGAAAGGCTAGCAGGTACGCAGCAACAGGGTCTCAAGGTTGTAAAGGAGCTTGGACCATCTGTAGATGCGAAAGAGTCGCCTACGCACCCCGATGCCAACCAAGAACCAGTTCTAAGTCCGTCCAAAGCTCTGCCATCGTCATCGAACGATGCTGTTTCTATAGCTCCTGTTCAGCTAGAGGAATTGAATGCGGAGCAAATGCCCGGAAAGGCTCGTCCTATCCACCTACCGCCGAAACAAGTTCAGAAAGAGTATTCGGAACGTCCTGGCCAAGTGACGGACGATGGTGAGGACCAAGGAGCGTGGAACCTGGATAGTGGTTTAACACCTCGCACGGATAAAGAGGATGTAGAACGCCGTTCGAGTGTGCAGGAGGGACAAGCTGGCAATAGAGGGCGTCGACCGGACGCTACTCTTAAGTCTCAATCGGCAATCGCGAAGGCCGAAGACTTTGGTGGAGCCGCCTCTACGCCCGACGAACAGCTGCGACTCGAAGAAGCTCAATCCATGCAGCTGTCAAAAGCTAATGCCGAATTTTTTGCAGTCAAGGACAATGCTTCACGGCCGATGCAACCACCGGCTAACTTATCGTCTGATTTTATCCACGACAGCATGGTTGATGGAGGCTTCGGGGCAGACATGCCAGGTGTTGACGCTCGAGCTACATCAACGCAGGATGACCCTACGCAGGATGCTCAGGGAAGGCAAGATCACACTCTGGCGCAACCTAAATCTGGTTTGCGGGATCACATGTTCTCCGGTATGAATGGAGATGCTTCAAGAGACCTTACTTTCAGTCGGCGACCGCCTATGCGAATTGACACAGGGATTCCGTCCACTTCAGACTCCATCCCCATGGCAGGAAATAGACAGACCACAGCGATTATGTCGACGCCTTCGGAAATGGCGGCCCCGAGAAAATCAGCACCTGTTGTAGGAAATGCCCAGTCACCACCCGAGCGAATGACAACGAGGGTCTCTTCTGGAGCAATTCGACACAAATCTGTCTCCGAAATCCTTGGCGAAACGCCAAAAGCCACTCCAACCCAAGCCGACAAATTGCCATTTGCTAGAGAATCTGGCGATGTCCGTAGGGAAGACAGCCGCTCTTTGCAGACTCCGAAATCAGTATCTTCAAGCACCACCCCTGACCCTGTCGCTTTTAAGCGACGGCTTAGCGAGTTGAAGGAAAAAGAAAGGAGCAAGCTTTCGGCAGTCGTCTTCGCTAGCTCTCATAACGAAGAAAACGAATCTCCTAAAGAGGATAGAGATTACTTGTTGACCCTTTTTAATTACCAGGTCACCAGTCCCCTAAGACCTCATACTCTAAACACACTTGTCAAAGGATCTCACAAGACTTTGACTACATCAGATCATTACATCGATTTCAACGAGCGGCAAGCATGCCGGCTTTTGAACCGGATCTACGAATTGCAGTCCAAGAATTGCTGGGCTCTTCGACAGATTGAGCGGTCCCCAGAACCTGCAAGGGCTGTTACACACTGGGATGTTGTACTAAGTGAAGCGAAATGGCTGAGGATAGATTTCCGGGAAGAAAGAAAATTCAAGATGGCAGCTGCTAGATTTGCAGCAAATGCCTGCGCTGCATGGGTTGCCGGTACCTCGAAACAGCGAAAGTCTTTACAGGTCAAGTTTCGAACTCAACCTGCAAGAGGAAATTCAATTTCTGGCCCAGTATATACACCCGACCTAGTCCATTCCGCAGACGACGAAGTCAGTGATGAAACCGATGATGAGTCAATACTGGATCCAGGGAATGCTCCTGCCGCGATCTTCTCCCTACCCCCGGATATGTTCGTCTTTGGACTTAATCAAAGCCCAGTGGCGGAGAAGCTCCTACTCGAGCTTCCACTGTACCAGCCGAATGCCGATGTCCACGATGCAGCCTTGGGCATCACTCACATCGAACCGGATGCTGGTTGGAAGAAGCCTCTGGTACCCGTCTCGAAGTTTGCACAAGGCAAAATCGTGCCAATCTCGAAATCTTCGCATAGTACGAAAACATCTTTCGAGGTGGGACCCCCTTGCAAGAGAAGTCGTTTCAATTACCACGAAGCCGACTTGTGCAGCCTCAAGTCCAGCTGCTTGTCGAACCTCATTGCTGAAAAGGCTTTGGACCCAGAGCAGGACGACGTTGCTTTATTTGATCCCGAGAACAAGCACATTAGAGACCGTATACACACGGGTCACGCTTTTCGCCCTCCATCGGAGTACATCATGCCATCCCAGCAATTTTTTGAATCTCGTCAGTCATCACAGTGGACTCAGGCAGAGGATGATGAACTGCGGAGGACTGTCAAGGAATATTCATATAATTGGTCCCTGATCTCTTGCTCCATGACTCTGCCGTCCATGTTCACTTCCGGAGCTGAAAGACGGACACCGTGGGAATGCTTCGAGCGGTGGATTAGCCTCGAAGGGCTCCCAGTCGAGATGGCAAAGATCAATTACTTCAAAGCGTACACGTCGAGATTGCAACTAGCTCAAAGGACTGTTGAAGCCAATCAGCTAGCACAACAGCAGCAGCAAGGTGGTAATGCAGCGCAGTTGCCCATGCGGAGGAGGAACACCCAACCATACAGTGTAGAGCGAAGGAAAGACGCGAGGCATCTCCACATCATTGATGCTATGCGAAAGCTTGCTAAGAAGCGAGAGACTGCACTCAGTAAGCAGCAGCATGGTACGTTCCGCTTTCCATACTAATGGTTGACCGTCAACCCATCCGTCGTCCTAAGGTCCTACGCGGTCAAAACTAATTTCGAAACCATAGTTGCTAGTCTCGCTGCGATGAGAAAAGCTCAGGAGCCTGCAAAGCCTCGTACAGGGATGCATACCCCACAAGAATTTAGTCGCATCAAGTATGACCGGCAATTGAAAATAGAAGAGCAAGCGAGGCAATACAGGGCTTCTGTAATACAGCATCAAAAGGTAATACTATTGCAGATGTAGAATTGCTACATAATTTGCTAACGTCGGCAAGGCTACACAAGCGGCAAAGGCCAATCAGCAGGCAGGGCAGCAGATCAATGGGGTGCTGCAAAACCGTAATCCTTTACCAGGAGTACAAAATGGCACCAGTCCGAATATGACCACTGCAAATCCACATGGCCAGATCCGGGGAGGTGGAGGGGATCCTTCACGGCCGGTGCAACAGATGCAGAGAATCGCGAATGGGCAATCGAACGGTGTTATGCCTGCCAATTCACATGGCGTTCCTCACGCACCAATGCAACCTAACGTCCAGATGCAAATGCAGATGCAGCAACGGATGGGCCCTGGCATGGCACCCGACAGGAATACCATCATGCAGGACGTTGCACGGGTTCAGGCACAACAACAGGTCTATCAACAACAGATGCGTCAACAAGGCCATCCTCAACCCAATGGCCACGCTAGCTCCCCCCATATGCAAACTCCAAACCTTGTGTCTCAGAGCAATGCCGCCATGCTTGCTTCTGTTCCAGGCCGTTCAAGTCCTTCCATCAATGGCCTTCCAACACCTCAAGACACCTCAGCTTCTCCTCGTATGAGCCAACCCCAAGCTCTCTCTAGCGGTATGACCCCAGCCGTGAACCAAATTTCCTCCCAATTCAAAGCCCGCCACCCACAAGCAAGCCCCGAGCAGATCATTCGCATGACCACTGAGCAGCTCTACAAGATGTCGACTGAAGCTAGACACCAAGCGATGGCAGCTGCTGCTGGCAATGCGAACATGAACGCCGTAGCTAGCAATAGCAATATCGGTCTTGCAGCTCCGAGCCCGCTGCAGCAAGCGGCTATGCTAGCAAATGGAGGTGGAAATGCGATGAATCCACAACATTATGCGCAGATGATGCGAACGCAACAGGCAGGGCAGCAGAGAGGCGCTAGCAGCGGTAACGGGCAGAATATGAATGGGAATGGCATCAATGGAAATGGTAGAAACTCGAGTCGCAGTGTCACACCGTTGATCCAGCGGACTGCAAGTGCCCAAGGAGGCCCGAGACCGAGTCAAAGCCCAAGTGCGAGACCGATGGGTTTGGCGAGCGGGCAGTAGGGTATTATTGGAAAGCGAACTTTTTGTAAATAAATTACATTTTTTTGCAGGATGATGGCGAATGCGGTCGGCCATCTTATGAGCCGAGCATTGTTAGCGACAGGTTATTGTACATAGAAATGTGTGCTATGCTATACTACTGGCCCCAAAGGCTGAGAACGATTGAAATATTGATGATTACGACTTGGCATGTGCATGCATCTCCTTCCAGTGTTGTGAACAAGTATGAAATCTTGAGAGCTGTTGAAATCATATTGCTCGAGGATTCTACGTGGATATCTGAGAGGGCGATAATACTGTTGGGGGCAACTGTGCCGGCAAGAAAGAGGCCTTGTCACTCTTTTGGAACAGCCTGGAAGCAAGGTGAGCGACGCCACTCGGTCAGCATCCTGGAGTACAGATGGAGTCTTGGGTTTATCCTCTAGCATATGGGCATACACTCTTTGCTGGAAATTTGCTTGGCCCAAGCTATGACCATCGCGGTCCGCACCTTCTCACAGTGGGACGCAACCTGATTTAAGCAGACAGCTATTTGAAGACCGAACACCCGCAACACATATCTCGCTTCTTTCCTCCCTAGATGGTCAAGAAAGGGCCCGCACGAGGCTGGCAACGTGACAGACGACTTTCCAAGGTCAAGGTGGTATTCGATACCGAACTCGCCAAACATAGTGCTTTGGTAGATACAATAAGACTTTTGAAGATGGTGGCTTTGGTCTACTCAGCCTGGTGTCCAAGAAGAAGATTAAGCTCTCCTGATGAGTGCGTAGCGACGATATCGATCTCATCCTTCACGGTTGCGTTGCGTCTGGACTGTCATGCATCAGAGGCTGTCCTTGGAGCGGTGCCGAGATAGGAGTTCGGGTTTTCTCCTAGCGCGCTCGCGCGCGAAGTCACGATGCATGCGCGAAAGAGGCTAGATCCAAGCACTAGCTTCCGTCGCTAGTGAATTTTGGCTGGATTCTCGTCCAGTAAATCTTGTCCCTCGTGCATGAACTCACCTTGATATTCGATTCTTCGTACTTGTGAACGACTGCTAATCGAGTACTTACAGCCTTCCTGTCTCGTCTGCGAGGTATCTAGGCCGATATTCGCCCGTAGATCTGCCTCTGTAAAACTGCCTCCGCACCCCCTCGAATTCGAGTCTTCCCAATATCAGAGCATTAGCCATGGCCTGGTCCTTCGGCGCCTCTACTGCATTCACAAGCTCGCAAAAAACAGCAATGGAGGAAAGGCTTCAGCCTCCCACGATCAACGTTGCTCCGTCGGGCGATTTCAAACTGATTGTTGAGTAAGACAAGCGATCTCTTTTTGCTCCCAAACCACAATGTATCGTCACGAGCTCTTTTCTCGTTTCGTCTGTAGTCATGATTCTCGCGAGTCCCGTGTGGAAGGTCATGTTTGATCCTCAGAGTCGTTTCAAAGAAGCCACCGAAAAGGAGGTCCGCTTTCTCGACGATGATCCGGATATGTTATTGCTACTTTTACGCATAGCTCATCTCCAGTTTCAAGAGCTTCCTTCATCTCTTACCTACAGGCAGCTACTTGGACTGGCAGCTCTCTGCGATAAATACGATACTGTTCATCTTGCTCGTCCTTGGCTTCGGCAATGGGAACAGCCACGATCATCCCCTACTAATTGTTTCCAACAAGAGAATTCGATCTTCATAGCATGGACCTTTGGAGATGTAGAAACTTTCGAGAAATGGGCAAAACACTTGGCCATGGAATGCTATACCACTCCCACTCCAGGGCAATGCTGTATCAGACCTGGCGTTCAGCTAAAGGAGAACATGCCTCCCGGGATTGTAGGTCTGTGAGGCCCATTCCGCACAGAGTATACTCTGAGTAGATGCTGACGAACTTACAGCAAGCATACTCGAGGTTCGCGGAAAAACCATCAAGTCCTTGCTGGACCTGTGTGATAAGTACTTCGAGCGCTACAGCACCAATGCCTACGTCTGCCAAGTGAAGGACTCAAGGCCAGAGCAGTCGAGTCGCACAGCCAGAATGTCGCCACTCTTACCATGGGGCGAATACAACAGACAGTGCGACGCAATGGTCTTTGGTTGTCTTTTTAAGGGTCTCAAGAACATTGGTCTGTGGCCTCGACCCATTGACTCTGACATTCATATGAGTGTCAGAACACTGTCTCAAAAGCTTTATTCCTTGACCTGCTATGCCTTGGTGGAGAAAGAGAACCATGAGAAATGCAAGTTCACCAATGGACTATATACGGAAGTTGGCGAGTGTCTCGAGTCTATGCCTAGTGCAGTACTCGACTCGCACCGAAAGCATATGGAGGAGCAGAAGAAGAAATGACGAACAGTCTGTGTGGCTACCAAACCAAGCGATGGAAATTTGATCCTTCTCTTTTGAAGACCAACGCTTCAAAGTCATTGCTCTCAACCAGAGACAGGGGTCGCAATACGTTGCTGACGCTGCGGTACAAGTACCGTCTGATATGTATATCATCCATTGTCTCGACAAAGAGACCAGAGGATACTAATATTTGAGTGAAATTAGCTGTCGAGCGCGGTCAGTCACGCCTGTGATTGGTTTAGAACAGATCGTCTCTTATCTGCTATACTTTTGGCTTCCCGAAAGGAGATGTCTCGTCAACGGCGTTACTCACTATGAGAGACAGGAAAGGTTGGTTTTTGTCTCAGCGGCAGCCTCGATGGCGTTGTATAACAATCAAGAAAGAATTGTAAAGTAGTGAACGAAAACGAACTCTGTACCATACCACCTGCCTAGACCCCTGTCCGTGAATGCTGAATGGGTCAGCAAATGTGAAGAGATTTTAACCGAAAAACACCGACACGGGGAGGTACTAGCATGGAGAGCATGATGCTGTAATTGATGAGCGACTGAGGACCCCTATTGGATGCGCGAATGCCATGGATCCCGCCCGAAGTAGAGAACAATGTGTCGACACAGATCGACGTGCATGAGAAGGGCAGTAACTCCAGGAAAGAGCTGATGTTGCTTGGTGATGCTTCTAGTAGGTCACTCTAGCGGGTTGAGACACATAACATTGTCGAAAGGAGATCAAAAGGCCGTTGATACAATAGCTGCGCAACATTTTCCTAGACCATGTCTTCGATGTTGCATTTCCCACCCTTGAACTCCGAGGATGGCTTTTCACAATTGCGTTGCTCTAATCTACCTCGACGAAGCTTGACTTGAATAGGAGCGTGTGGCCTACTTATTCATGTCATTTCAAATCACAATATCTGACCGAGGAAGGAGTAGACCCAACACAGGAGCTTAGATACAGGCTAAATTGCGGAGTCCTTCACAAAGAAACCGCAGATGGAGCAAATGTTCGTATCATGCTATGCTGCTACTAATTTATTTTTTGTTGATTCCAGCTATCTAGTCCCACCACCCGGGTCGAAAGTCTCGACACCGCGTAGGCGATCTATATTTTGATGATTCCTTCCAGCGGTAATAGCTTTTCAAAATGCAAGGCACCGTGCGGTTGGCAAGTAGTTGTCCTCCTATCTGAGATTCCTGACTTTGGGTCGACTGTCTAATACACATTCCATGTAGGGTCCGATTATAGCTTTCGCCTTTGTTCTCCAAGATGTTGAAGGTGCGTTTTGAGGACGCCCGATTGTCTCCCCCCCCCAAAAACATAATCCCAATTTTGTGGAGGCGTACGACTTCAAATGACAGGTATGGCATGTTAGAGCGTTTTACCTGCAGATAAAGAAAAATCTAGGGTCTTTGAGATATCATGCTGAAGCAATCTTTCCGATACTAAGGATACCACGAATGTTCTCTACTATTTGTGTTTTCTCTCCGACATAAAGTACAAGCTCCTCGTGGAGTTGACTTGGATCGCTGAAGATTTGTCTGTCGTTTCTGCGTCTGTCGTGCGCTCTTAATTTGTTATCGGAGTACCTCGAGAAGAGTGGGTTACTTATGTTGGTGGTCGGTCATGCTGTTGCGAGTGTCTTCGAATAGGGCGTGCTGTTGTTCAGATTTGTAAGATTATAGTGTTTCCATGGAAGATTACAAGCCTTGTAATGTCCTGTTTTTCAGCTCCGCGGTTGTATTCGAGCCTCTTGTCGGAATCAGCCTGTGCTGGGTTATATATAACTATGCTTGGCATTACTACGACGGTGAGGAGAGATACTTATCACTTGCAACTCCTCTAGATGATTTAACATTCAATAAATCATCGACCAACATGGGGTAAGGCCAAGTACCCTGCATTTCATGACTTCTCCATGGCGAGTACTATACCCAGTGAAGATCACTAAGACCGTCTGGTGCCGTATAGTAGCTTATCGCATCGAGCGCACTGGTTTTTGCATACACCTCTATCGGACAGCACAAGAGGACAAGGGGCAATTCTTCGAAAATGGGCTCAATAAAGTAGTCAATACTAAAAACCTCAAACAGGACTGGCGTGAAACGCTGCCTGATAAGGCTGTTATCATAAGCGGCTAGCGCGGCAAACGTCAGAGGTAGGCGTGATAAAGTAACTTATGACTGGGTCTTGACACTTTCCTCTGCGCTCAGTAAGTCACTGAGTCGCTACCCACTATGCCTTCTGCCAATCCTTCCACCACAACGGTCGGTAACCCTACTAAACCATTCTCTGTCTCCTTTGGATCTGCAAAATCCAAAATCACGCCGCTAGCAGCCCCAAGGAAGCGCCCTCACTCCGCTCTTGCTGAGCCAGATTCAGACCATGAAGAAGAGAATACCGGACCACAGCTTGTGTCCGCATTTGATCAATCCGGCGCTATTATCAGTAATGGAACCCCAAAGACTGACACGCCTTTGTTGGTGATACAGGCCGAGAAGAACAAGGATTGGAGGGAGGAAAGCAGGAAGAGGAGTCGCAAGAATCTGCTGCCTGCAGAGGTACAAGCTGCTCAGTCGAAACGAACCAGCGACGTCGTGATCCCTCTTATCGAGCGAGATGAAGTGTCTAAAGTGTCAGGCATTCAGTTCGTGCAGATAGATCACGAGGGCGATACTACTATGGCCAGCTTGCAAGCAGCGCAACAAACTCCAGACCAAGCTGTGCAGACCCCCAAAAATGCTGATGAGGAGGCCATGGAAGCTCTTCTCGGGGGCGAAAGGAAGTCTACCTTACACATACCAGCTCTTGCGGCAGATGACAAAAATGATTACGACCCCTCCGACCTCGCCTACTCAGACTACGCAAACGAAGACGACCGTTTCAAAGCCGATGTCGCCTCTCGCCCCGACGTGGCCAGCCTAGACGACTATGCCGCTACCCCTGTCGAGGAATTCGGCGCAGCTTTACTCCGCGGTATGGGCTGGAAAGACGGCGAAGCAGTCGGCAAGCGACGAGCCGGAGCCCCAGCCCCCAAGAAAGCAGTACTCAAGGAGCGACGACCGAATTTGCTAGGTATAGGCGCGAAAGAAGTTCCAGGTGGTGTAAGTGACGAGTTTCGGGCTTGGGGGAAAGTAGCGAATGGGAAGTGCAAGACGGACTTGACGTATAGTCCTGTATTGTTGAAGAACTCGGTCACAGGGGAGCTGTTGACGGAAGAGGAGCTGACGAAGAAAAAGGAGGAGCAAAAGGCCAACAAGAACAAGGGCGGTGAGGATGACTGGAGGGAGAGAAGGGATCGAAATCTAAAGATTGATGCCGACAAGAAGAGCGATAAGCGAGATAGAGAGAAATTGGCGCTTGAGGATGCGACTGCTGGAGGGAGACATAGAGATAATAAGGATTCAAGGAGACGAGAGCAAACTCGAGATGGTGACCGAAGGAGGGATAGATCGCGTTCAAACGAGCGTAGAAAAAGAGATAGGAGCCGGGATAGTGAGCGAAGAAAGAAAGATAGGAGCCGGGAAGGTACCGAAAGCAGACACAGCTCTTCCCGTCGACATTCTAGGTCAAGAGAGCGAAGCCATCATCATGGCTCGTCACGAAGAGAACGAAGCCGGTCCAGTGAGCGAAGGAATAGGCGGCATTGAGAATTGCCGTTAGGTATGCATTTATACATTGTCTACATATAAGATTGCCAATGCGACTGGGTATCTTTCGCTCGCAATCCTGCCGGAATCACCTGCTCCCAGCCTGCCTTCACGCATATCTCAATGAGTCCCCCAACCAAACCACCTCCTTCCACTCATCCATGCGATGCCAGTGAAAGCCTGCCAAACTGCCATGCTGATCCCCAGTTCCAACCCCGACGCCAGCACCATCTTTCCGGCATAATCACCCACACCCCTCCATCCCCCTCGCAAACCCATCCCACACCAGCTTCCAAGCGGAAACACTTCCACTCTCAACCTTGCAGCAGCAGCTTGTGCAGCGGGGTTCGCTCTAGGCGACGAAAGGAACGCGAGCGCTAGACTTCTGACGAATAGTGCTTCTAGCGGCAAGCAGATTATATCAGCGAGATGTGCGGCGAGATGGTTCGCCAGAGCATCCGCTGCGTAGGCTGAGAGCACTGTGATGCGATGGATAGGCTGGTGGCGGTCGAGTTGGGTGGGCTTGGTTTCGTTGTTGATTTGAGTATCAGGTTCGCTGGGAGGTGTAGAGTTGGGGAGGATGTTGGAGAAGAGAGGCTCCTCGTTCGGAGTCGGGTGGGGAATGTGCGAATTCATGTGCCGGGTGCGGCTGCTGGCGGTTGAGGTGGTAGTTTCCATCTGTGGGCGTGGACTTGGGGGAAACAAGGGGGAGGTAGAAGGGGAGGAAGAAGAAGACGTCGATGAGGAAGGGCTAGGGACGCTGAACGTCCCCATTGATTCGTTGATATGAAGATTCTGTGTTTCGATACCTTCGAGCGGGGGCTGAGGCTTGATAGTCTCAATTAGACTCTCCGTCTTTCTGCTCACGAGTCCTACGCAGTTGTCATAGAGAATTGCTAGGTTCCCGCCAATGTACTGTAAGTCTTTCGCAAGCTCTTCTAATAAGTTCGCGCTCTCCCATTCGCCCTTGTCGCCATCAGGATCATTGCACAGCCCCGGGATGCTATCGCTGTCAAGCTCGTCTTCTTTGGCAGCTTGAAGAGAGTAGCGGTCAGGATAATGTGGTTTGGGAACAGCAGCCCGTATGTAGGCTCGTAGCTTGTTGTTGATTTGGGGTTTTATCCATGCCAGCACGCACCAAACGAATGGTGGAGAGACTGCCAGGGAGGCTAGATATGCTACGCCAGAGCGGAACGTCAGATAGGTCGGTAATGCAGGCATTTGTAATGGTGAAGATGCCGAGAAGGGTACGAAGGCTCTCGGATGAGGAAGCCATGGCCAACCGGGAAGTAGATTCAGTCTTTGCAAGGTGGCATACATCCTCAAAGGGGCGAGAAAGAGAAAAGAGACTCCGTACAGCCTAGATACCATCAGCGGACTGATGTAGATCTCTACAACTTGGAAGCCCACAATCTTTCTGCGACCTCCAGCAGCCAAAGCGTTGCCTTGCGATGTTTGGGAGATTTGACGTTTTCAAACAGACGGACGAGAAAAAAAACACTGAGAGTTTCGATCACCCAGGATCTAGTATTGTTGAGAAGGGTGTAAGTCAGTCCAGCCGGTGCTCCTGCGAGGAAGAATTCTAACGACCCGAAATGCCGCCGTTCGCTTATCCCAATCGTCCTCATAGGGACCCCTATATAAAAGCGAAATGTCTAATCTTGAAATAAGCAGCGAAAAGGGACACCGAAAGTCTCACAAACCTGTAATTTTTGCCTGAATCCAACGGTAAACATGCTAGCTAGGTTTAGCAGCATCATGTCTGCCGAGTCAAGGACCAGTCCAATTCCGTTCTCCGTCATGATGGAGTCAAGTTTCGCTCTGTCAAATGAGGGTCTGCATCGGTCATTGATGGTCATCTTCTGCCCATCTGCATCCACTCCTACGCACACTCCAACAGTAGCAAGAACATCGTTCATCGCCCGTCTTGAGCGGCGAGTCAGCTCCCCTGAGGCAGCATTCTGTGGATAACCTCTGCCGTCATATTGCTGCTCGTACGGCGAGGTCCTGATAAGTGGACTATCTTCGATCACTGGCTCTACCATATGCTCTTGGCTCTGGTTCATGTTTTCTGATGCTGAGCATTCATTTTGTGTGGGATGATGCTCTAATAAAGACTCATCTACTAAACCGGGAGCAAGATCTTCATCTTCAAAGTTCTCTGGCAAAGGCTGAAAGGCAGATCGTCCCTAGAGATGAGTGTCAGCACTTCGCAACATCTTTCCGGCTTATACTCAATTCACGAAAGGCGAGTTAAACGCGTCTTGCAATATTTTTGAAACGGATGGAACTTCAAACCGCTGTTCGAGAGAGGAAAGGAGAACAGATGATATAAGCAGAAAGTTGTGCCATTTGCAAGTTGAGTCTAATAGGAGGATAATTCGAATTTAGAACATCTCGAGGGACACCTACTAAAGCCATCTGCGTAAGGTAGACTTGACGACCCATGTTGATAGAGCGGTAACTTGTTGCACGCTGCAGCGAAAGTCAGGGCAATACTTATACTTATGTTACAGAGACTACAATCTTAAGTAATATCAATATCGGGGAAACCTCGGAGAATCTAGACATTAAACTTTCCTCGCTCCGCCAAGCTGATGAGGCTGATCGTGGCTGATGCAACATGCGGAACCTCCCGCTGCAGACGAACCTTTAAAGAACCTACCGTATTGCGCCAATTTTGGGACAATATTTGAAACTTGCGTGCATGCTCAGTAACATTCCGATGCATCGCTCATACTTTGCGCCACCTTGAGCCTTTCCAATATGAACTCTAGAACAAAATTCGCTACCACTTACGAAGCGGAGCGCGTGATACAGCCGATCTATACTGGTGGGGATGTTGCGCTCGACAGCGATGGTCGAGTACTGGCAACGTGCCTAGGTGAAGAGGCTTTGCTCACGGACCTGCTTTCTGGAGAACTACTTGCTCGTATAGAAGGAGTATGTTGCCGCGTCTGCCATGAAGATTTCTGACGCTCATGCTGAGTGAAAGTTGTAGGATGGTGAAGTCTTGACAACGCTTTCTAGTACGCTCGTATTTCGCTCGGCCGGTTGCTTTATCCAGCTAATGCAAGTAGTCACCCCGGATGGATCACATCTCATTGCATGCTCGCGCTCTCTGTCGATGAAGATCTATGCATTACAGCGCTCTGGAGACAGCACGTCACTAATATACCCAACGCTGCTGAAGACGTTAAAGCCACATACAACACCAGTAATCACAGCCACAGTCGATAGTACCAGCAGTTTACTCGCGACTGGAGGCGCTGACGGAGTGGTCAAGGTATGGGACATAAGAGGTGCAAACCTGACACACACATTTCGTGGTCATGCTGGGGTCATTTCCGCCTTACTCTTCTTTGAAGCCTCAATCTCTCAACCCCATGACGTGACAAAGAACAGCAAGAAGAAACGAACTGAAGGCGATCGCAATGGAGATGCCGCGATGGGTAATGGCCAAATTACTACTGCAATGTTTAGGCTGGCTTCTGGAAGTGAGGATGGTAAGATTAGGATATGGGATCTCGCACGGCGTAAATCGCTTGTCACCTTAGATTCTCATGTTTCTGTTGTTCGCGGGCTGGACTTCTCAAGAGAAACAAATACACTGCTTTCTGGCGGCAGGGACAGAACTGCGATTATATGGGACGCCTCGACTTGGACATCAAGAAAGGTCTTGCCGATTCTAGAGGGCGTGGAAGCAGTAGGTTCCCTCGAAGAAGGTCGTCTGCTCTACACTGGGGGCGAGACTGGCCGACTGAGGATTTGGAACACCCAGACTGGACAAGAAATTACGCAAGACCAAGAGGCTGGAAGTGAGGGCGATGGGATAGTGCATGTACTGCGAAACTCTAGTCACAAGTTCCTTCTTTCAATTCACGCAAATTATTCCCTCGTGCTCCACTCGACCGCGTCCCTTTCAAGCACCGCTTCACCTAATGTCCCCATCAATCCGTTGCATATAATTCGCCGCATTTCAGGCACACACGACGAAATCATTGATCTAGCCTACGTGACTCCAGACAGGTCACTATTGGCGTTAGCTACCAACTCCGAGAATATACGCCTTGTCTCTCTGAGAGCATCAACATCGGACACTTCAGCAACAAATGCAAGCTACTTTGGTGCGGACGTTGCTATTCTCCAAGGTCATGAAGACACCATCATCTGTGTCTCGGTGGATTGGTCAGGTTGCTGGCTTGCTACCGGTGGCAAGGACAACACAGCAAGGCTATGGAGGATAGACCACGCTTCGAGATCCTACGAAAGTTACGCCACATTCACCGGTCACGCTGAATCAATTGGCGCGATATCATTACCTTCGACTCCACCCTTGTCCAACTCATCCGAATACAGAGCGCCTCTAAATCACACCCCATCATTTCTCCTGACCGGTTCTCAAGACCGTACTATAAAGCGATGGACCATTCCAAAGCCTTCTTCCTCGACTTCATTCGCCGCTTCGAATGCACAGGCGCGAGCATTGTACACTCGCAAAGCCCATGAAAAAGACATAAATGCAATCGCCGTGTCTCCTAACGCCAGCCTCTTTGCATCCGCCTCGCAAGATCGAACGGTCAAGATCTGGTCAATGGAGGAAGGCGAGGTCCAAGGCATCCTACGTGGTCATAAGCGTGGCGTCTGGTCCGTTGCATTTGCGCCCAAAGACACAGCTCCGATCTCCGGCGAAAACGGACCCGCAAGCTCCAGCAGAGGCCTCGTACTGACAGGAAGCGGCGACAAGACGATCAAAATCTGGAGTCTGAACGACTACAGCTGCCTCCGCACCCTTGAAGGCCATACCAACAGTGTCCTCAAAGTTCTCTGGCTCCCCGTACCCTCCCCAGCCAACAAAGACGACGGTTCAGCACTCACGCCTTCCAGACGACCCACTCAAATTGCTTCCGCAGGCGGCGATGGCCTTGTAAAGGTCTGGGATGCATCTACCGGCGAGGTCGCAACAACCCAAGATAACCACACCGACCGCATCTGGGCCCTCATCGCCAACCCCGAAACCGGCATGCTCGTATCAGGAGGCGGCGACAGCGTCGTTACATTTTGGAAAGACACATCCAGCGAAACGGCCGCGAAGTCGTCCGCGGCTGCTACGCAACGTGTGAAACAAGATCAAGAACTCCAGAATTACATCCACAGGGGAAACTACCGTGAAGCAATCACTCTCGCGCTCGCTCTCAATCATCCAGCTCGGCTACTATCGTTACTGCAAAACGTCATCAATACTTCACCGCCGGAAGCGGATTCCATATCTGGCGTCAAAGCTGTAGATGAAGTTCTCTCATCCCTGTCCGACGAGCAACTACTCTCTTTGGTGATGAGGGTGCGCGATTGGAATACTAATGCACGCACCTCGCCCGTCGCTCAGCGTGTCTTGAGTGTTGTTGTGCGCTCGTATAGTGCAGAACGCTTGGCTGGATTGGGGAAACGAAAAGGAGGGAAGGAGGTGGTTGAGGCATTACGGGCGTATACCGAACGGCACTACAGGAGGGTGGAGGAATTGTGGGGGGAGAGCTGGCTGGTAGAGTTTTTGCTGGGGGAGATGGATCAATTGGGGATCAAAGACGTCGTGAGCGTTGAGAGGACGAATGGCGGAGAGAGCGGGAAGGATGTCATCATGGTGTAGATAATTGACAAGTATATACCCATCCATCGTCTTCTTTGCTCGTGGTAAAGGGACAGATTTGCACCTCGCATTTCCCTCATTATACATTTCAAGCAAGAGCGCACTTCCGAGGATGATTGAGCGAGTATCAAAAAGACAAGTAGCTTGGCGGTAGGCATCTACGCATCGTCTGGCGTGAAGAAGCCACCACCTATGTAAGCCTCGTAGTTGAGTTTTTAATTCTGCTACCCAGTTCTTAGAACAACGGGTTTAGTCATGGGGCAGGACACCGAGCTAAAGCAGAAGCAGGACTGACCCTCTGACTTCCTATCAACCCTTGAGACATGACCTGGTGGTGAATGAATAGATATAGATGTCGAGGATTGCTTTTGGATTGGATTAGATGTTAGAGGGAATAGAGCGCACGGTCTCAAAGGAAGACATGAATATTGGGTGGGAATTGAGTATTCCATTGAAGGACATACCATTGCTTCGATTCCGCGCGCGGATACAGCAGTACATTTCTTGCGATTAAAGTAGTAGATTTGCGACAGTCTCATGCCACTTCTACTCATGACCTGCCCTTCGCTTTCACATCCTTTCGCCTCTCCCATACCATCAGGTAACTCTCCTTTGTGAAAAGCGTCTCGGTAACAACGCGCTCAACATACAAATCTTGGATCTCCAGCCACTCATCTCGTGCTCGATCCCGAACTTGCGCTCTCCAAACCTTGCGCTCTGCCTCTCCTTCCACGCTGTCATCTCTCGTCCTGACAGCTTCATGCGTGACGTTTGCTACTAGGTCGTACCATATGGGCTCGCCTGGTGGATGCAATGACGGGTTCGGCTCAATATAGGGAGACATATCGAGAGATCTAGTTGGGAATGTGACGATGGTTGGATTGTGCTCGGTGACGAATTTGTTGGTAGAGAATCGCTTGATATGGAATATGAGATAAGGCGGTAACGGGTGGACGAGACGATACCGCTTTCGAGTGTTCATGTGCTCTTGCGGGTTCCGGCCATCGTATTTGGAGAGGATAGATGTTAGTGGTACTTGCGGAATGATATTCTTTTCCAGCTCGTCCTGGAAGAGTGGTGCAGCAGGGAGGTCAAGGGTCAGCATCAGGTACCGCGATACCTCTACCAGAACCTCCCCAGCCTCTTCGAAGCGGAGACGATCACCTGCATCGGCCTTTGCTGTGATTTGCTGAGACTCGATCTTGAGCTTCCCTTGGAATATGCGCTGAACTATACTGCTTCCGGGCTTGGTTTTGCTGCCGCCAAGAGCTAGATGCATGTTATTTAGCAACCAGCTAAGAAATTCGGCAGGATCGGACTGGTGGAGGAGATCAAAGCGTTTGTTGGATTGTCGGGATATCTGTTGGAGGAGTTCGTGCGGAGAGACGTGCGTCTTGAAGGCGCGGGTATTCCATATCTTGCGCACAAGGACTGAGAAGCGTTGAACGAGCTCGGGTTTTTGCGAGAGGTCTTCGAGCATAAGGAAATTTCGTAGGGGCGGTATGTGCGACAGGGCCTGTATTATGACGTTGAAATAGTCGTTCTCTTTGATGTTATTCATACCAACGAAGCCTGCCAGGTCAATTAGTCGCCGCTTTCTCTCAAGCCTCGGACCGTGGGAGATACCAGGCCTATACTTCTTGCCCCCCAAGTCCCACGCATCTTCAGCCTTTCTATCCAGCCGCCCAACCTCCTCTCTTGAAAGCTGGGGATCTACCACAAATTTGATATCATCTAAGCTCTTGCTCTTCACCTCGTATCCTTCTGGCAGCACATAAACCTTCTTCGTTTGCATATTAACATAGACATGATGACCCACCTCCAGCGCATGAAAGTAGGCATGCGACCTGGATCCTCGTCCTTGATAGTACTTCCCGCAGACGAGGCACGCATAGACATTAATGTTGGAGAGAGTGACGGAGCAAAGTTTTTCAAAATCGAAGTCTAGGACCGAGCGATTTATAGTATCCAGATAGAGGTCCCAGTAACCTTCTGCGGGGGCTTGCTGCCTCGATGTCGCTGAGTAGGCGGATCGATCGCCTTCTGCTTCTTCGTCTTCAGCGGGGGACGCGGCCTCCTCGAACCCTTCCTCAGTCTGATCTACGGCCGCCGTTATATCGTTTCCGGCGCGCTCATCGATGTCTCGTTGCTTTCCATTGGTAGAGATCGGTACCGCATGCGCCGAGCTGAAGCCGTTCGTGTGGCCCCCGGTACCTGGAAATTGGCCTACTCTGGCTTTCTTTGAAGCAGGCGAGTCCTGAGCAACTACTTCTTCCAGCGATTCTTCAGCCTGCCGCTTGCCCATGGTTTTCTGTAAGTGGTGGAGGTAAGTTGCTCGAGATATTCGGCGCGAATCAACAACGGCGAATTTCAGAAACCGTCCTTAAAACGCTTGGCGCTAGAGGTTTTCTTAGGATTGACATATCTACATGCGTCGCGGATCGCATTGTTACACAAATGATACTTTCGTACCAAATGACATAGTCTCATGGGTCCTAAAGCTTTCAAATTTGTGGTTGTGGGAGAGCTGGCCATGATTACGCTCTTTCGAACAATTTTAATACCCATTCAAACGCCTAGCTGCTATGCACTCAGAATTTGCTTGCTAGTATCAAAATCAATTTCCCGAATCCCGTCCTTATCTATCACCTTGACCAACATCTACACACAATATTGTCAGCTTCGTATTTCGCACAGACGTTCGTGTCAGTTTACTCACTCCCTTGAAGTCTATAGGTAATCTCCGCTGGAGCTCATCTGTGCACATCCTCAAGATCTTGAGACCCTGGTCGAAGTCGATGTCGGGATGGTGGTGCTTGTCGAGAATAGAGAGGCAATAGTATCTACCCATGGTGTTAGCACATGTTGCGCCATCTGGCATCATGTGGCGTTCATGGGACACGAAGCCAAGCTATCACACGTACTGAGCGTAGCCGTGAGCGGCATATGGTAGAGGTGCTAGCGACGCGAGGTAATCGAGCCAGTACAGATGTGGTTGCTTGGTTATTGGATCCATTCCTCCTAACAGCAGATTGACAGTATAAGGATGCCTCGATCTCAGACTTCTCGCTAATTCTCCCCGTACAAAATTTGCAACAGCTGATGGTCCTAGATCTGTATCATTCCGCATTGAATAGAGTTGGATATTGGCCTGAATGTACTCCGCGAATTGCACTACCAGCTGGTCGTCAGCCTCCTATCCCTGGGAATGGCGTTCGATATCATATACCAGTATCTCCTGCTTCACCCGAGAAAGCCATCAACGTATGCTTGTTGAGCTGCTTTGTTTTGTCATCGGAAGCTTTGAGAATGGTGGCACCTCTCATTGCGGCTTTTGAGGCCGCAACGACAGTGTAATCTTTGCCAGTAAAGCCGAGTAGAACCTCCCTGTCATTGGTCAGCTTGTTTTGCAAGAATGCTAGTTGTTACGACTCACATTGTGATGCGATGTTTGTGTTCTTGAGTATCGAAAGGAATCTACGCGTGAGCTCTGAGCGGCCTGGAGCTAGGACGCGGAACGATTCCGTTAAGGCGATAAGTCCGCCAAGATTTCGGACCGCACCCTATCAAAAAGTTTGGAAAACCCGGTGCAGACTTCTAATATTCGACTCCAGCATGATGGCGAGGTGACCGAGCTTCTGCTTTGGACTGGCATCTTCTTTCCTTATGTCTTCTTTCTTCACGGCCCCAGCGTCCCAGCGGAAACGCAAGCGAGACGACAACAATGCCGCCCCTTCGACCAAACGAAGAAACACAAGCACGAAGAAAACCGCGAAACCTGTGAATTCGAAGCCCGCTCGAGCACGAAGAGATGACTCCATATCTTCAAGTGGATCTCAATCTGAAGATCGGAGGAAAAGACTCAGCGACGAGGAAGACCTATCCGATTCCGAGTCCGAGGCTGGAGGAGAGACCGGAGCTGAGAGAAGACTAAGGCTCGCAGAGGCTTATCTACGGAACATAAAAGGCGAGGCAGTGGATGAAGTGGGCTTTGATGCTGCTGACGTCGACGCCGACATTATCGCAACGAGGTTGCAGGAGGATGTCGCTGAGACCAAAAGTAAATTACACCGGCGCATTGCCTCTACACTCGACTTCCTCAAGGCAACTAAGACTCGATTCCGATACTCCAGCCTGACTACATCTAACATCGCAACATGCGCCCCCTACGCCTATACCGTCTCGAAAGATATTCAACTTATAAAGTGGGAACTTCCCACGCCCCCTTCTTCCCCTGCAAACAACCCAAGGCCACCTAAGGAATCTCAGCGTACCACTCGCCAGCGACCGAACAAATTGATCGGCACTAGAGGCGACAGAAATATGAGTGGCGACACCTCCTACCGGCATCATACGGCCCCAATTCTTTGCGTCGCAGCATCCTCCACTGGCAAATTTGTAGCTACGGGGGGTGCAGACAAGCGTCTAATCATTTGGTCTGCCGAGTCGCTCACACCCTTGCGGGTTTTTACACAACACAGAGATGCCGTGACATCCCTGGCTTTCCGAATAGGGACCAATCAATTGTATTCTGCTTCGAAGGATAGAACAATCAAGACGTGGAGTCTGGACGAATTAGCGTATGTTGAAACATTGTTTGGACATCAAGATGAAGTGGTAGACGTGGCGGCTCTTGGCATGGAGCGATGTGTCTCGGTGGGAGCAAGAGATAGGACTGCACGCGTGTGGAGAATAGTTGAGGAGACGCAGCTGGTATTTCGTGGTGGTGGTAGTTCGGAGAAGAAAAGACCCAAAAAGGACGACACCTGCTCGGCAACAACATCTTACAATGAAGGTAGCATTGATCGCGTGGCTTTCATAGATGAGGATACATTCGTGACTGGCTCGGATAACGGGAGTCTGAGTCTATGGTCACTCCTGAAAAAGAAACCTGTCTTCACCATCCCTTTAGCGCATGGTCTTGACCCAGCCATGGAGCCAGAAGAGTATTCCGCGAACGTGGATCCTGGCATCAAGGTGCCTGAGAGACAGCCAAGGTGGATTACAGCGCTGGCCACTGTCCCGCTCTCAGATCTCATTGTCAGTGGTAGCTGGGATGGGCAACTTAGACTATGGAGGGTCAGTGAGGACAAGAAAAAATTGGAGAGCTTTGGGAGTGTTGGCAAGCCATCCAACGGCCCTCACGATGCTGCGGATGGAAACCCCGCAGAGGAGGAGGAGGAGCTGTCAATAAGTGGCTATATCAATGACCTCTCCGTTTTCGAGAGAGGGGAAAGAGGTCGTGACGGGCTTTGCATTGTTGCAGCTGTTGGTTCGGAGCCTCGTCTTGGACGGTGGAAGACCGTAAAAGGGAGGAATGGTGCGGTGGTTTTCGAGATCCCGAAGTTTGAGAGGATGGTGGAAGATGCCCTCGTTGAAAACAAAGACGGGTTATAAATAGGCACTTGGATGCTGAGCTCGTCTGCTGTACCTACGCCTGGTGCCATCAGGCTCCCAGTGGGAGAATTGGATTGCGTGGTGACGATAAGCAAGCCCTGGCAACTTGGGCTCGTCTCGGCTAGGTCTTGGCAAATACCCCTGAAACTGCCATGCCAGGATATAGGCTATGTTCCAGCAATCAAACTATTCATCCCCATGCACGAATCTATAAAGCTAAGACCGTAAGTGTCAATATGTATCACTCAAATGGAAAGTATGACACCCGAAGACCTAAGATTCTCACATGGCAGAAAACTCAGATAATCTCTATCACACTGTGAGGTATACCCATATTCTAGGTTTTAACTCTCATGTCCGCCGCAAGACTTGATCACATGTCGGTGTAACGCTTTCGAAGAAAACTTGCTTCATTACTGATGAGACATCCTTCTCCAAGCATTAATTCATTCCTACGCAAACGTTGTCCCCGATCAAACATCCCGTGACTCCCTTTCCCCTAACCCACAACTGGGCGACTCCCGAAGGAGAAGCAAGCGTGACCCTCTGAATATTGCACGACGAGTCAGCAGAGGGAACTCCAGTCCAACCAGGAAGTCTACCACGGCAACAGAACTGCCTTTGGTGTGGCACTCCTGAAAATATTCATGGTCATCTTTAATACCATGAGGAAGCGCCATTGCTGAGTGTATGATATCGACCGTCTAATTAGAGAGCTCCTGCATCTCGGTTCCGTAATTGAGCAAACATCACTGCCAGGACAAACATTACGCGTTTGGCATCCAAGCTTGACTGCAAGAACTGTGATTCAAAGTTATTAAGAGTGCAAGACGCTGCTTATAGATTGTCTCCTTGCTTAGCCCAATCGTTACTTCGTCAACCTTATGCGCACTAAAGAGTTGAAGAGCTTGGTTACGGCCAAAACGGCGACATTGATCACAAAGAGCCCTTTTGGTGATGTCTACTGTTGTATATACACACATCACCTAATCTTAGGGATGAACATAAATATGTGTCGAGCGCAAAACCCATTCTCCGCTGACTTACACGGCCGTCTGCTTCTCCTAGTATCGGAAGATGGCAATGCATGTGGGTACACGAATGATCTCTTTTTGAGTCCCGAAGAATGTCATCCCAAAGGAATGGAAGAGCGAAGGACATTAGACGATTAATCACTCTAGAGGTGGATGTTGTAGTTAATGAAAGAGAGATATGAGGTAGCATGTCTGTAGAAAGGAAACCTAAACTCAATGCTCGAAATTGTGATCTAGCTTTCGACAATTCACTATTGAATAGGGATAACGTATAGACGTTTGATAAACATGGAAAATAAGACTGGGATGGGCTAGCGACTGTGAGCTCTTCATGCATCTTTTGAATGAGAGTGGAACCGGTTGAAAGGGTATACGAACGACATTGAATATTTGGATATGGGTGGAGAGCGCTTCTCATCATCACGTTTGAGCTATGCGAGCATGGCCGACTTTTCGCCTTCCCCTGCCCAGAATTTGTGAGGTACAGGAATAGTAGTATGATGATAGAATATATTTTGGTCACAATAAAACCAGAGGTAATTTCACCTTTGATGAGATGGGTTTCCTGTAGCTTATGAGCTATGATAAAAAGACATGTCTGTTTTGTTGAATCACTGGATCAGACTATTTTCAGCAAGTCCAGTTGCTGTAATTCCCAACGTGCCTGAGGGAGTTTGAGCCAGAAGCGATGTGATGATCATCCCTCTAAAGTGTACCAAGGCAATGCTATGCACGCTTAAAGCTATAAATCCATGACTTCAAATTCCCGAAGAGACAAAAATGGGATCATTGTGATACGTGTCGATCATCAGAATTCATTTCTCGTGCTTCCACTACAGTCCTTCATGTGGCGAAGCTAATCGCGCAGCATCTCCCCACGTCTTCGGTCTCGCTCCGCCTTGATACGACGACGCTCGGTTTTCCGCTCGGCTTTCTGAATTTGACGTTGGCGCATAACTTGATCAAGATCCTCCTGTGCTGTTGTGGCGTTCGAAGATCCCGAGGCTGGACTACGATGTTGAGACCGGGGTGGGACGGGGCTCAAGCGACGATGGCTTTGGCCGGAGGGTAAAGGAGGGCTCGTGGGAAGGATTGAAGGACCGGAGCTGTGAAATCCACCATTCGTAGACGCAGAAGCTTGTTGCGGAAGACCAGAACCATGTTGAGGACGACTTTCCGGAAGAAGAGAGGGCAATTGATTAAGTATTTCAGAAACGTTCCCATATCGAGGGAGTGTTCCACTGTCGTCCATTCCTGCCCGCCTTGGACTTGATTTGATCATTATTGGTGAAGATTCGGTATTGGGTCGAGGATTAGCAGGACTTTTTTGCCGTCTCGAAGGCCTTGATCCTGGAGATGGTCGGCCTACGGTAGCTGTGCCGCTACTCGTCTCGGCGCCAGAGTCTTCTTCCGTGAAGAGAGAGGCATGAACTCGACTCCTTCTGGTGGGTTGAGATGCCGATACTGGCGCGTCGGAATCACTGTCAATTTCGATGGGCGCACCATTAGAGTTTCCGCTGGTGCGCCTATTCCTTGAGTGATGGGCGATGCTGCGTTGAATTTGCGTATTGCTAGTCATGTTCCTGTGGGAATCGTTTCTTCTTCTCCGTCTATGGTCGGCGATCATTGGGGGCGAGCTATCCCCACCACTAGAAACGTGAGAGGCGGCCAGTCCTCGCGCTAATTGTCGCCTTGATGGGGGGTTCGGACCTTCGTCAGAATCCTCTACCAAATGATACCGAGCAGCAGGACCTTGAATAGAGGATATCTCATTTTGATCAGATCCGGAATCCTCTTGTCGTTCATGGCTTTGGTCCGAATATTGTGAGAGCTGGGTGTGCGCCACCTCCGCCTCACTATCCTCGTCGCTATCCCAAAGAACTCTTTCAACGGAATTTGAGGGGGAATGAGGCTGTTCCTCCACATCGTCGACAACGAAACTATCCAGTGACCCGGCTTCGTCGCCATCTTCACTACCTTCATCACTCTCTTCCTGCATGCTATCGTATGGTGTTCCTGCATCTTGGCTTAGTTCATCCGGAAATAATGTTCGTCTCGCCCGCATATGTGGCGCCGGAAGGCGAAGTTCATCGTCAGGAGGCACGCCGTAACGTCCCACAATACCATCATCTTCGCTAGAGTAACTTCTTTCCGATGGAGAAGCGGGAGTGTATTCTCTGCCAAAGCCAGGAGGCATATCACCTCCATCCACGAGAGCGTCGATAATGGCGCTTTCCATATCATCTTCGTCACCGTAGACGTCGTCAGGGTGAAAGTGCTCAAGTGCTTCTGAGTCACTCCACTCTTCACCCTCTGACGGATATCCACAAGAATGACAGAGGCCGTCTTCTAATTCCCACGTGCATCTAGGGCATCGATCGACGCCATCTTCAACGTCCCTGATGATTGGCCGTCGAATGTAGTCTATCAGTGGGGGGCGTCCTATGTGAACCCTAAAGCAACCTCGGAACAGGCCACCACGCCGGCCAGTGGTCGAACGGTCCTTTTCCACAGCTGCTGCCTCTTCTTTCTGCCACTTCTGGTGGTCTTCAGTCGTCTCTCCAGGGGGCATGAGCTCCGCTCGATTTGCGAAAATTTGTGTCATGTCTCGAACCTGCGTGGATCCATTAGTTACTTGCTTAACGAAGGTGAAGATGTGGGAAATTACAAGATAAGCTGGTGCTGGGGGGCGAATAATCTCTGCGCGGCAGTCCGGACACGACTTCTTTGTTCGATCTCGTTCGAACCAGCGTAGCAGGCACCCGTAGCAAAAGGTATGGCCGCACTCGATAGTATAAGGCTCAAAGAGCGGGCGAATGCATACACGACAAGTTACCAGATTTCTAATGTCATCAAGGCTGGTCTCAAGTGTTTGTAAAAAGCCAACCGAGCCATCTCTAACGTTGAGGCGTTGTTCGGATTTGCTCTCCATGGCTTTGATCTCTGGATGGAGCTAGAGAGGAGAGATATACTTGACGCAGTATGGTGCTTCTTGAGGAAGACTTTCGCTTCGATCACTTTAGAATGGTGTTGCCAGACAATGCAGTATCTCTGGAATTGACTCCGCGTGGAGAGATGCCTGACACAATGATAGTTGAAATGGTCTAACCGCTGCCCAGATTGAAGATTGAAATCTTTCGACAATCAGGCCAGCGAGACGCCTTATAAAGTCCTAAGACAAAAGAATGCCTGGCCTATGGATTTGCGCTCAGGGTCGTAAAGTGAGGTCGAGTGGTCGTGAAGTTGGCGTCTCGAGAGTGACGCGCTTGGCGGTTCCGACAGCTTTCGACGGACCGAGGTTTGTCCGCTAGCCCCTGGCTTGGCAACGCGAATAGGGTCAGTACGATCAACTGAAAAGACCTATCACCATTGCCTCGGCCAAAACAACACACGTGTTGTGTAGTCGCTTTGGATACTGGCCAATGCTGATGTTTGGATGGTCCGCATCAGGTTTGGTCTTAAAGACAATAAGCTGGATCTGCTAACGAGGAAGATGGGAGTGCAACTCGTTGACTGCGTCGCGGTCTATCAGGTATACAACCGAGCCGGCTCCACCAGCAAGGTGTGCTGCTTTGGTCTGACGCCATTGCCAGAGATTGAAATATTCCGATTATGGACCGAATGCAGATTAAATTACAGGCCTCTCTGTTGGGATCTTGGGTACACAAAGGCCATGATCACAGCCAATATCGGACTCCAGGTGACGACTAGACATGAGCTCTGGCTGTGCTTTGAGCTGGCCGTACACGAGACATGTTAACAGATCAACCTATTCGTATACCCAGGCTCTACCTGACCTTTCAATGCTCGCTCTGGAATATCAGAAATGCATCGTCTTGGCCTCCCCATCTGGGCTAAAGGATTTGCGGATGCCTGACATCGCAAAATGCCATAGTCGCAGTTGATACTCCCGTCTTGGATACAAGTAACTACCGGTGCCGGGCAAGATGGCACTTGAGAAACGGCCAGTTATGGACAGAGAGGCAAACTTTGTTGTTCGTTGATTACTATGTACGAGATGCCACACCAGTACAACTACAGTGAAGATGGTGACGCCCCCACCCTACAGGCTGTTCGCGCACTGCTATGAGTAGGACTGCATAGGCTCACAATGCAGGGTTTAAGTTTAGCTTTAGCCAGCCGTGGCTGCACCAATAGCGGAACCAATAAGCCTTGGCTGGTTCCTGACATAATGATGCATGCACACTTAAGTAAGGTAGAGTATCAGGGCTGGCCGCGTCGTTATTCGCTGCGCATCATCGTAAGGTTCTGCGCATAGAGCTTCCCCGGGCCGGAGGCTTTGGGCCTTATCGATCTTCGTCACTGGCGTCAGGTCATTACAGAGTATGTTTGAGCTTTCCCGTGTCCTTGCAGTTTCATTCGGATGGGTTGTCATCTCCATCCGCTTTCAATACACACGTACGGAATATGGTGTTGTGATAGCGCCTATTCATCGTTATCATGACCTCGTGTGCATGAGGTCTTCGGTCTCCACTTTGGCGGATACTGTTGTAGTTCGAAATGTCGGATACTGGCGTCACAGGAGCGCTGCCATATAATCCAACCAACTACTGCATTCTATCCTCTTGCACTGCGTTGGCATGGGCGTTTGCCATAGAACTTGACATTACCATACTCACGACCTTCCCCCGCCGCAATGGACTATACTTCTGGTCCTTGCTTATCTGCTCCTGCGGCTGCATACTACACGCTCTCGGCTTCATCCTGAAGTTTCTTGTCGGCACGTCACCGCTAGTGGATCTTTGTTTCATCGAAATCGGTCAGCGTCTCCTTGCGCTGTCTATGCCTCCGTGTCGATTGAGCGCTGACCATTGGGCAACAGGATGGGTAGCAATGGTCACAGGGCAAGCTTTCGTGCTCTACTCTCGCCTCAACCTCGTTATACAAAACAAAAATCTCCTGCAGGCCGTCCTTGTTCGTTATCTTTTCTATTTGATCCTTCCATAATTTGGACTTGCTCAGGAGTCTCGCGACATATCGTGGGACTTCTTCCCTCAAACCTATCTCCTAATGCACAATTCTCACGTAGATGAGCCAATGGCTGATTCCGACATACAGGCAGCCATAATCGTCGACGGCATCGCACTTCATATTCCGGTCCTCATCTTCATCTATGGAGCCAACTCTCCTAACCTGCATACCCAAAGCAGATGGGTTGGGAAGTTCAATACTATGGAGCGCATTCAGCTCATCGGCTTTTCCATGCAAGAAACAGTCCTTAGCGGTCTCTATATCGTCGCAACCGTCAAGCTCCTGACGGCCGTATTCTATGAACGCACGCGCAGGGCTATGATGCAACTTCTGATGGTGAACTTCATCTGCATAGGCATGGATGCGGTCCTCGTTGGCCTTGAATTCAGTAACAACTACTTTGGAGAAGCGAGCGCCAAAGCTCTCATCTACGCCATCAAGCTCAAGCTTGAGTTTGCAGTCTACAGCCAACTGGTTGGCATTACCAGAGAAACCCTCGCGCAGGAAGAAGACCTCAACTCACTCTCCCCCAATGGCCATTTTATCAACACCCCTGCAGATTTCTTCAAGAGCTTACCCAACGCCCTTGCGAAGCCTATCGTTTTTGATACCCCAACGGTCCACACGCATCCGGAGCACTTCAAGCGAACGGACGAGGCTCTGGAACGCCCGAAACTCAAGAGTGAATGGGGCTCCTCACAGATCGAGTTGACAGCGAACTCAATAGCTGCCGCACTTACCACTAGCGGAGGTCGAGGTGGCAAAAGCGCGAGGGACCTCATGGGCACCCCGCCAGTAGATCCGGAACACAAGCCTGCAGTGCCGTTGATGAGCCTTGAGGCTGATGGACGTAGTCAAACAGACGAGGTCCCGAAAGAATGGTCCGGCATCTACATGGCCTGAAATTTGTGGAATACGAACATTTGCACATATGGAGAGGTTTATTGTACTTACTACTACCCACATCGTTCCAAGCTCCGTTATCCAAAACACCCCAGAAGCATGCTGTCCCAGTTCACCTGGCTGTAAGCACCGAACCAGGCAATCTAACAAATTCATATCAAGGTTTCCCAATGCCCCGCTAACAGGCACAGCAGCAAGCAAAACTCGCTAATTGACCATCAAAAAAATTCGTCAGTTGCCGTAAGTTCATTAGTATGCTTCGCTATAACTAGCCTCCACTCGCTCCGTCCGCTTACCCCTCGAGCTTGCGCTTCTTCTTCTTTCCAAATCCGCTGAAGAGATGGCTGTCATCGACGCAACCCTTTGTAACTAGGTCGTCATCCACCATCTCCTTGTTCATGTGAGCAAGGAACAATTCCTGCTCGCGAAGGAAAGACTTCAAGGCCTTCGTGTTCATCTTCTTGCCGCGAGTCTCGTTCTCCCGCAGTGCTTTGAGTTGGGTACGGATGCGCTCTTCGAGGATCTCCAGTCGGTACTCGGTGAATTGATAGTAGAGCTCCGACAGATTAGAGATGGGGCGCACGGTAGTGAGGACTGTGTCGTCCTTGATGTTGTGAGATTTAGGCCGGAACGAGGTTACCATGGTGATTCGCTCAGTTGCACCAAGCGCGCGGAGGGCTTGGTGCTCGATATATCGACCTTGCAAGATCACGGCACATCCCTGCAAAGGCTGTCAGCAAATCGGCAGTTGACAGAGGATCAGATATGCCAACCATTTGCGGGCCTCGGACTTTGACCACCTCACCATCTCCCGTCCGCAGGGCAGTCTCTCCGCCAATCATGTTTGTACAGTCGCTGAGCATGGTCACGCAGACAAATGGATAGCTGTCGGTGTGCCAGTCCACAATGGGCTTGTCGTCCTCCCACGGGCATCCGGCGATGGCCTCGTCCGCCTCGGTCAGCTGCCTATCGACGAAAGCCTCCAACTCCTCGACCTTTTGCTTCTCGGACTTGACGGAGATGTTGATGTGAGCAATCTCAAAGTCCATTTCTGGCACAAGGTCGACACCGGCGATCTTCGATACGATATTGAGTACCTCTTGGTTCTTCCAGACGTCGTACACAAAAGGAGCATATCTGGAAGAGAGTGTTATGAGCATAGGAGGGCATTGAATGAGTGCTGTGGTTTCATTGACTTACTTTGCAGCGAACCCTCTTAGCTGGCACTGTGCCAAATTGCTGGAATACTGGCAGTTCTCCCAAACATCCTTTCTAAAGATCTCCGCCCTCATCCGTTGAACTGCCTCCTGTGTGAATAATTGGAAGGGCTCCGACACCGCGAACGGCGAGACACCAGTACCCTCTGCGAGCTTCAGGTCGGCCATGGTGTGAATCTTGGAGGGTGATTTGAAGTCTATGTGCTTCTTTGGATCAAAGTCATCGGTACTCAGATTGTTGTCGGATATTCCGCCGATAAGGGGTTGAAAACCCGGCATGTACTCATGCGTGAGAGACAAAACTTCTGCAGCGGCCATGCTGTTACAGGAAAAGCCGTATAAGAGAAAGGGAAGATGATGCTAGATGGTAGCTGAAAACGTGTTGTTGGTGGTCTAGTGATGACGGAAATGTTAAAGAAGTGGCTACTAGGAGGTAAGTGTTGAAGATGCTAATGTGGAAAGAGAATGGAGATATAGATAGCTGGTGCTAATGATGGCAGGGTTATGAAGATGTTTTGGTGTATCGTGAACCTACAGAGTAGTGTATGATAAGATGTTGGTTTGCTATCTCTCTTCACACCTTGTTATCGCGGCAGATCCGATCTCGGGTCTGAAGCTGGCAAGTCGGACAACTTTCTTAAGCTGTTCCATGTCACATCCGTGGGCGCGCCTTTCTAATGAATAAAACCCTTAGAAAGATCAACAACAATGAACACGATGCGGATTTCTCATGACCGCTCTGGTTCGGATGTAGACCCAATTGGTTTCCATGAGGAGAGAATCCCTGACACATGCGCTCCTCTAGAGTAACGGCTTCGTCAATGCCCCTCCACACCTTGATGTTGGTGGCATGTTGGTCCGACAGGTATTCGATAGACTGCCTCTACGAATGCTATGGTCAACCGCAACGGCGCCTTTGCAGCCACTATTAGACCGAGCCGAGACCAGGTGGAACATCCAATCCATGGTAAGAATGGGTAGGTTGAGAAGATCAACTATCTCGACGCATTGTGAAGAAGCTGGCGGTCGCCTCACACGGTGTATGGATTGAGTTACTTCCTTCGGTTTGGTCCTGCAACTGAAGTGGATCGTGCGCTAGTACCGAGACTAGCCGTGCTCTTGGGCCCTCGTTCCTAACGGGCACTAGGATCTCTGACAGTCACATACTGCACGGCTATAGGCCGAGATTCATAGAAGTGGACGCTATGCAATCAACCTTCTTGAACCCAATCCAGATTTCAGGACATCAGTCAATGCACAGGACACGAACTGAATTATGCTATAGCTTTTGCTGAGTGAACAACTCTTTCGCGTATCACCACGGTTTAGGTGTGGATACGGGGCACGCTGGATGAGTACCGCCACCTTGGCTTTGGGTAGCATCTAGTCACACGGTCAAGGCAACGGCTGGACCCAATTTCCTGATCCGGACTGACAAGAGACTGCGAATGAGCCAGTAGAGTGAGATCTCAGCGAGCGTGGGGCTAGCAACGCAAGCATCACAATCTGCGGCTCATGCGTTCAATATGCAGCTGCAACCCCAAACAAGCGTTGTGGAAGTCGGGGAATTACAGCGATCTGCTTTCGATTAACACACTAATTCTTCTATGCCATTGTGTCAGTGATGGCAATGGAAGACTCCAGAACAATCAGTAGGACCAAAGCCCGCAATAGCCCTCGATTCTCCCTGTCAGTAGTTCTTTGCATGCCCCTCCACACTCGGCAGCAATCGGTAATTCCCAATTGATGCGGACCTTCCACCATACCAGAGCTGTCGAAGAAGCGCAGCCATTCGTCTGGAAGTGGCAAGAGATGGTCTCGAGGCAAAAGTCATGACCCTATACTAAGATGCTGGCGTTGATGCCCGTCTTCCCCCGCGTTCAGTGAAGCGTGACGTCCCCCTCCTTATCGGTACTTTGGCCGATAACGCTAGTCTACGTGCTACTTTAAGTCTTCCGGTCTAGCCATATGGGCGCTAAAATTAGTTCCATCGTGCTTCTTACCCAGTGGCGCATGGCTTTTCGATAACATCAATTCATCACCTACGACGTGCTCAAGCAGAATGGCGGACGCGGGGAGCTCGGAAGATTCTCCATGGGCAAAAGGCGAAGCCGCGTTCACCGGGTAAGCGTCAATTATTCGACTACCTCATTTCCTGTTACCTAACATCGAGCTCTTCGCATGCTTCATGAACGTTAGAATTCACATCTTCATAGCAAAGCGTACAGCCAATACTTCGATCCATGCCAGGAAGCAGCATCGCGTAGTATGAAATGCCTACACCGCAATGGAGGGGATAGGAAGTTGTGCGCGGACTACTTCCAGTGAGTCCTCCTAATTGCCCATTCGCAAGCTTCAATGGGTTCAAGGCGATATCGGACCTTCCTCTATCCCGCACTAGCTCACCGTACTGGTCTGTCATAGGGCCTACAGAGATTGTAAGAAACAATGGGTATATATCTCTAAATCACCTAGATGATTGGGCATCAACGCTGATGGCAATGCAGACTACGGAGCGTAATGAGCAGAAGAAGAGGGAGTCCAAAGGCTTCTTCTCAAAATAATTCTAGCTTCGCGAATTTTTTGAAGGGTCAGGGTCAGGGTCACGACCGCGGCAACGTGGATGTGCGACGAAGAGACCGAGATGCTGTCAGGCAAGCCTTCGCTTCCACTGACTGGAATTGGGCATCCAGCACCGCGATTACGAGGTCTGCCCCACTTAGTGCTGAGGTGTGGAGGGGCAATGGTCGTCGAGAGACTGCCAGCTCAATGGAACGAGGGGCAAAGTGAAGAAGAAACAACCGAAATACCTCTTTGGCAATGCGAGTCCTATCCTCACTCACCACAAGTCTTTATCAATGGAATTGAAGCCATAGCATTGTCGATTTCGCCATGCAGGGCCCCCGAAACCAGGAACAGGCAATCGCATCTGGTTTGATACTGCAGACGATGTGTAGACCCGAGTCCGTTCAGTAGTATGGAAGAGGACGTTGATTGTCATGATATATCGCCGCTCTTGTTGGAAAGTAAAACCTTGTGATACGCGAGTGCGATAATAACAGAAGCAGAGTATTATTGGTTGAGCAGATGAGCCTGGGGCAAAGGCTCTCGAAGTGATGGGAAACCTATTCTCCGTGTGGAATTGTGCATGTTGATGACCCTCACATTTATTTGCAACTGCCATCAACCATCAATACTAGTTTTAATTCGTGATATCATGACATACGTGAGAGTATTCGGCCTCTGTAATTTCAAGCAATACTCATCCAAGATCATGAAGCAATTCGGCTATACCAACAACACTTGCGGTTAACTCCGGAGAGTTCCGGCAGCTCCACAAAACCGAGTGGAGCGAGTGGAGCACCTCAACAACTGGTGAGATATGCTTCCGCTAAACGAAGTTTCTCTTCTTTTCTAGGAATATGACGTTGAACGATAGAGCCGTCTCCATCTGTCTTTGATTATTGCCCATTACTGTCTTAGTTGCCCGTTCCCACTACTATCATTCCCCACCTTGAAACGTCGGCAACGAGTCTCCAAATTACCTTCCTAAGATTCTCTCGTGACAACGCTACGAGGGGCCCTGGAGCCCAACATGCCAACAATGAACGGGCAAAACGATGCCCTCTTTGCGTGCATCGCGGCGAAACAGTGGAAGCAGGCCTTGAAAGTATGCGAGAGGAAGTTAAAGTCGACACCAGCTAGTGACTACCTACTCGTCACCAAGATTTCGATTCTTCTCCAGTGGCCGGATCCAAAACGTTTCGGGCAAGGTCTTCACGAACTCAAGGGTCTGATCGAGAGAAAGTCCCCAGTGACCGATGTTGAGGCTTTGCGTGCTATGGATACGGTCATCGAGTTCCTCGAATCGCAGGTGGATATTGAACCAAAACAGAAGCAGACATGGCAACGTGCAGCCGTTAGTCGGCCTCAGGACGGGAAGCTACACGAGGCCTGGTACTGGACCAAATTCGGTGAATTGGATTTCAGGGGTGCGCAGCAGGTTTGTACAATAGGGGAGATTTCTCAACGTCCTAAGCTGATTGATCTGACTTTTTAGGCGTGCATGACTTGGATGAAGAATTTCCCAAAAGAACGCAATCCCTTTTTCCTCTATATCCTCAACACCCACATGATTTCTGAAGAGACGACCCAAGAGCGAGAAAAACACCTCATGCAAACACTGGCCTACAGAACCATCTCGAAAGCAGCGAAAGACAGGCAAAACTTGAATGGGGAAACCTCAATTGCTGGCAGAGAGATCAATCATTACGAAGATCTATGTCTTTTACTCAGAGTCTATCTAACAGAAGGAAGACTCGCGGAAGCAGCTGAGATCCTCACTGATCCGCGCATCGGGTTCGATAATTATGTTGGAGGGCACAGATGGGAGCTCGTTCAGCAATACATGGGACTGTTAGATTTGCAGCAACGATGGGGCGAACTTCATGATGTTTGTATCGCAATCTTGACGCAGTCTCGCCATCAGACCCCCGAGGGTACTCAATCGGACTATGGCAAGCTCGGAGATGACTGGAAAACTTGGCAGACGCTCATTACTGCAAATGCAAAAGGCGATCCTTTAAAGTAAGTCCATGAATCATTTTCTACATGGATTCTGAGATTGACTCTACTAGGAATTCACCGGCAACAGAAGAGCTGATCCTCTCATTCTGCAGGTCTTCCGGTAAGACGACCGAGCGCAATGCCAGAATGGCTCAGCTGTTTTTCTACGCCACCGAGATTTTCGAAGGGAGGAAAAGTCAGGATTTGCTTCTGACAGCTTTGACCGAGTACTTTCAAAACTTCTCTACAAAAGTTGTTTTCTTTTCCGACGTCAAGAACTGGCTATCATACCTCGACACAGGAAAGCAAAAGCAGCTGCTCTTTGATACCGAAATTCTCGCGCATGATCTCAGACCACAGCCTGGAGACCCACAGGTCAGTAGAACGTGGTGAATCTTAATGAATCCTGCTAATCTTTTCCGGGACATAGTCCACTATGATAGTTTGGATCACGTGCGAGATAAACATCCTAAAGCTTCAGTACAACCTTGTTATCTCTCAGGATCGACACAGTCGCGATGCGGATCTCCTTAACGCTTTCGTCGCTAACTGCCTTCGACTGTACAAAGAAAGTCTTGCGTTCGGACTCAACCTTCCAGTCAGCGATCGTAGACCGGGAGATGATGCAGCTCTGTTGGCAGCTATGGGCCTTATCCGTCTCTTTAAGCTTGGCAGGAAACATGCATTACTCCAATGTATCATTGTCTTGGAGCACACTCTCCTGCAATCTAAGCATAATTACGACGCTCTACTGATATTGGTCCGCCTGTACATCTTTTTGGGTGCAGGGTCACTGGCCATGGAACGGTACTCCAGACTCTCTATCAAGAACTTACAGCATGCGACCATCTCCTGGGTGCTTTACACTCGCATTTCTAGCATCCATCCATATCCAGCCACATATACCATTAATGGAAAGAGGCTGTCAGTGATTGATCCATTAGAAGACATCGCCCAGGTCTCTAAATGGCACACATCTGCCGAAGCTGTTAGCATGGGAGCCGTGCATAAGATGCAGGCCAACGGCCAGTGGAACATGTCCTTGGACGTTCTCCAAACAAACGAAGCTGTCACCACTGGCTTCGCAAAGTTTTTGATGGTCGTCGAGGCAAAACGGATAGCCCGTATCCGATCTAGCGCTTACGAGCCGCCCAAAGAGGCCATCAGTAAGCGGGTCTACAGGTTTCATTCGTGACTTGGCTGATACATCGACTAGAAATTCCCAATCAGACGAAGGATCAACGCGACAGGGACGCATTTCCAGACTTTGAGGGCGGTGGACTTCCCTTTGAACATCACCTGCCAACAGCTGGTACTAGTCTCGAGCCAAACGTAAGTCTTAGAGGCAATAGCAATGAGAAACAGACTGACGCTTTATCCAGGATGCCTGGCTCCACCAGCAGCTCTCTCTAGCTAAGTTTTGGGATATTCTTCACAACAATGGCCAAAGCCCCATCGCTGAAGAGCAACTGAGCGCTTTGAAGGCAAGTAGCAAAGGAGAACCAGACGCACTTACTGGCCAGGAGCATGCAATTGCTCAAATAGTCACTGCGCTGTCCGCTCTTCATTCTCTCTATTCTTCAAAAGATCAGTACCAGAAAGAAGCTGGCGGCGTCTTCATCCAACAATTGTTCGAATACATCGAGGACTGGCTTACTAAAAGCTCGGAAAGGCTCGCGTCAAGTAAAGCCCCAATGATACTGGCCTCGGACCTGAATGTACCGCTTTGGAGTGTTTTCCATGACCTCTTCACTCATCTGGAAATGTGTAAGTTTGTCATACCAACCTTGGAGTACGCAGTCAATGGGAACAAGAAGCAATCACGAGTTGGTCAAATATGGTTGGTGGACAGAGCTGAGGCCCTTCGCAACAAGTGTACCAAGCTTGCGGGTACTGTTTCACGGATGGCGACCAAAATGCGGGACAAGCTTCGAGAACAGGCTACGCTTCATCAGATCGAGGAAGTGGTTCTTGGTGCCCTCGACGAGACAGATGGTCGAGATGTGGTAGCTAGCGAGCTGAGGAAATTAGGCGACTACAAGGACCTGCAGAGGATTTGCCAGGCCATAGGAGACAGCTGGGTTGATGGACTTGAAGGCGTCATTCGGACCAACATTGTATAGTGTGGGTCTTCTTCCGATACACGGGCGCGCGAACGACCTTGAGACTTATGAATTAAGAAGGCTTTGTGCATAGCGTTTGGTGCTGGACGGGAAGATACCCTATTGCTTTCACGAAGCCCGGACTGATGAGACTTTGACGGATGGGCACGAATTTGCTGTTGCAGCCGCTCGATCATTACCAAGTCTATAGGAGGCATGTTGCATACAACGATACGATCGTCATGTGCTGTATATACCGTTGCAAATGCCAAGATACCCTATCAACCTCTATAGCCTCCCTTCATCAACTTTCCTTCTCTCCTCCTTTCGTGCCATCATCTCTCTCCTCTCATCCCTCAACGCCACATAAATCTGCACCCCCTGTCAGCCCAGATCCCAATCCACAAATCCCCACGACACCAGCAAAAGGCGAGCCAGCACCACTCACCCAAAACCACACCAACATCTCCACAAACCCCCACGTAAACACAACGCTATTACACAGCATCCCCCCCAAAAAACTCCCCTCCTTCCCCAACCCGACCCTCGCTCCCCCGAGCTCACTCAACGCGCCCCCTGCCGGCTTCCACAAGTAGCTGTATCCCGTTATGCCGAGGAAGAAGGCTAGCCGGATGGGCGCTTGGCTGCTCCAGTGGTGGGAGGAGACTTCTGAGTCTAGGTTTGTGGCTGTGAGGTCTGAGCAGCCTAGGAGGGCGAAGGCTAGGGAGGCGATGGCGAGGGCGGGAGAGGGGGTGGAGAGGATGGAGGGGGCGGAGGGCTGGGGGTTTGAGTTAGTTATGTTACATGGTCTGGGAGTGGGGATTGGAGGAATGGGAGCGCTATGATGAATGGGGGATATACGATGTCCATTGCTGCGCCGAGTATGTAGACGAGGTTTTGGTCGGCGATCTTGGAGGGGGAGAAGAGGAGGTAGTAGGCTACCGTTATGTGGAAGATGGAGATGGTCCGGAGGAGGGTGGTGGCTGATATTATTGCCATCGCTGGCTAATGTTGAATTGGTTTCGGGATCACGTTTAAAGCTCTATAGCATTGAGAAAGGCGCATGAAGTGGCAGAGTCGCTGGAAAGGGGTTGTGATCGCCAGGTAGGCATGGTGAAAGTTGATCTCCGCTCCGCTCCGCTCTCCGCTGCATAGCATCATTCTCTTTTGATCACGATGCTTCGAGGGCTCGAAAAAAATTCTCTCTTGTCATGATCTATTATTGTTTTAATCCTACTAACGCTCAATGTCTCTCCCCATCCCGGACCGCTCAGTGTTCAACAAGCAGAAACACATTAAATATTGGCTCCGCTGTCTGAAGACCCACCTACCCACCGCCTATTCGCCCAACGACTCGCAACGAGTGACTCTGGCCTTCTTCATTCTCTCCGCTCTCGACCTCCTCGGTGCTTTGCATACACATACTACACCTGTAGAGAGGGAAGAGTATGTGGGATGGATTTTAAGATGTCAGCATCCTGGTGGGGGGTTCCGAGGCTTTACTGGCACGATGATGGGAGAAGACCACAGGTTCTGTGAGTGGGACGCGGCCAATCTTCCGGCGACCTATTTTGCTCTCGCGGGGCTGGCGATATTGGGAGATGGTTTCGACAGGGTGAAGAGGAGGGAGTGTCTGGAGTGGGTGAGAGGCCTGCAGAGGGCGAATGGGAGTTTCGGGGAAGGCATGGGCAAAGAGGGAAAAATGGAAGGTGCGGAAGACATGAGATTCGCTCAGCTCGCTGCTGGGGTGCGGTGGTTCTTGAGAAGGGGAGAGACGGCGAATGCGGACGATATTAATGTTGAGGGGTTGGTGGGATGGATAGAGAGCTCTGTGGTGAGCTTAGCCGGCGTCTGTTGATGGGTTTGGTCAGATACGGAAGCGCTGATGTTCGCAGACATACGAAGGAGGGATGGCGCAGGCGCCCTTCCACGAGGCACATGGTAGGCAATTTGTCGCCTATACTGCGGGTTGAATGTGAGAGTTCATGCTCACCTGCTAGTGTAGCTGGGTTGACATATGCTGGCGTCAGTGCTTTATCTCTGCTCGGAAGATTGTCGCGAAAAGGCACCACTTCTATTGAGGGGAAGACGATGAGCTCGGACTTTATCGATGATCTGACTCGGTGGCTTATCTCGAGGCAGACACTGATGCTGCATGAAGATGGGGAGTCCAATATGGCCGACGAAACCCCTCCCGACCCAACACCGAGAATGTTTCCTCCCAAGTTTCATGTAATGGGCGCTTATCCTGCCCAAGCCGAAGCAGTACCGCCTCTGGTGCACCCTTCCATTGAAGTTTCTGACGAACAAATGCGATGGGTTGGGGTTAACGGAAGATCTAACAAGGTAGCTGATACGTGCTATACTTTTTGGGTTGGAGGATCATTAGCAGTGAGTATCTTGTCCTCCTTTGGGTTGCTCTTTTCAGTAACGGCTAAGTTAATGGCCTTTCCAGATACTAAACAAAGTCTATCTCCAAGATTTCAACGGCATACGGCGCTTTCTATTGGACAAAACACAGCACATGATTGGCGGCTTTGGAAAGATGCCTGGCGATCTTCCTGGTGAGTACTATAGTCAGTCCATTCCCTCAACTGTGTCTGCTCACTAGAACTTTTTCTTGCAGATATCTTGCATTCTTATCTTGGTCTTGCCACTTTGGCCACCATGCGTGAGCCTGAGCTGAAAAGCCTTGATCCCACGCTCTGCACCAGTGTCAGTGCAAGGGAGAATTTTGAGCAGCAGGTGGGCCTCCATAATGGCCATCAATCGACTAGCGTCCCCGCTGTAGCATAAAGTACCTGAAGCAGAGCCGACAATGGTGAGATCCCATGCCACGAACGTGTATATTCACGCCTGGCACTGAAATTGGACGGGACCAAACCGGGATCCAGATAATTTTCTTTCGGCTTACTTCCGAGGTGCAGGCTCATACGCACGTTTCGCACGTTCCGATGCTTATGGATATATTGATCGGATAAGGAACCATCCATGCCACAGACGTGAGATACCAGGTCGGACGTCTTTTGAGTTCACGAAAACACCTGAATGCTTATCTCGCGATTTGCTATGGATAATAACATCACAGGACATAACGAAGTGAATTCGCTTTCTCCACTCGTTCTTCGTTTGATTGCTCGGACTCAGGTCTCCAGCATCTGTACCCCTCGAGACACACAACAAGGCTTAATGTTGGGTCAAATAGCTCCCGCAGCGGCCTGTTCAGGCACTTCACATCGGCCAGGAAACGTAACTTTCATGTATCCTCCAAATCCACGTGTCGATGATTTCAGTAATACCCCGTTGCAGAACAGAATGATAACTGCGCTGTAAGCCTAATCCCGCACTCCGCAATCACGATCGTGACTAATAACCCTCAGAAGGTGGACTGATGCTGGCGACCGCCTAGGCATTCGCGTACAGTCATCGCAGAAAAATTGCTACATGCTCAACAAGAAATCAGCCTGCTTGGAGTCGGCGTACCTCCGTAGCTGCTATACTTCATCCAACGACCGCTATCCCAACACGACCAGGAAACTCATCCATGCTAGCGAAGAGGACGATGATTCCTGGGTTTTCATCCTCATATGGCTCCGCAAATCTCAAAGGATACGCAGCGGTCTGAATCCTGCCGAAAAGCAGCCTGAGATCCCGCTCAAGGAATGGTGCGAACAGCAGGGCAGAATCACTTTCCTGGAGTGGAGCCAGATCTATTGCTTAGCCGAGGCACTACAAATGCCGCGACTGGAAGCGCACATAAGAGTAGCCGTCGAGCTCAAAGCCATAGCAACGAAGCGTCTACCTATGTGGCATGCTATCGGATATCTCTACGAGCATTCTTCCAGATTCTGCACGCTCAAAAACGTCTTTGTGGACATGTATGCGATCGCGGCCATGAAGCCAAAGGACTTCTTTGTCGGAAAATCGACGCTCTATCCTGCAGATTTCGTGCGAGATGTGTGTGCTTATTGTAAATCTCAGGCATATGTGGAACGTCGTGAGGCTCTTAAGCAGTGCGAGCCTCGTCCGCCGCGTTATGATGAGCATGATGAGGATGATTTTTATGGTGAGGAGAGTGATGATGACGAGGAGTAGCGGGAGATAGATGGAGTGGGGATTCTTTCACACAGAGTGAGAATGGATAGACGATAATAGAAGAAAGTGCTCGGTGCGGAGCACAGAAGGAATGAACCTTGTGCATCATATCCTGCGTTCGGAATTAGAAAAAGCAGCTGCCTCTATCAAAAAGCTTACTGTGTAATTCGCATCTCTTGCCAAGTCGAGCATGGAAGTGGGTGGGGTTGTAACTCATCCCGCGTTAATCCCACGGTCGCCCTTTTTAGGATTGATTGAAATAGAGCTTTGTCTTGCCTACTCTGGTGTCTTGTGGGCAATGTTGAGCCAAGAAAGCATATCATATATACAACGCTATGCTGCGAATGCCCAAGATGATGATACACCCAATCCACACTCAAACGCCATCCATGCAATACATCTAAAACTACAACCCCTAATGAGCTTCTGACTGCTCTGGACCAGCCGAGTCAGCACTTATCGTTGTCTGACCGGTTTTCTCCACCTTTACCGTCCGGACTTTCGCAGCCTTGGGTTGCTCTCTGACGAACTTCGACTCCTCTTTGGTCTCGCTTCTGGCAGGACGGATGAGCTTGCCTTGTGCGTTTCTGGGTATCCGCTCCCAGCCCGTCTTCAAGCCGCGGGTGAGCTTGAAGCGGGGGAAGATGTGTGCTTCGGTGTTGATGACGATGGAGTCGAGGGGTAGGAGGTCGACGGGGGAGAAGAGAAGGTAGAGGTATTTGAGAGTTTCGGCCTAGCAGCTGTTTTTTAGCGGAGGAGTGATGTTGGCTTGAGAGGTAGGTACGTACCAGCCAGAAGCTCTCCATGTTATCTCTCAACATTGGGGGGATCTCGTTCGCCTTGGACAGGCTGGTGAATCCGGCTCCGTCGTCCGCGGCGGTATACTTGACGAATGATTTGAACATTTCCCAGCCCCATTCCCGATACATCTCGTCGCCTGTTATCCGCCACATGTAGAAGAGTGATTCTACTGTCTCCGGCCGTTGCAGATTATGTTGATCATTACTTTTGACAATGTAATCCTCTTTCCATTTGGCATTTCGATCATCGGACAGAGGCGCTGAAGCCAAGATGCCATCGGCTTCCATGTGAGGGGGTTCGTCGAGGCGGAAATGCGCGATTTCTGGTGCTAGACCCGTGGCCATCATTTTATACATGCCCCAACACGTTTTTGTTAATTCTTTGGCGAGCTCCAACTCGTCTTCTTCTTTCTCGCCCCATTTGCCGGACTTCTTTGCTTCCTCGATTGTCAGGCCTCCTGTCGCCCCTAAGGCTATGGTACCGGGCATGAAGCATACAAGATGGTCCATCTTTCCTGTGATCTTTCCCCCGAGACCTTCTGGCCGTTCGCCAAGAATGGTGAAATGATGCGGACTCGAATATGTAATCAGGTGTTTTCGCACGCCCGCCAGGGATTGGTTCCATAGGTCCTGATAGATGGGCTCTTCGCCGGATGTTTGCAAATATTGCTTGATGAGGTATTCGTAGTAGGAGTCTCCTCGACTTCCTAAGCGAATATTGTCACCTCTGAAAGTGCCGGTAGTCGCGTAGATGAAGATTGGCAGGAGTCCATCCTCCATGCCGTTATCGTCAATGACCTGAATGACTTTCTCCGCCTTTTCCCAATAGTTCTTCTCCCCCGTTAGCATAGCAAGGTACTTGAATTCTAGTTGCAGACTAGCCGCTTCAGCAGTCGAAGACGCGCCTCCATCTACATGCGATGCCTTTCCCTGGGATGTCTTCAAATTTACGCTTGCAAACGGTACCCCGCTGTCCGAGTCGAATGCGCCCAATATTCTATCCGCCAGATCTGCGGCTTTCTCGAGATACAAATCTTCACCTGGTGCGCCTTGATCGTCATCGGTCAGGGGAGCCATGTCGGGGAATTCCGTGGACAGGTAGTGAGCGGAAAGAAGCCCTCCAAGCATGCGTATGGTGGTCTCAAAAGTATTGACCTCGTGGTCCTGGTCGTAATCAAGGGATGTCGATATCCACTCCCGGGCATGAGAAAGGCGAGAAGTCAAATTCATTATCATAAGGGTATCCAAAGCGTCGACTATAATCCATCCCAGGCCTTTGCTGTCTTTGTCCATTTGCCGTCCCTCTTTGGATAGCGGATGGTATTCGTCAAAGCCTGCCCCATCTCCATGTCAGCAATCCTCCAATTGACGTCACGCCCCATTCCTCTCCCCATAGACCATGTGCATCGGAATTACCAATTGACACCTAACGTACCCCATGCATACTTCTCATACCCATCCCAACTCAGCATAAATGCCTCCTTCACCTTTTCCCTCCGCTCATCCCAATCTACAGCTACCTCCTGCGCACCGAGCCAACTCCATGAGCTTTTGCCCGTACTCCTCGATGTGGGCTTGACTGTCGAGCTCGAGAACACTCCAAAGAAGTATGCCAGTGCTAGTAACGCTAGAATTGCTCCACTCACAACCCGCCATCGCAGGTAGAAGGGCGCATTTCTTCTCGAACCTGCGTAATTGTAGGGTTTATCTTTATACATGGGCAACTCCCTCTTGTCTCCAAAGCCGTAGCCATTCAGCTTGCTGCCAAAAGCTCCGGTTCCGTCATGCGCCTGCCCGTTCTGAGTCTTCCAGTAGCTATCTTCGTGAGTGCGCTGGGTGAGGGACATCTTCGTAGACGATACTATCCGAGTCTTTGAGGACCACTTGGTGTTCGGCTTCAACGCCGACTCAAGGGCCAATATCAGGCGGGCCTTGCGCTTCCAGAGGAGTGCGCGGGCTTGGAGAGAGCGAGAGCTTGAGGTAGCATGACATTTGTTGTGAATCTTCGGGATCGTGAAGCTACTCCGATCGGTATATGTGTTTTTGAAGGCAGTGCATATCACTCGATGTTCGTCAACAATAAAAGCCGTTCTTCAGCAAAAAGTTTACTTGCGACCAAGGTTGGCCAAAATACCGCTTTCCAGTTCAACAGTGCCAAGAGAAAGGAGATCTACGTCGCGGAAAGGACAAGTTCCTTAGTCAGCAACGTAAAGTAAATAAGTGTCAAAATACGTCTACTTTACACTGCAAGTAGATTGAACATATCTGCTATATACCGCGACGACGAATTTCGGTATCGTGTACGATGGCTTCATAATAATCAAACTATTTGCTACGAAATCTTTACAACATCTAAGATATCTAGATGATTCAGTAAACTGGTTGCTGAAAGGCCTTTTTCTTTACAGATCGATCCTATTCGTTTCGAACCGTGGCGAGCTACTGCTACATATGACAACTCACTTTCACACAGGGCACTGCGTCAGATGTGGCTTCGCCTTCGGCTTATACCCTGGCCTACGCCAATGGCCTCAAGTACTGCAATCAGCCTATTAAAAGAGCTGGACTTCCCTCACGTTCAGCTATGACTTTGAGACGACATGTGTTGAGCGAGGTACCGCAATGGGAACAACGGTGTGCCATAACGAAAGGATCCTAATGTGGGGGGAAAAGCAAAGTTCAGATCACAGCAGCCTCTGATGACTTACGGTAAATTGACTCTGTTAGTGCAAAGGCTCCACGTACTACAGCTAACTTCTTTTCCTGATACAACAGACCCCGGCAATCTTTCAAGATGTTATTGTCTTATAGTGCCGAAACTAGATATCACAGCCCCGCCTGATGCTACTTTCCACTAGAAGTGGCTAAAATCCAGCAACGACCACCGTGCCCGTTGAACTCAAAAGAAGATCTACACCCTTCTATCTCCTTTTGCAGGTCACAATAAGTCCAAACCATCTAGACCCAACAATCCAGAATTCCATTATGTCAAATACAGGAGCGTTCAGAATAAAACATCGAGTGAAAGGCGTCGTTTTCCCATCGAAAAAAGAGATCGCCAACTTTGCGGTATTAATTCAAGGTGGGTCCAGGTACTCCAGGTACTCCTAGCGACTATCTCCTGGCCGAGATAGATAGATTGCTTTGGGGAGATCAACTTCATTGCCAGTCTCCTTATAACTCCTCGTTGGAGACTGCCATTTATTAAAGGCCGCCCACTTCGTAAACTCAATTGTCAAATCGACGACGAAGAATAAATCGTGTTTAGGAAGATCGTCTTTTGATTTCAAATACGCCTCAGAGAGAAACATCGGACTGGTTTTCTGTCCTTGCAGGTAATATTCAGCGAGCAGAGGATATTTTGTGTTAAGGTACTTAGGTATGGATACTTACCCAATCGGGCCTAGTGCGATCTTTTGCACACCCCTGTACATTTGTGGTGTGCTCCACACACTCCTTTTGTTCCTTAGCTCTATTTTCAATGTGATGCGCGGTATCAGCTCCTAACCAATACAATGTAAGTCGACGTACGCTTTTTAGATTTATTAGAAACGATTGACACTGCTAGAGCAATATGGTAATGAAAACCCCCAAGACAACGGCTAATGAACAACGTACCGACCACTTCTGTAGCAATAGACTCAGAGGTCGTTGTTTTAGCGCCAACGGGGATATTTCCACCACCTATCCATCGGAGCAACTCAACGGCCGCAGAATCTAAGGAGACGTAAGCTATCGTCTGAATAGTCCAATTATCAGAAGTAAGAGGCTAAGCTCAACTCCTGGTATACATTCTATGTGCTTGAACACTGAAACTTGTTGCGAGGCTGCTAAGTCTTGATCAAAGATCTCAACTGCAAGAGGTGTTCCTACAAGCAGGTTGTACAAGGGAGAGCAGTGTCAAGGACGAAAGGTAAACAAGCTTCACTATGTGGGTCTAGTACTGGGAAAGCACGCCTGCTATATGGACGAAGGAAATCCGCGCCAAGAGCTATAAATCTGGCTGCTCATTAAATAAACTAGGTGAGCTCTGCTGTGCGTCCTCTTGCTCAATGATTGAGTATACTGAGCACTCACTACCTATTCCTCAATTTGACTTTCGCTGGTGTGATTCTCATCACACTTCGTGCGCTTGTAACAAGAGTATTGCTACGACCGACCTACCCCTCGAGTCCTGAACTCTAAAGCTCTCGAGTACATGAGATAGCTTCGACTTCATGGTTGTTGTGGAGCGTGTACAGCTCTTTAGGGTATTCTGCACTTGGTAATTCATGTCTTAGTTGTATCTCTTCTTCCGCTCTTCCGATTTCTCCTTCCTTTCTTCCGACGTTTGGGGGGTTGCTCTGAGAGTTTCTATACAAGCGAAAAGCAATGAAGAATAGAAGAGCAACTAGAAGGGCGCCGACCGAGACGCCGACTCCTATTCCAATCTTTGCGGATTGACCGAGACCCGCGGCAGATGCTGATGGATTTGTAGAGGCAGGTGTGGAAGCCGATGTTGAGGTCGATGTCGAGGCAGTTGTATGAGAGATTGTGGCAGGGGAAATGGAAGATGTGGAGGAGTCTGTGGGAGGGGCCGAGGAGGCGGTCGAAATTCCCTTAGCTTGAATGCTGCTCACCACGCTTATAGGGATGCGAGCATGTCCAAGCACTGCAAATTCTCCGAGACGTTGGTCACAGCATGTAGTATTCGCGTCTTTATTAGTCCGCGGGCACAACGATCCGTCCGAACAATTACTCAGCTGCTGGGATTCAGTGCCTACATCTAAGCATTGATGGCGCTATCAGCTACTAATCTTGCAACATCCTCAAGAACAAAAGCTCTTAGCAGGAGAGAATCTCACCGTAGGCAATGGCGAGGCATGCAGCGTCCTGCCAAGTAATATCCGTGCACGAACGTCTCCAGATAGACGACCCTTTGTCATATTGTCCAACAGGTCCGTTTGGACTTGCAAGACATAACCCACTCGAATCACAATTCTCACCGCCGTAGCAACACATGCTTGCGCCCACGTTCCCATAGCAAGGCCCTCCGGCAGGGTCGAAAGACCCATCAAGGAAATAGCATTTATGGTCGCTTTCGGGGCCAAAAGGGGAGAAAGCAATGACGAGAAGCGAGATGCTAGAATATAACAGTGTGTGATGTAATTCGAACATCATTATGGAGCAAATAGATCACGCGTGGGGATTGGATAGGGATGAAAATAGAATCGTTGAAACAGTACATAGAACTCGCTGCGATAGATGGTTCTATTGGAATAGGGGGCAATTGGGGGTCATGAGTCGAAAAGTTAGCTACACAAGAGGAAGAACACGGTGTTATATACATGCCTGCGGAGTCACCGTAGGGCTATGGGGGCCAAAATGCAATAGGTTCCCTCCTCGTAAGAATCCGCTTTCAGCCTGGTAATGGGGGGTGGGTGGAGCTGCATCGAAAGCTGCACCTAAGCGCAATCTTTTGCGAAGCCATTCGCAGAAGCTCCGCTACCAAGAACAGGCAGTAAGGCCTTAATGATGTATAGTTATAGTTATAATTTAGACAAATCTTAATAAACATTTAAGTAAGGTTATAAACTTTTTATATATCTTATATCTAAATTTAAACTAATTAACTACTATTAAGTTAGATTCTAGTTCCTACTTACTTACTTTTAGTATTAATTTAAATTACTTAGGAATCAAATTACATTTATAAGTTTAGCGTAGTATTACGCTAATATAATATAGTTAGGAAATACATAAAATTATATAAGGAATTAAGAAAAATCATATTCATAATATTTTTGCCGATTTCAGCATTACCCGCCTCACGTTCATCTAACAGTGAATCCTCCAAGCCCAGGATCGGACTGCATCGAACTGGGCCGCAGTGAGTGTGTACATCAAGCTTGCCAGAGGCTACAATGCTATGCGTTTTCTCGTGTGCTCAAATATTGACGGCTTCCATGCAGTCCTATCAATACGGCATAGCCGCATGAAGTCTTGGCACAATGGATTGCCTAGCCGCATTCTCGCAGCGTCTCTGTTTCAAACCCCAGCAAAGGTCACTGCACCGTGGCGCTGCGGTACTGAGCTGATTGGAGAGCTCAGATACTCTAAGCCGCAGCTGACATGTATTCGTCTCGCCTTCTCCACCATCTGTTTCGGAGTCGTCTAGTAAGGCCTATCATCCCATTGACTCTGCCACCGGACCTTCGGTCCGGCAAGAGCTATCTATGGGAGGACTCGAATGTAGGGATCGCCCAAGATGGCTATGGAGTGTAAAAGTCTGTGCATTGTCCCAAAGTGACTCGTACGAGGCGGATCACTGCATAGCATTGGCAACGCTCATCCGTCCCGCTGTCTGCATTGCTTCTATGGAGGTTTCAGCTCTGCAAGCTACGAGGCTGTGGACTTGTGCCCCAGGCTAAAGGAGGTCTCCACCCATTCTCAGCTCAGAGCTCAGATTTTCTCCATAGTGCATGAATCTGGCAAATTTACTTTACTCTTGAATTCAGAGAGCGACCATCATGTTGTCTCATGTCTTGCTCTTGGCCTCTAGCGTGTTCGTGCAAGGCGTTGTGAGCTTGACCAATGTAGCTGTACACGACCCAGTATCTGCCGTGCAGGTCGTACCAGGGCGAAGACTGACCGCAGCCAAAAGAACTGACCAGCTCGGCCGTAGAGATGTATCAAATTATCTTCGCTATCAACACGAACTGCACTATCTTGATGGTGAGTATGTTCTTCCTCTCTGCCAACATCGCTAACCTCCCCTCCCATCAAGCGGATACAGCTGGGTCAGATTCTCCATTCGGGGCCACAGCAGCGATGAAATTCAAGACACCCGCTCTGCTGTTGGAGGATATCGAACACCACATCAAAGCGATTGACTGTCTTGGCTCCAGGGTCTACCTCTATTTTAGCTCTTCAAAGGCCTTGAATCACGCTCATAAAGAATTTCAAGGCGTGGACAGCTTTCTTCTCATTACTTCGCATGAAGGCTGCAACGAGGATGCCGAGCGTGACCCGCACCTGTCAGTATCTTCACGATGTTATTGAGAATGGCTGCTAAGCCAAAGCAGGGTCTCTGAAGCTGTGGTAAATGCGGAAGACCGGGTCATTATTCTGTCTACAGCCCGCCTTCCGTGGAAGCACGCTTTCCACTCCTTGACGCTCGATTTCGGGGAAAGTGAAAATTCTTTGAGATTAGAACCCCGTCGACAAGGTGCACTCCGACCACGACAAGCCGCTGCCACTTCAGCTATGGCTAGTAGCTCACCCGCAAGCACCTCCTATGCCTATCCTACTGCGCCGTCATCCACAGCGACCAGCATCAACGTCATTGACAACATCAATGGTTCCTATATAAATACAACAATATTGCCCCCGGACCCATCACTGGGCCAAATCTCGGCAAGCGGACCTAAGCTGTAAGTTTCCATGTAGAGAAGCATTCGAAGTCCATCAAGCTCATTTGGTCAGGTCGGCCGGTTTCAACATAAAGTGCAGGAATTGTACATTTCAAGGTAGCATTAATCTTGTGGCCGGATCGCTAACCACGGGACCCTTTACGTCGAATGATACTGGAGGCTTTATGAATGAGACTGACGCTGTTATTAACTATATCGAAAACGGCTTTGTTGAGTTTCGCTCTGACGGATTTAACGCTCACGTTGAAATTGATAACACCATCGAAGCGTCAAGCAAACTTGAGAGCTTTACCGTACCCCTACCGACGATTCCCATTACGCCTCTCCTGGTGAGTAGAGTTCCTTATGAAAGGTGACGCTTATCCGAGCTAATGGAAGCTTTCAGATACCAGGGATTGCATCTGTCGGACCTCAATTTGAACCCGCCCTAACTGCCGGATTTCAACTTAAAGCCAATCTAGAATTTGGATATGGGTTTGAAGTAACTGTACGTCTAATGTACACACATTAGAAGAACACACCACCTGACAATTTTGCAGATCCCCAACAATTCAAGCCTCGTACTGAACCTCGCGGCCAGAACCAATTCTTCCCAGCAAGGCTTGTGCGTCTCTTAATCCTTGCTATCAGCGTTACCTATCCGACTAACGCGGTCACTTAGCGAGAATACGGCTATCAAGGCCCTCCCCTTCCGAGCCTCAACCCCCAACGTTGAACTCACCCTTACCGCCGGTTTCTCACCCAGCCTCTTACTAGGCATTTCATTCTTCACCGGTATGTACATCTTCAAATTTATCCTCGACAGTTAGGAGGCAACTATCAACGCGAGACACTTCTTCCGGGAGCGTGGACCACTTCCCTTGCATATCCATGGCCTTTTTTCTCTCACATTGTATTCCGCTAACCTCGATTCCGTGCAGGCAAAGCCATCGCCGGTGCTGGCTTCTTCCTCGATACCCCCATGCTCACCACCACCCTCAGCACCGTAAGCCACGTCGACTCCAACTGCAACAACGCCTCGTCTTCCACCGCCAAAAAGGCGATCTTTGACACCCTTACCCATATCGCCGCATCTGCGGAGATCGGTCTCGGCGTGATCGCGCAAGCTGAAGTCAATTTTGCCGGCGATGGTAATTTACAGGATGTGGACAAGTATGCGATTCTTACGAAAACTTTCGATTTGCCCACGGGCTGTGTGAGCTTTGATGCTGCTGCGAAGACGTTTGGTGCTGCGGGTACGGCTACAGGGACAGCGGCAGCGGGAGCGAAGTCGAGTAAGAGCGTTGCTGCTTCGGGGAGGGGGGAGGCGGGATTGGGGCGGGTGACGGTAGCGTTTGGGGCTCTGGTGGCTTTCTGTGCTGGTCTTGTGTTTATCTGATTGGATAGTTAGGGATCGATCTCGAAGGGCTGGGCCATCGTTATCGAATGAGGGGAATTCGGTCTTTATGGGCGTTGGATTTCTGGCGTATTTGCTCAATGAACCATCGCGCCTCTAACACTCTCGTTATCCGTTGATACGCCACCCCATGTAGGGCTTAAAGCGTTGAAGGTTCCCTCAGGCTTTCTCAGGCCGTCAATTGTTACCTCCGATGAAAGCGTGACATAGCTCAGCCATACTCTGTCTGCGTGATATCCGTGTCCCATAAGGCGACCATGTATATTCGTTTGTAGATTAAAACATTAAGCTCGACGATGGGTCTATCGATCGCTCAACAGTATGGGAAGATACAAAATCGACATTGTGCCTCCGAAAAATGGTGCTATCAGGGTATGGACATGTAACGAACGAAAACACACATACACTCTACACCTATAACCGTCGGCATTAATATCTTAGAACCAGAGTGACGGAAATATATATCCAATCTACCGTTCATGATCTGCGAAGAGATCTGGACACATTGCGACCAGATTCGAAGTGTAGGCTTAGTCTACCAAAAAATAACAATGCTGTGCTCTACAGTACCTATACGATCAGATGATTAATAGCCAGAAGAAAATACAACTTTGCTTGCAACCACTTGAGGCGTTGCTCCCTAGCGAGAAATTTCTGATATGTTCCGATAGGGGAGGTTTCTTCTTCTAAGGGCCAGTACTGGATGCAGTCGTAGTAGGTTTGGGGAGGAATGTGAAATTACTATTGGACACTCGTAAGGCCAACGATCTTTGAAGTTGTTCGGGTGAGATTGTTGGATATCTAGCTTCCACGTTGTTCTTGGTAGTAAGGCTTTTGTTCGTGCCATGAATCAGCTCCGTGTAGAATCACTTTGATGCCTGAATCTGGTGGTATACTGACTTGTATAATCGGGTCATAGACTAGACTCTGACCGGGCTGTAAACTTGGCTGGAAATTGGCTGTGGCACTGACAAGCTTGGTGAGTGGGCCACACTCTTGCCTATCTTGGTGATAGCAGTGTTTACGAACGACGGCACCTATGGCCAAAGGGTTGGCCATCATTTATGCATCAAGCATAATGTTATCTGGACCCGTTTAATTTGTAGATCCCTTCGGGCTGTTGTCTCTCTCCAGTTCAGCACCCTTGTTACTCCTCCTCTGGACGCTTCACCTTTCGTTTTACTCCACATCCGAGCAGCCATCGCCGCGGTCCAAGGCCAGAGCATAAGTTTCAGTCGGATCCAGTGGTCATCTCCGCCCATGAATGTGCTTGGCCTTCAAATGATATGCCGCTATTGTGGCTTGGATTGCTCAAATAAATCACGGACCTCCTACTGACTTTTGTGTGGTCCACAATCGTTGATTGATGATGGTTCTTTCGAGGTGGAGCCAAGTCCGCGAGGATCAAAGAATGTTCCCAATCTGCAGTTGAGAAGGCAGATTCGCGACGTTTAAACATGATGAAAGGGTTCAGGGTCATGTCTCCGTCTATCCCCGATTTTACCTCTTCGCAGACAATGGAAACTATTGAGAGAGACAGAACAAACCCATCCATGTAATTGAGAAACCACGGCGAGAGAATTCGAGACAGTCGTTTACGAGCGGGAAGGGAGCGTATATACTGCCCTTAGGGGGTCCATGGGAAAGCTGAGTAGAGGTCTCCAGGGCGCAAAGGCAGCCAAGAAGATGTAGAGCAGCATTTGCTGCGGCTTCTTCTTTTCTTCCATCTGTCAACGACTGATATTTCTAACTCAAGGAGATCGGACGGTCCGCGAAGGCTTATGTGCTAACGCTGATAGGAGAGAGCCTTTGAATCCGGATGCGCTCAGCTGGCTCAAAACCGAACTACACCGCTGGAGTAAATATTCCAGAGCAAAAAGGTGGTAGGAGACGGTAGTACCTCGTACAGCGGCAAGCTAATCCGAGTGATTCGCCAATTGGAAACGGGGCTCTGTTTTATCTCGACCCATCTGATCGAGGACCTGGGTGAGTCACTTGCTCGAAGCCATTCGGCTGATAAAAAGACTCGGGCCACCACATCCGTTCCCACAGCCTGGATGCCAGCTTGCAGCTCACTTGCACGTCTGCGGAGACCCATAGAGCTTGGTTACCGTACTGGTACCCAATCAGCTGAGGTCAAAACTTTGAAATGGGGCGACCTGGAAAGGCTAGCAGTTGTACTACGGCATCCGCCAACAGCACGATGAACGCAGAGATCTAGCTCAAGTAAATGCAATCATCTTACTTCATAATTATGTTGATGAAGGCCAAAGTGGAAATGGATCTAGCATATGCTAGCCGTATCGGGTCTAGCGCACCCAGTTCCCCTACCAATCTTCTACTATTAAGCGTTTCTCTCCGTGTTCTCAACAACCTGTCAGTGCACAGGGTTTATATCACAATTTGGCAGTCAAAAACATCTAGTGATCACAAAAGTGAGAACCCGAAGCTCCAAGAGCCTTGAAGCAAGGGTATGCATTGCAAGACCCTCACTTCCTAGAATAAATACATCATTTTTTTGTTACCAAAGTCTCTCGATATCAAGATTGAGTATCGGTCATACAGACCTTGGAAGCCGTGTGAGGTTCCCGCGATCAAGACCCATTTCTTAATATTGGTACCCTGCAGTGCATCATACTTTATGCAAAGACCACCCTGATATTGGCAAAGCTGCCAACGCCAAGTAGCCTGCCGGGGCTACTGGTACGCGACGCAGGGTTACCCGGGCGGGTGTTTTGCGGCGATAGCGACGAGGTACTTATATAGCTTCAATTGTACCAAGTTTGGACTACTTGGACGTCTACTAGGCGCTTCAGAGACGCGCTAGTAATTACAGTACTAATCATATGAGGATGTTTGGATTTTCTCCCGTAATACCAAGACCGCCACATGAAAGTTTTAGCACGAGAGTGATAAGTTCACTGTGGTGAAATTATCTAGTCGACTATCCTCTCATGATCTTCGATTTCTTTGGAAAGAGTACAATATTAATAACGAAGCTGGGGAGGGAGTTCGAGAAGGAGTTCTTGAACTACCCATTGTCTGAAGTCTTGGCATCAACATCTAGAATATGCGAATATCGTAGGGCACATCACCTTCTCCTATCATGAAATACAGAGCTTTCATGTGATTGGGAGTCCAGGTCAATCGCCAAGGGCCAGCTGCACGGTCGCGCTGGCGCCTCCGATGTTGTTTGCGACCGCGAATCGCTTTCGTACTTGGTATGCGATCTTCTTGTACCTATTTCGGTCAATGTCATATATGATAACCTCTCGCTGCCCCAGCTTCTTTGACACTTTCCCTGCGAAGCTGTCTACACCGGTCTAGCTCTCATCACAAGTTCATCGAGATGAAGTGCTCTTTCTACACCAATTTCCTGGTCCTCCTCATAGGCATGATCCATCTACCGTCTTCTCGCTCCCTTGGCATAAATTGCAGAGGCTCTAGCTACTGTGACCCGAGTAGAGTCGGCATCGAATATAGAAACGCTGTCCAGGCCTATTTCGACGTTGCCGCATACGGTAATCAGGGGCCCTATGTGCCTGGGGGGCCTATTGCCAATGGCACAATCTATTACAAGGGAGACCATATCATCTGCGTCAAAAAGCACGAGCCAGGATCCCTGTGCCTTTTCCTTCAAGGCAATGTGCCAGCCGAGGGCGTCAATGGGACGATGATCATCAAAAAGCTTTCAGAACTAGCGATCGTCTGCATCCAATTATAGCAGCATGTTGGGATGCAAAATTTGCTAACCACCAACTTCGCAGATACTTCCATGGGTGTAAATTTTGCGGCAGTGTACCAATAAGCGACGACAACGACCCGAACAAGATAGGGATATTGACGATCAATTACGTGATGCGCAAGGGCTGTCAAGGTTTGTGTAATTTGCGGAACAGTGGAAATGCAACGGCGACGACGCCAACTGAGGTGGTTGTCTTGGATGCTGACGAGGCTACTATCCCCTCGACTTTGCCCCAGCAAGGACCTCTTTATGGAACTTGAGCCGCTCGAGGTACTCAGTGTCGTAGTAGATTGTCGAAACCAAAGGGCAAATTTTGGGCCGGAAAAGGGCTTGAAGCAGCTCAAGCTCGAGGGGAAAACCCATTGCGTATCACAGTGCAAATTACAATGGCTATCTCACTTATCTCACCCAAAGCTTTCTTCCCTAGTTGAATCTCTTTCCTTGGTATCGAGAGAGTCCGTGTCTTTGGGGTGGAGAACGTTGAGTCCAAACAGTGGAGGGTCTAGGCTGACCCAAGAGAAACCTCATGTGAGACTTGCTGTATCTTGTGCCTTTGATTGACGGATAAGAAGGAGAGACTGTACAGAATGCCGCAGATTGGTCAAAGACCCGTGTATCTTGCGGCCAGCGTCGCTGTCGACGCTTGAGTAGATAGAGTTCTATTGTATGAACCCTTACCGTAAACCCTCTCATGCTTGCTTGAAGATACGAATCCCAAGATACACAAATTAACCACCACTCACTGTGGGAAGCCGGAAGTTTGTTGCGAAGAGGACGCCTCTATTTCAAACGCTAGAATATGCTGATTATGATCTTCATGCTAGCATATCACAATTTCTTGTACTCCAGCTTGCCTTCAAGTTTCTTCGATTCAGCAACTTTCCTCACAGCTTTGTTGAAGTCGTCTTGATTGATCGAATCTCGGTAGTCTTTGATGGCGAATAGCCCACTGCGTACCGTATGATCAGCAATGATCACCGCGAAAGGACCAGCACAATACTTACGCTTCTGTCACCACGTTTCGCAAATCTGCACCGTTCAGCTGGTCACTCATCTTGACCACGCTTTCAAAATCGATCTCCCCATCTAGAGCAACGCCGCTTGTGTGAATCTTCAGGATTTCTAGTCTACCAACCTCATTCGGCAGGGGAATCTCGATTTTCCGATCCAGACGTCCAGCTCGCAGCAGAGCAGGGTCTAGGGTGTCAGGACGATTGGTTGCCATTATGATCTTGGTCTTTCCCAGATAATCAAACCCATCCAGCTGATTCAGGAGCTCCATCAACGTCCGCTGGATCTCTCGATCTGCAGATGTTCCTTCCGAAAACCGTCGTCCTCCAATGGCATCGATCTCGTCCATGAAGATTATACATGGCTCATGCTCCTTAGCGTATCCGAACATCTCTCTTATCAATCTCGCTGACTCTCCGATGTATTTGTCAACGATAGCCGAGGAGACAACTAGTCTCGTTATCAGTTATTAGACTGTTTTTACTCTGGGTCATGCCACGTACCTTTCAAAAAGTTGGTCTCCAAGCCGCTCGCCACAGCCCTTGCCAGTAAAGTTTTCCCAGTACCTGGGGGCCCGTAGAGCAGGACACCTTTCGGCGGCTTGATACCGACCCTCAGAAATAGTTCAGGGTTCTTCAGCGGTAGCTCAATGACCTCTCGTAATTCTCGTATCTGTTCATTCAGTCCACCGATACCTCCGAAGCTGACTTGACCAGGATCTTCTAGTGACATGTTGTAGACCAACGGATCCACTTCTCGGGGTAGCATTCGCATTATAGTGAGGGTAGTCATATCGAGAGCGACGCGGGTGCCTTGTTTCAGCTTGACCTTGTCGACTTTCGACCGGCAGCCGACAACGTAGCGAGGACCGGATGAAGCTTTGACGATGACTGGGGAATTTATGTCAGCACCATGGTCGTAATCGTTTCGCGAGGTGTTTGAAATCTCACATCTTTCTTCGTCGAGTTGTTTTAGGACCTCTCCTATTATCTGACCAACGCTTTGTAATGCCTTAATGTTGTCTTCCGTGGTATCAAAATCCTTCTGTAATCCTTTAATGTCAATCCGTAGCGTTTTTAGCTTCGCCTCCATCTCTCTCAGCTCTAAGAGCTTCTTCTTGAACTGTTCGAGAGCATCCGCCCTCTCTGGATCGTCCTTCCCATCCATAATTGCGGTCTGGGGACTATTGTATAGAAGTCGAGATGGCTGCTTGAGACGTCAAGGTTTACTCGAACAGTGCAGCGAGCGTAGGGACTATTCACAAATATGGTTCAGAGGATATCGTGCCCGAGCAGTGACTGAGATTGTGACAAGTGCGAATCGTCAATGTTGATCTGATGTTGATCTGTTCATGCTCCGAAGCTCACGCCTGCCGGGGATACTTAGCTCCGTCGCGCTAGTGTTCATCTCGGCCCGTCATTTCTTCCGCGCTCACCACTGCCCAATGCCAAATGAACTCATACCTTGGGACTGGCAGTCATGGTCCTCCAAGCCATCAAATACTGCCGGGGCAGTCTCCAAATTCTCGATCAAATTCGGCTCCCCCATGAAGAAGTTTACATAGACATATCGACGGTACGAGATGCCTGGGACGCCATCCACAACATGCAAGTGCGCGGAGCCCCCGCCATCGCCATCGTTGCCGCCCTCAGCGTCGCAGTTTGCCTCTTCACGTGCAATGCGAACCCTGCTATGCTTGGACCGGACATGACTGGCTCAGCTCTGATAATCCATAATCTACGGTTCCTTGTCACGAGCAGGCCTACCGCTGTCAATCTTGCGGATGCTGCTAAGAAGCTGGAATGTGTTGTCCAAAATGCTCAGACATTGGCTGGGGCGTCAGTTTTGAGTATCTATGAGGCGTATATTGAGGCGGCTGAGCAGATGCTCGTGGATGATGTGCAGGATAATGAAAACATAGGGAAGTATGGCGCAGATTGGATATTGCGGCATACGGACTTGGTTTACCCAGGTGGGAAGCTCAGCGTTCTAACGCATTGCAATACTGGGTAAGTGTGAAAAACGTCTCCTATATCGCAACACGAATGTAAGTTGACCCCTTTCCTTAAGCTCCTTAGCCACCGCAGGCTACGGAACAGCTCTTGGTGTGATCCGCAGTCTGCACGCTCGAGGTCTCCTCAAACGAGCATTCTACACCGAAACCAGACCCTACAACCAGGGCTCCCGGCTCACAGGCTACGAACTTTTGCATGACCAGATCCCTTCCACTCTAATCACAGACTCCATGGCTGGTGCGCTATTGGGCCTCAAAAGAGAATCGGAAAACATTTCCTGCATCATCGTCGGTGCTGACCGAGTTGCCGCAAATGGTGACACTGCCAACAAGATCGGTACATATGGTCTAGCATGCCTTGCCAAGTTCCAAAACATCAAATTCGTAGTAGCAGCTCCGCGGACCACGATCGATCTCAGCACACCAACAGGCGCAGATATCACGATAGAAGAACGCAAGCCTAGCGAGGTGACGACGATTAAAGGTCCTTCCGTAACGCGAGCTGCGGATGGAAGCTTGACCGTGGGGAACGATGTTCATGAGATTGCCATCGCGGCCGATCTCAACGGTGCATGGAACCCGGCGTTCGATGTCACGTGTCATGCGTTGATTGACTGTATCGTGACCGAGAAAGGGGTCGTGGAGAAGGGGGACGATGGACAGTTCCATTTCGAGAAGCTCTTTGGGGAATGAAATGTTCTTCGTGCATTGCCAAGGACAAGAGAATTCTCATGACAGTATCTAGAGATGCCATGAGAGCCAGCAGCACTCTCAGCTTTCGAATAGAACAGCTCCAGGCCCTGTTCCGGCGTCCGAAGTCAGATCAGCACGACTAAAGGTCTTCACTTTCCACCAAAGCGATGGAACAGACATTGATCATCATCAGCGGCATATTCAATGGCACCTCAACTGCAGCAACAATATTCATATTAGGTAGAAACATCTACTGGAAAGAGGGTATCTACTGCGGTGGCCCCACATCAGCTAGACTGTGCAATTGGTACATCGGCTTAGGTGAAGCGGAAGAAAAAGTCGTATAGAACACCTCCAGATCAGTCCAAGAACTCCGTGCGCTCAGCTCATATACATTCCCTCAACGCCATGCTATTAATTCATTGACTCGAGGTGCCCATATCATCCTGTGTCTCTCTTTCCTCCCGCTCCCGCTCTCCTTTCCTAAGATTCCCAATCTTGTCGAGTGGCTCCTTCACCTTCCTGGTGAGCTTCTGTTTCGTGTTCAGCTTCGCTCCACCTTGTGCTTGGCGTTGTTGGTCATCCAAATCATCCATGTCGCTACTGCTTATGCTCCCGCTATCGCCCTGTACAGCTACGACGCCCTTCCCTTCGGCCTTCTTCCGCTCCCTCTGCTCGCTCTTCCATTTCTCCATCTTCTCTTTGTCGCCATTGCAGTCGAGGGTTACCACCTTGATGCCCGGTAAATTCCTCTGCATGAATTCCTTCAGCTTGGGAAGCATCTCGGCATTGGGTCTGTAGGTGCCACTGTCATTGTCGATAATGAGGGAGTAGTATGCTGGATCGTGCGGTGGGTCCCCTTCCGGTGGTCCACCTCCGATGTCTGCTGGCGGGTGCGTTTCTTGGTCTTCTGGCGAACCTTCCTTGTGGGGGTCCTTGAGTCGCCGAATGAAGAATTCGCCCGAGAATGCAATGTATATGTTTACGTCACTGTGCATAGTGTGCTTGCTCAACAAATCGATACCAAACTCTTTCCCTGTTTCTGTGAACCGCCACATGCCATCTAGTGTCAACACATATGTGAATATGCGCCCGCCTTTGTCCCAGTGTACCAGGTCGAGGAATTTCAGAGTCAGGTCGGTAGACGGTGCGTGGAAGGAGCCGTATACGGTGTCACGGTCATAGCTGTAGATGCGGTTGTGTTGGTGGTGAAGGGCGTGATGAAGGACTTTGCCGCGGAAGGACGTGCCGGTGAACATCCCTTGTACGAAAGGTTTGAATTCTACGTAGCGGTGGTAGAGTTCCACTGGAACTGGGCCGCGGAGTTGGATCTGGTTCGCTTGGAATCTAAAGCTAGGTCAGTCATCTTTGGAGCATTGGACGTTTTTTGCGGCGTACCCGTATTTCTCGGCCCCGCCATCTTTGCCTGGCTCTTTCGTGCCTGCTAATCGGCCAACCATGGGACTGATATGCTGGGTCCAGTTGCAAGGAGCTATGGTCCACATCCTACCCCCGTTGTCTGTGTCAGTCTTCCCGAGTACTTCGACGCTGATGACAAGCTCGCCCGACATATGGAGGCCCTTCGAGAACATGGCGGCGCAGCCTCTGATCAAGTAGGCACGTTTGCTTCCCATGCGTTTCTTGATCTTGTAGTGCTGCTCATGGATGCCTTGGAAGTCCTGGCCCAGGCTGTTTACACGAACATGTACATTCCCTAGACGATCATCATGGTCTGCAGGATCTTCATCGTAGAGTCGCGCCTTGAGCGCGAAGCCACTGGCTGGCACATTGGCAACGACCCATTCACTATTCCACTCGGGATCGCACGTTCTTCTTATCGTGGGTGTCCTAAACCTCATGGGTGGGTCATGTTTGTGTCTTGTGGGAAGGTCGGTATTCAATGTTGCGAGGACATAAGGATCAGACGACAAAGTGTTTATATCTGCCATTGGGAGTTTGAGAGCGCGGTGAAAGATGAATTTGACATTGAAGCCTGGAGGCGCTCGTGGAACAGATGTGTTGTCGAATCCACCAGCCGGTTTACCATCATCTTTCTTGCCTTTGCCATGTTTGGCGGCTTTGCCGTGGAGCTTCTCCGCTTCCTGGTCGAATTTGGTGGCGTAGCCCACGCTGTGATGACCATTCGGCTGCTGGGTGACCTTTTCGTTGTCCATTCGAATTGGGAACAATGGTGAAAGCCTGGAGGCCACACCGAGGCAAGGGAAAGCAGAGGGTTGGAGGGGTGGTGTTGGCCAAGTCCGGAGAGCTAGACGCCGAATACCAAGCTTTATTCCCGTCTGAACCGGATTGCGCGCGCTGCCGATCAGGGTCCTCGATCGAGTCTTAATGGTCTCCGCAGTACGGAGTATTGCAGAGACAGACGCGCAAGACCTTCCAATTTCTTGAAGATACACAGATCATGGCAGCTTCCAATCTACAACAGACAATGTATGTAGTGGAGCATTGCCCCGTTAACCTGCGTATCTGAAGAGTCGAGGAGTCAGTCACGCGGTGCACGTTGGAACGCCCTTGGTCCGCCTGAACGGCCCTTTCCCCGTTCGAGGGTGTCTAAAAGCCACGAAACTCTCTCGGAGAGGCATGAACGACTGCGCTGCACATGTGATGAAACGAACCAGCTAATCTTCCCAGTCGTGCAGCTGAAAAGGCGACCAATGAACTCACCATAAGCCTAAGAGCGTAAGCGTCTCCACGACTCGACCAGATATCACATGGAGCACATGCGCACGTCGCTGCATGGTACAGCAAGACTGCCTCGGCCTTCGTAGCCCCATCTCTGCCACTTACAGTCAATATCCAAAACCATACAGATGCCGGAAGAAGGGAGAATGTATTCCAGCAGAGGGCAGATGTTACTGGAATCGACGCGCAATATTTGTCACGATTGATACGATTATACTCCGTACAAAGAAAATTACCCGGGATGCGATAAGCAGCCCAGCTATACAAGGTGTCATTGACCGAAACAATTCCCAAAAAGACGAATTGTTGTATACCATATCGTCAACAACTGCATGAGCATTGCGGAGAAGAAAGTGGTCGAGGTCGAAACACATCGTGAAGACTTTCGAGTTTCATATCCACCAAGAACGCTCCATTTCTATCCGAATATGCTCCATGGAATTGGCACTGCTCGTCCAAGATGTACAGATCCCTAAGTGTCGATCTACGAAAGCTGATGGCGAGGATATGTTCCAGAAGGCAAGTCCGAACTTCTCAGGCTAAGACTGTCGCTTCAATCTCATTGCTATTGGCAATATTACAGGATGAATCTTTGCTATGCGGAAGAAAATCATGCCGAACAACATTCAGCATCGAACACTTCAGGAAATGACCAAGAGCACTCCGCTCTCGTCTCACACGCGCCTAAACCCCAATAAAAGGTCGCAGTTCAGCAGTAATTATCGTTACCACCCCCCTTTCATACCACCCTATTATACAACCTGATCTCATCGAACCTAAGCATTTCCCCCCAATGCCGCGAAAATCCCCGCCACGGCCGGAAGTCCACCATTAGTGACCGTCTCAACGTTCTGAGTGCCCTCGCAGACAATAAACTCGCACGTGAGACCTTGGAGGTTGCTGTTGATAACGTGCAATGTTTAGAACTTGTATCCTGAACCACGAAAATGACACGCTTACCAATTAAAATCCACGGTTTGCACCTCCACGGTACTTCCAGTTGCGGCACCGGTGCATTGGCTGTTGTTTTCGCTGCAGATTTGGAGACAGGTGATGTAATCGCTCCTGCGAATGAGAGGAGTCGCCGCGACCATGGTCGTGCTGATGGCGGCGATGAGGAGTGCTGAGAAATGCATTGTGGGCTTTGGTTAGAGTAGGAACTTTGGTTCAACGATGGTCGTGGTGCGGTGTGGAATTTTGGGCAATTTTGGTGAGATCGTGGATGCTAAATGGTTCGATGATGGTGTTACGAATCGAGATAATTCGGCAGAGCTGGAATTTATATGTACATCTGGAGTAAATCTCAGCAAGCCGTCATAATGAGGAGGAATGAACATTCGCAAGTCGGAGGATTCGGCCATCCTCGCATATTGGATGACTTCGGTGTCCGGCCCATGCCATACGTAACTCAGTCTTTCATCTCTAATAATCTCCGCGACTATGTCAATGTAATTGTGATCGTCCAGTATATATTGAAGACGTACAGGGTCCTAGACTAATGCGCCAAGACGTTTGAGTTTGTCACAGAAGTGCATAGATCCTGCAATATTTCTGTGGGTTTCAAGCCGGATTGAGATGTGACTGGACATTTAGGACTCTTTTAATTAGGAAACAAAACAGAGGAGTGTTCAAGTTTTCTAAAGGCCGTTAGTGTGTTAAGGTAGCGTTAGCGACTAAAGTAGCATTAACGTTTCACAAAATGGAAGAATTTGATATAGATTGGAGGCTCACATACTGTCGCTAACGCAATATTCGGGCTCCGGCCAGGGTTGTCCGTTCGATGAGCAACTTCAAGTTCATTTGAATAAGTCGGATATGAAATCCTCCATCCGCTGTTGTCTCTCTAATCACATTCGAAACTCCTGGATTTGTGGGGTGTTCCAAGTACGCATGTTCTGTCGTGGATCGTTGGGGAGTGGACCGTAAAGAGCCACTGACTGAAATGAAGCATGCAATTGTAGTACCTAGGTGCTGCACTAAGGCTTTTCCTTATATGCAAAAATTCTCGTGTTCACTGAAGATCTGGATCGTAGCATCTGAGATATGCCGGCCTGCAGGAGTCGGCTTTTGCAGCTGGTCAGTCGAGTACACGTCGCCGGTGGCCCTCCCTTAGCTTGTGAATACAGGCTTCGCACACAATTCTGCCACTCGATGCTCCGAGAGAGGGTTGCCAAAGTTCGCTGAATGGTATTGTACCTAACAATGAGGCGACGCGGAGGCCGATTACTGAAATCCTGCTACTAGCTGAATTTCCGATAATTTGAACTAGCACGTGAATCCTTTGGGACTGGAGGTAAGCCCATGAGCCCATCGTGTTGCTGGTTGACTCCTTGCCCAAAGGTCGTCGACTCAGGCGGGCAGCTGATCGCCACAGATGTCAAGTTTTCTTGAACGACCCCTATCTTCTGTGAGTACTCGCGCGCCATTCAGACTCCTCCCCAGTCGGGCCATCCACCTGGCGCATCCCAGTCCAATTGGTTCATATCAGCGTCTAATGGAATTTGAGCTGGTACTCCAGAGTATACATCCGATCTCATCGCTGCGTAATCATCCTGCATTCCGATACGATTGGGTAGGCTCTGGTCAGCAAAGCCTATCGGCATCGGAAATTCGTCTATTCTCATGCCCATGAAATACCCCGGCTGTTCCGTGTCAGTATTTTGTGCATTTCGCGCTATTTGTGCCAGTGTATGTCTGATTGATGACACAATCCTTGGTGGTGTCAAAGTTGTTCCTGGCTGCTTGGAAGCAGCTTCACAAGCCTCCCATGCCTGGATAACAATTTTGGAGAATATCTTGAAGAAAGGCTTATCTTCTCTAAATTGAGAAATGAACCAAGCCTGGTAATTGTCACTCATGATTTCCCAAGCCAGTCGAGCTTGCTCACTTATAGGTCGCCTTCTCACGTCTTGGACGATTTGAAGGTAGGCTGGAAATGGGAAGTAGCAGTGATTCAACCAAAGAAATCTTTTTGTAAGGGGTGAGGTCATGATCTTTGTATCGCACTCGAGCATCCTAAGTGCATGAGAAGTAGCAGCGTCACGCTGGGCCTCCGTCCGATGCACGGATGAGCTAAAATATCTTGAATGGTGTTCCAGGAGGCGACATTTAGCAAGGTATACTCGTGTTGTCCAGATCGTCATGAAGTGGATTGGGTTCTCTTGGTCACAGGACTTAAGATATTGGTCCTCAATCAGCTTCTCTAGCTCCACCAGCTCGCCACCTTCTGGAGCAAGACCGTTCTGAAGATGCTTGGCAATAGGCTTTAAAGCCGGACTGGTGAAATCGAGGTGGAACCCGGTGTGACGGATGAATTCACCTAGCTCGCTGCGTACGACGGCAAAAATTGCCTCTGTCGATTTTCCTTGAATCGCTGGTGGCCCCTTCATCTCTGGCCGTAGGTCACAATCATTCACATTGAGAGGAATCTTGCAGTCCCAAGTGGGATCTAGCGTTGGGGTCTTAGAGTGGGCGATCTCGCCGATGCGAGTGTCAAAGAGTATGAGCGACCACCACAGTCTCCGGCGCAATTCAGCCTCAACAGCGGTACACTTTGCCAAGTCCGACTCGCTGTGAATGCCCATGCGTTGCGCAATGCGAACTGCGACGCCAAGCATGGAGGACAGAGACTGAGGATTTGTGCTGGGTCTAACAGAGATCTATATGGTTAGCAAGGAAGAAAGAACTTAGCCACTGGCCACACTTACTAGGTAGAGATACAATGCGGTCAAGCAGTCACGATCGCTGGACCGTAAGAATCCGCAGTTCAAGAGCGCTTGCTGGCAGCCGAACTGAAACCTCATCAGAAGATCTTCCTTTGAAGAACCAAACATGGTCTGGCAGTCTTCCGCGATGAGACTTAGAATGGACGTGCAGTAGATGCTGAACATGAGCGCCTCCAGAGTGGGATTCATATTTGTTGCATTACTGGCAGCTTCTATAATGCGTCCCTGCAGAGTGGGAGTGTGTGTGACCTTAAGCAGCGGGTTTACGTTGTCCAAGTAAATCTGCCAAAGCCTGAAGATCTGGACGGGATCGGGATGTAAAGTAGAAAGGTCGACAGTTGAGCTACGTGAACCAAACAAAAGGTGGTCATCATTCTTAACTGATTGATCCCACAGCTTCTTGACCGCGGTCTCACGCACATCGTCCTGTGAGGAATCGCTGTCATTGTCGGGGTCTCGGAACTGGTGCAAGTGTCAGTAAAGCTTGAAAGTAACGCGATGTAGTCATACTCCTTGGCTCATGGCGTGCCAGACGTTCCTGAGAGAATTAGTCATATTGAACTTGCTCCTTGGAGAGCGCATACTTGGCTTCATAACCGCCTTCGGACTTGATGGTCGTCGACATAACTGATAAATCCGGCGTTGCAACTTCTGGATGCTCATCGTCCAAACCATAGCCACTCTCCGCATTGGGAGATTCTTTCTCTCTAGCCAAATCCTTGTGGAGTGGTTCGAAAGTGATCTTGTTCTGACAGAGCAAGTCCTCGTACTTGCGAAGACGTTCCAGCAGCGCTCGCTCGGGAAATCTGCGTTTTCGCCGGCGCTGAGCCAGCGTCGCCGGCACACATTGCGCCCTAGACTTAATGCAATTTGCGCAAGGAAATGTGCGATCACACTTCACCTTGCGCTGCTGACAAAGTACACATGCAAGCACCCGCAGTGGCTTAGAAAATTCGGAAGAAAGGGAAGGCGTGTCCAGAGACATTTAGTGGAAACTCTGCTCGGATGAGGACGAGATATGGCTCAGACTGTGATAGGAGTCCCTGTGGACAGATCTCTACCAGCCTGACGCTCGCTCGATAAGGGGAGACAAAGGAGAAATCTCGACCACACCTCAGGTTTTAAGAGATTAGTATGGGTGTCTCGGGCGCTTTGAATTGTCCGGGCAGAAGCACTCGACCCACACTTTGGTCGCTGACTCATCCGCCAACTGACAGGCCGCCGAATCCGAGGTCATGTGATCCACCGACCTCGGATTTTATGATTGTCCGACAAAACAAATCTAGAGTCACTCGGGTTGTAGACCATGCGATATCGAGATTACGAGCGCATCTGGCGGTTTCAGACTTCTCGTGTCTCCTGAATCAAGGTATATATACGAGAGTGAACTCGCAGCTGCTCGACATTGTGTGGTAAGACAAACCGCAATTTCAATCTGCACTCGTTCGTCCTGGATTGACAATGTCGTCCACAGCTTCTGTGCACTCTGCTAAAGAGGGGTCACTAGCCGAGCGGGCTCAGCCCGTTGAGACAGTCGACGAATATGAAGATGCCGAGAGAAATTTCCAGCCAAACTCCCTCGAGTTCTGGACGGTTATCATTAGCATGTATCTGTCGGTTTTTCTGGTCGCATTGGTAATATTTTCCGTACAATTCCAGACTTACATGTCGAGCTTACATGCCAGTAGGATCGGACGATCATTGCAGTGGCTATTCCACGCATCACCGACGAATTCAACTCTATCCAGGACATCGGTTGGTATGGCAGTGCCTATATCTTGACTGCCGCCTGTTTTTTCCCCATCTCTGGCCGCATCTATCAGCTTTACTCAACACAGTGGGCTTTTCTGCTTTCAATTGTTGTCTTTGAGGCCGGGTCAGCGCTTTGCGGTGCCGCTCCTCACTCTACCGCTTTCATTATAGGACGTGCCATTGCTGGCCTAGGATCAGCCGGCATCTTTTCTCGTGGAACGATGATCATAATTCCACACGTCCCTCTTCGTAAACGCCCTTTGTTCACCTCAATATTTGGTATGGCTTTTGGATTGTCGTCGGTGCTTGGCCCAATCATCGGCGGCGCTTTCACTGATCGTGTGTAAGTCGACTCGGTGTTTGCTAAACGTCTTGTACTAACTTTACTAGGACATAGAGATGGTGTTTCTACCTCAACTTGCCGATTGGCGGCTTTACATTGCTTGCAGTGCTCTTCTGCCTTCATATCGAATCGCCCGAACGGGAGAAGCTTACTGTTATTGCTCAAATCAAACGGATTGACCCCATTGGAATTTTTTTCTTCGTTCCATCTATGGTGTGCCTCATCCTCGCTCTTCAGTGGGGCGGCTCCACCTATTCCTGGTCAGCACCAAAGATCATTGGCCTTCTCGTCACCTTCTCCGTCTTGTTCATTGCTTTCGTCGCTGTTGAGGTTCTGACACCAGAGACCGCAATGGCCCCGGCCCGAATCGTCCTAAACCGTTCCATTGCAGGCAGTATCACGTTCGTATTCTTGCTCTCAGGAGGCTTAATGTCCGTCGCCTACTATCTAACGATTTGGTTCCAAGCAACTAAAGACGACTCGGCAGTGCACGCTGGTATCAGCACCATCCCATTGGTCTTGTCTCTGGTCACCGTAAGCATCTTTGCTGCGGTTTTTACGCAGAAGATTGGTCATTATGTTCCGGCAATGCTGCTTTCCCCAGTCCTCTGCTCCATTGGCGCCGGTTTGCTTTCGACTCTCTCGCCAAGCTCGGGGCCCAACGCCTGGATTGGCTACCAGGTTCTCTATGGCTTCGGTATTGGCTGTGGCTACTATTGAAAGGTATGAACTGAATATATAATCTTTCTAACTATCTAGGAAGGAAGCCCTTTATATATGTAAGGGGACTTCCTTATATACGGTAGGTATATATATAATACTAAGGGGTAGTAACACTAATTATAGTATTACTATATAGTATTATAAGGAAAGGTATAAGTAACTTATTCTAATACTCCCCCTTTATCTAGCCTTTCCTTAATTAGAGATACCTATAGTATTAATATACTTTTTAAATATTAGATAAGGGCCTTAATAAATATATCTACTAAGTTTTCCTTACTATTAATTTACTAAATATTAATATAACTATTATATATATATTTACGTATAAAATTATATTAAATCTAGATATACTTTATATATTAATAAAATTCCAGATTTTTTAATATCTTTAGTATAGATTTATTATCTATATTAAGTTTAATTATATTAATATAATAGTTTAATAGATTAAGGTTATTAATAAAATTCTTAATTTAAATTACCTCCTTAATAACTTTAATCCTTATTATATACTTAACCTTAATAGAGGAGAGGCTAACTATCTACTATCTCTTAAATAATTATAATATAGGCCCTCCTACTATTATATAAACCTACTTTATTATTAATTATATTATATCTAAGTATCTATTATAGTCTAAGTTAATATAATTTATAAATATAATATCTATATTTATATAATAGATCTTATACTTTAATATTTTAATAAGATATATATAGATTCTTATTATTATATTTATATAATATTATACTAGATTTAAATTATACTACTTTATAAGAGAGATTATATATATTAGATTAGATCTTACTATTATTAATAGATAATTAAGGGAGTTAAATATTAATAGGTATTTATATATATAATTATTAGCTACCTTAGACTCTAATTTAGTTAGTTTAGTACTAGGATTAGAAGGGGTATATATAGATATAAGTAAGCTTAATATTACAGTTTACTCCATCCGTGAATAGTATAAACCTATGATTAGTTCTCGTAAAGAGGAGTATTAAGGAAGTAGGATAAGTAGGCTTATATTAAACAGGTCTAGTACAAGGTATTATATTTAGTACTTAGGAGATTACTAGAATTATAATATAAGTTAAACACGGAGCTCCTATCTACTAGAAATCATCGCTATCTATATAGATATAGGAGACCTATATTAAGGGGTATACTTAGTATACTTAGTATCTAAGTATACTAATTATTCTTATAGCTTAGTATCCTACCGGACTAAGTAATACTACTTAGTATACTAGCGCGCTAAGTATAGCGTTCCCTGCCGTATATATTAGCTAAGTATATTATATTATACTTTTAATATACGTAATATTAGGTTCCCCCTCTAAGATTTCTCGTCCTGAGAAACCTATCTTCCTTCCTATTTGATGCCTATATAACGTAATTCTAAAATATCCTCTACTACTTATTAGAAGGCTTTTATAGATAAGATTAGTTTATTAATAGCTACTATACGTGTCTATAAGTACTATGCGGATAGGAGTCGTCTAGAGAAATATCGCGTTAGGGCGTAATCAATAAAGTGCGTGGAGTATATTCGTACTAGGTACTAATATAATCTGGCTCCGTTTTCTATAAAATAATGGCTTAGGCTCAAGCGTCAACGAAAATAGAAATTAATAGAGGCTCGTGAAGCGCTCGTAAAGTGGTCGCGGCTCCAAGCGGAGGTAAACTAACTAGAGAAGAAGGAACAGGAGCTAATTAAAGCCGAGCTCCGAAATATTATAAATTTAGAGGCGGATAAAGTAACTTCAGCTAGTAATCCTAATATAAAGGACTTTCTTTTAGATGTTAAGTCTAAATAGCTCGTGCTAGAAGATGACTTTAACTAGGACGCCCTTAACTTTACTCCTGATAGAATTATCGCAGAAGTACCTAATAATTCCGAAGGTATCTAATAGGCTCCTAGGTATTTTCTAAATCTTTATATTCCTTCTACTTAACTAGGTATTCCTAACCTTATTAATCTAGGATCCTTTTAACCTTATATTCTTCGGTCTTAGCCTTAAACTTTTAACTTTCTTAAAGTAGTATTTTAGAGTCGGCTGGTTCTAGTAAAGAGATATAAAATACTAGGAGTACTTTAGTATTAAGTAGTAATTATAACTCGTAGTTAATAGCCCCCTTTAATTACTTAATTAAAAATAGTCTAACTTTTATATAGTCTAGTTTCCTACTTAGTCTCTTACTCTTTAGATTTTTAATATTAAGATAAACCTTATCCTCCTTCTTTAGTTAAGGATACAATTTTTTTTTCTTATTAACTCTTACTTAAGTTTTAGTATTAACTTTATTAATAGTCTATTATATATCGCTATATAGTCTCTTTATCTTAGATACTAATACTATTGCTTTCTCTACCCTAGAATCCTCCTTTGATTCTAGAAATAAGTTGGCGTGTCTTCTATAATTTATAAAGAATGGAGATAGTTCAGTTATATTTAATCTCTTATCATTAAGTACTAATTATATTATAGGAAGTAATAAGACCTAGTTATTTTACTTATAACTAACGTAGTATCTTAGGTATACTTCTATTATTTGATTTATACGTTCTATTTAACTATCTATTTCTAGATAGTAGGTAGTTAATATTTATAGTTTTATTCTAATTACGGCGATTAGAGTCTTCTAGTAGTAAGACGTGAAGAGTCTATCCCTATTTAAAGTAATAGATTCAGGTATACTATAATCCCTTATCAGCTTATCTAATAAGATGAATCCTAGTTAATATACTTTATATATTTCTTTATAAGAGATCAGGATTATATATTTTATTAACTTATTAATAATTATTATTATTAAGTTAAAGGTATCCCTTATAACTAGATCTTTCGATTTTAGTAGCTTAATAATAAAGTCTATCGTTATATCCTTTTATAGTATATCTGAAACTAGTATAAACTATATTTACCTATATTTAGTATAGCGTATAGCGTATAGACTTATTCTACTAGTATTAAATATATTCCTTAATGTATTTCTTAATATACGTCCGTAGTCGCGGCGTTATATATTCTCGTTAGATAAGTTCTACTATCTTAGAGATTCCTAGATATCCTAATAAAGGATTATTATAATAATCTTAGATTACTTCTTTAGCGTACCTTTCAGGTAAGTACGTCTTCCCCCTATACTAGAGTAACTCTTATCCTAGTTACTAATTCCTTAGCTATAATACTAGGTTATTATTAATATAGCCTTCCTTCAGGGTTAGTATAATATCCTAGACTATAATTCATATTATAGTTACTAAACTCTATATTAATACTAGTAATCTATCCTTCTCTTATTTAAGAATTAGCTTCTTTATAATATCCTTGAATTCTATATAATCTATATATTTACTTAAGGCGTCTACTCGATTATTATCCTTTCTTAGGGTATATAATATCTTAAATTTATACTATCCTAATAGTTCTAACTAATAGACTTATCTTTAGTTTAACTCCTTAATTATAATGAAGTTTAAGAGATTCTTATAATCTATAAAGATAGTAAGTTCTAAATAACTCTCTATATATACTCTCTAATTCTGAAGCGTGTATACTACTACTAATAGTTCTTTATTATAGATATTATAGTTCTATTCTACTACTAATATCTTTCGCGAGTAGTAGGTAACTAGGTACTATTTACCATCCTTTTCCTAATATAGATAGGCGTTAATTATAAGATCTAAGGTATCTATTTTAATACGAGTAGGTTTATTTACTTAAAAGGTATAGAGTACTAGTAGATTTTAATAGGCTTCCTTTAATATCGTGAATACTTTCTACTAACTCTATTCCTATTAAAATCCCTTCTCCTTCTTAGTAATATTTATAAGTAGTAGTACTATCTTTGAATATCCTTTAATAAACCTTCTATTAAAGTTCATAAATCCTAAGAAGCTTTAAACTGATTTCATATTATATAGTATAAGCTATTCCGCTATAGCCTTAATCTTTTTAGGACTTATATAAATACCTATAATATTTATTATAAATCCTAGGAATTCTATTAATTCCTTATGAAATTTATATTTCTCTAGCTTAAGGAGTAATCTAGCTTATAATAGGTAGGTTAAGATATCTTATATATACTAGATATATTCTTCCTTGATCTTAGAATAGATTAAGATATTATTAAGGTAAGTAATTATAATATAATCTAAATAAGCTTAAATAATATTTTTAACTAATACTTAATAGGTTATTAGTACGTTAATAAGTCTAAATAGTATAACTAAGTACTTATAATATTTATATCAAGTCTTAAATATAATCTTCTATTCTTCTCCTTCTTTTATTTTAATCAAGTTATAAGCTCCTTATAAGTTAAGCTTAATAAATATCTTTACTTAAGAGAGTCTATCCTATAGCTCGCTAATATTTAATAAAGGATATTAATTCTTAATAATAATATCATTTAATTTCTAATAATTAATATATAGCTTAAGCTTTCTATCCTTTTTTAATATAAAGAGGATTAAATAACCTGCTAATAATTTAGATTCCTAAATAAATCCCTTTTTAAGGTTCTTATTAATATACCCGCGTAGTATAATAAGTTCCTTTTCTAATAATATATAAATTAGTCTAAATATTAATTCTTTTCCTAATTGAAGTTTAATCTTATAATCCTAAGATTAGTATATAAGTAAAGCTTTTATTATTATCTCTTTTATAAAGAGATATATCTATTTCTTATACTTTTATAAGATGTTAGGAGGTTTATTATTTCCCTTAATAACTCTAGCTTAATTATCTAACTAATCCTTATTAATATATATTAAATTAGACCCTTATCTAAGGTTATCCTTCTTTAAAACTAAAGTATAATAAGCTTTAACTAGTCTTTACTTCTATTTCTTATCTATTACTATCCTCTATTAGCGTATAGGTTATATACTAGTAATATCTCTAGTATTTATAAATATAAGTACTCCTTTTTTCTAGTTAATTACTGGATTATACTTCTTTAATTAAGGTATTCTTAAAATGATATAATAAGTAGCTATCCTAACTATATTAAAGGTTAGTTCCTTATAGTAGTATTGAATTATTATAGGTAGCAAGTATATTTCCTTATCTATCCTTCTTATTAATAGCGTTAACCTGTTAGCTATCTATAAGTTATACTATTCTTTCTTTCTCTAAGTTAGTAGGCCTATCGACTATACTAAGTCTTAAGAAGCGAAGTTACTAGTTACTCTAGAATCTATTATTATAATAGTTCGCTGACTATTAACTAGTACTAGTATATTTACATATGTATTATACTACGTAGTATACAGGAATTACTTTAGGATTAATATATTAATCTACTTATATCTTTCTATAATATAAGAGATTACTCTTTTCCCTATTTAGGGAGAAAATCGCATATTATTTTGATTTCTTAATACTTCTTATATTTATCGTGCATGTAAGTATACTACTCTAGCAGGTAGTATTCCACTGTATCTAGATTATACTTAAGTTAGTTCTTGATACTATTATACTATCCTGTAGTAGATCCTGGAAACTATAAGTTATATTATTTACTAGCTAGGTACTAGTTATAACTATTACTTATATAGTCCTTCCAGATTATCTGTTTATAAGATGTACCTACTACCTACCTCCCTAGTTCTAACCGAACTTGGTAATAGTACTTATAGTAGTCGTCGGCGTAGGCTATCTAATATATAACACCGTGTTCTAGGTATATTAAGTTAAATCAGTAATCTTTAACGTATAACTTTTCTTTATAATATGTTTTCTCTAAGTGTTTTTCTTTATTTAATCCTTATAATGCGGTGGTATAAGATAGAGAGTTATTTAGAGTATCCTTACTAAGTTTATAACGTAGTACTTCTTCTTCTAAGCTCTCTTAACTTTCTTATCTATATTCTAAGCTATACTTCAGAACCTCGCCGTTATTTAAAGATTCTTATTCTATCTTCTTATCCTAAATATCTTCAAGTTATTATTATAGCTAATCAACTTCTATCTAAATATTAATAACTAGGTTCTTTAAGACTTCTTTAAGTTCTAAGTCTTCTTAACCTACTAGGATAAGATACCTCGTAGTTCTTATATTAATATCCTAGGATGATATTCTATAATCTTTCAGATTCTTAATGAATTAATACACTTTTTATATGAATTTAAAATAGCGTTCTCCCTTTATAACTTCCTTTAATAGTCGTTCTACCTTGATCTACTTATAGGTTAAGTCGTGATTCTCTAGATCCTTAAAAGGTTTATTATATAAAACTCTTCTTAGTACGTTTAATTATAGTCGCGGTACTATATATATTCTTTAACTAATAGTCTCTAGTGAAGTAGCCCGGTTTATAATAGCTATAGTAGGTTATTACTTTCTTACCCCTTTTAAGCTACTTCTTACCCCTGAATTTTCCCTTATCTTACTTTTAAGTGAAGTCTAGTTCTATTAATATATATTTATATAGGTCACGTTATTAATACTATCATCTTCCTAGTCTATTACTAGCGAAGACTCCTGATTATCCTATTCTAAAGGTTCTACTATTATATCTTTTCTTTATTACTAATTTATAGAGCTTGTTATTAACCTTTATAACCTCTATTATTAAAGTATTAAGATTATTAATCTATACTCTAGTTTATATAAGTTCCTCTTTAATATTAAACTTTAATCCGCGGTAGTATATCATTATTAATACGTTATTATCCTAGTCTATCTTAATTATATATTACTAAAACTAAGTAGAATACTTAGTAATAGACTTCTTCTAAGATAAGTATTATATAACTTGTATAATTACTTTATTTTCATTTAAAGGATTAAAGACTTATTATATCTTAATATAAAATTATATAAAGCTTTCTATCTAGCTTTAAATATATTAATTATCTGGATTATCTTTATCCTTAAGGTACTTCTTAAGAGAAGGATAAACCTACTTCTAAGCTCGTTCTCTTATATACGTAATAGTGAAGGCCGGCTACTATATCATTAATAAGGCTTATCTATTAAAGGTAAAGTAAAGCTGAAGCTATATAAGCTAGTCTTCAAGCTTCTCTTTTTCACCGTAAAATAAGTTAGGTCTAGTAACCTTAAGTCTATCCTTACTATCCATAGTTAGGCGTTATAAACTCTAGACGCTTAGGGGGGGGTCTCTACTTTCTAAGATACTTATTTTAAAGGTATTTAAAGTGTTATAGTTTACTCCGTTTATAAATAGTATAGACCTATAATTAATTCTTATAAAAAGGAGTATTAAGGAAGTAGGATAAGTAGGCTTATATTAAATAGGTCTAGTATAAGGTATTATATTTAGTACTTAGAAGATTACTAGAATTATAATATAATTTAAATACGGAGCTCTTATCTATTAGAAATCATCGCTATCTATATAGATATAAGAGACCTATATTAAGGGGTATACTTAGTATACTTAGTATCTAAGTATACTAATCATTCCTATAGCTTAGTATCCTACCGGACTAAGTAATACTACTTAGTATACTAGCGCGCTAAGTACGGCGTTCCCTGCCGTATATACTAGCTAAGTATATTACATTATACTTTTAATATACGTAATACTTAAGTTAAAGTAATCTAAGATTTTAATAATATATATAGATTAATATAGCTTTATAATACTATCTTATTACTTTATATATATTCTTAAGTAGTAGGTACTTTCCTCTTTATTAGTTATATTAAATATTTTTAAGATAGAGTCTTTAAATATTTAGATAGTTAAGATATACTTATTATATAAGTATATATTATTAATATATATAATTATAATTAGCTATTTATAGGTATAAATAAAGATATATTAATTAAATTTAGATAGATATATAAATAGTTTTTTAAGCTTAAACTTAAGCTTTTTATATTAAGCTCTTAATAATTATTTAAATTTATATAATATAGATTATATTATTAAGGATCTATTATATTATAGTATAGTTATAGATTAGTTAACTATCTATATAAATGAAATTCATAGATATAAACGTATTTACAGGATTTATAAGGTCTAATAGGTAGGACTTAGTATTCTTAAGGATAAATATTAAAATATAATATACCTAGTAAATCTATACCTATAACAATTACTATAATTTTTTAAAGAAAGATAGTATTCTTACTATTATAATACTAGTAAGGTACTTTAGATATATAAGTAGCTAATAGGAAGCCCTTATATATATACTATCTATTACTATATATATATATAAAAATAAGTAGGAAAATAGAGCTTCTATTAGTTAGGTTTCTCCGGGGGTAATAATAAGGTAGTAATAGCGGTAATTAGGCTACTAAGTAGCTCTAGTAATAGGTAAAAGGTATATCTTAAAGCTTATAAAGAAATAAAGATAATTAATATAAAGGTTATTAAGTTATAAATATATAAGTAATATCTAGATCTTATTTAGTTAGATTTTAGATAAATTATTAGACGATTTTAATAGATATCTTAAAAGGCCTATTAGAGTTAATTACTAATATCTTTACTTTTAGGATATTTCTTATCGCTATATTACTTTCAAGTAGGCGTCTTAGTAATAGCCTTATTATTATTAGTAGTAATATTAGATTTATTAGACTATTAGACTTATAGAACTTTATATATAAGTCTTTCATTAATATAATAAGAAGGATAGTAGAATGAATAGGAGTTATTAATCTTATAAGGGGGGTGTATCTTATATATAAATTATTAATTATTATATATATTCTAGACTAATAGGTAGGTAGTAGGGGTAAGATTAATTAATATATAGGTAATAATAGTATTATAGGTATTATTAGTATTTTTACTATCTCTTTCTTATCTTTATTATTATTTATATCTTCTATCTCTTATACTTATAATACTTCTTAGCGTACTTCTTTAAATACTTAGATATATATTTTTAGAGGTTAAACTATAAAGAGTAGTAGTAATATTAAAGGCTAATTAATTAGTATAAGGAGTATTAAAAGCTAAATAGAGTCTAGTCTTTCCTTAATATATTCTAACTAAGTAGTATAATTAAATAGCGTATTAGCCTTAGTATCTAATTTCTAGTATTATATTTTTTAATATAAAGGAGAGGAAGGATAACGTCTTATTTAAGTTAATTTAGAAGGATAAGGATATAATAGATTAAGGTAATTTATAAGTAAATAAGGCTTTTAAGGTTATTAATTTAAATAGTAGTATTAATCTAAAGTATAAGAGCGTAGTTAATATATTAAATAGTTATTTATAATAGAGGTTTTTATCTTAAAGGAGGTCTTAAGAGAGGTCTTTAATATTATCTTTCCTAAGGCGGTATAAGATAATAGGAGGAAGGTAGATTAAGATTATAAGAGTAAGGATAAGACTTTTAGTATTACTCTTTTAAATAGGTATACTAGTCTAGTATATAGGTTTATTATTAGTATACTAAGTAGTTTATTATAAGGGAGGTTTTTATAGAGGTTCTTAGTATTATATTTTACTTTATATAACGCTTAGCTACTAGTAATAGGACGGCGTATAATAGCTTATTAGAAGTAGCGTATTATATAGCTATAGGTCCGGCGCTTAATAGCCGTAATTAAATATCTAGTATTACTACTATTATTAAGGATCTATTATATCGTAGTATAGTTATAGATTAGTTAACTATCTACATAGATAAAATCCATAGATATAGACGTATTTACAGGATCTACAGGATCTAACAGGTAGGGCTTAGTATTCCTAAGGGCGAATATTAAAATATAATATACCTAGTAAATCTATACCTATAATATATATATACTATACTTTACTCTTTAATATAATATAAGGTAGAGATAGTATAATATAAAGCTCCTCTTTAATATTTATATTTAAGAAGGTAGTTTTTATATCTATTTAATATAACATTTAATTAAGGATTATTATAAGTATAAATAATATCTTATATAATATAAGTTTAATTATACTTAAATATATCTCCTTAAAGTCTAAACCTTTATATTACTAGAATCCTCTTTTAACTAGCCTAGCCT
>JAABUL010000343.1_pt1 | contig 100495 bp, 126 predicted proteins | sample 5559151 | NCBI WGS metagenome assembly JAABUL01 (sample SAMN10711876, study PRJNA513368) | rock metagenome | isolation source: Antarctica rocks | place: Antarctica: Victoria Land, Pudding Butte sud | reverse complement strand
CGGCCCCGCAACACTAACCCCAACCTCCCCACCCACAACCTCCCGTCCAACCCTCTCCCTCTCCCGCCTCGTCTGCTGCAGCACCGTTCGCAAGTACCCCACATCCTGCGTCTTCATCAACTGCACCACCTCCATCTTCAACACCCCACTCTTCCCATTCTCCCCCCGCTGCCCAACTTTCACCCCTCCCTTCGTCTCACTACTCATCATCCCAAAGTAAAACTCATCCTCGTTCCGCTCTTTCGCCTTTTGGGTTAATGTTTTGAGTTTGCGCTTCTTGACTTTGTGGTCGGCGGCGCGGAGTTTGTAGTCCTTGGGTTTTTCGAGGAGGCCCCATTTTTGGCGTTCGAGGGGCTGGGCGCGCTCGCGGTGGTTGCGGCGTTGGTGGGTGTTGCGGAGGGTGGACATGGTTGCGATTTGGGAGTTGGGGAGGTGGTGTGGAAGGAAGGCTCGAGGAGGGAAGTTTTTGGATGGGAGGGAATTCTGCCGTGCCAAGAGACATGTGGGGGGTGTGTGCGGAGCAATGCGGAGGTGAGGGTTGGGAGGGCACTGCACTTCAGACTTTAGAACAACTCTGTTGTCTTGACACCAACATCAACATCACTGATATGTGTGAGATGAATGCTTTCCGCAAACGACCAGATGGATGGCTATGGAATGGACTTGGTGCTAACGCCGCCTCCGTGGCTACAGCCAGTGGACAGGCGAGATGGGCGTCTCTTTGAGCCTTGAAGGTCGTCGTACTCCTTATTACCATCCACCAAGGATGGACGGTAAGCCGGCATTGAACCTCCTTTGTCTGTGTCAACGTGAGGACTATCTGTGGTTCCAGTCCGAAGACCATTGTATGGCCGGATCCGGGGGATGATCGTTTCCTTTGTCTATCGTTCGCGACCCATTGCAGTCTTGGAAGCAATGGCCGTCTGCTGTTCGTCCTGTGTTCCACTTCCCACGTATTATCGCGGCACAGTTAGGCTATTTGATACGCGAAGATGGCTTCAGGAGCGCCCACTCAAGCTCAGAGACCCTGGAGAGCCTCAGGGTTCCAACTTGATACTGGAGAAGGGAAATGCAGCTTATGGTTGAAGTATGACGCGAACGGAAGACTGGAAGATGTAAGTAGGGCCCCTAATTGATGCTTCGTTCATCCGTGGGATCCGCTAACACCTTAAAGCGCATGTTCCGCAAAGTCGTCACCGTCAGCGACGCACAGTGGACATCTCGTGCATTCTGGTTCGGTGATATGGACGATCACGCGAACAGGCTACCAAACGAGCTTGCGTGCCACACCATCGCGAACAGTCCCCTTCATGAGGGTGTGTTGCGACTACGAAAGACTGCGCCAAATCCGTCGTTGCTAGATGAAGAGAAGAAGCGCTACCGGGTGTACACACGATGGTGCCCCCACGGATCACTTGGTACGATCGTCGAACGTTACCACAAAAGAGGCAAGGAAGTCCCGGAGTCCTTCATATGGTGTGTTGCAGAAAATCTAGCACTCGCTGGTGATGAGATCAGCCATACAAACAAAGGCTGCATCGTGCATAGGTGAGTGAACGTCGTCAAACTTGCGTTGTCAAGTCTCCGTAGAGCTCACCATGTCTAGGGACTTGAAGCCAGACAACATCTTCCTAGATTATCCACAGCAATGGCACTATCCACAATACCCACAGCCATTGCTAGGCGACTTCGGCCACGCCACACTCGCGTCGGATGTGTACGAGACAATCTACGAGGGCAATCCCGAATGGTACCAAGGTCAAGGGACAAATGGGTTTCGTGCCCCCGAACAACGCCGGACTACCGATACCGATCCATCCGCTGCATCCGACCGTTGGGCCCTCAGTGAGAAGACTAATGTCTTTGGCGTCGGACTCGTGCTGTGGTGCCTCATACAGCCCTTTGAGAAGCCTGACGAACCTTCTTGGGCGCAAGGCAACTTGGACCCTGTCCTCCGTATTCGGAGTGGCCATAAGTCTTACAGCCCTGAGCTCATCGGTCTGATCAACTGGTGCCTCCGCTTCAATCCTGACGCCCGCCCGAATTTCCGTGAGTTGCGTGATTGGATACAGCCGGCTATCTGTGAAAGACCTCCGACGCTGAACCGAGCGGCTTACATGCGCAGTGGTACGGCAGACGCCAACACTCGCCAGGCGCAGAGCATACAAGTGGGCGCAGACAGATATCAGCTCGGATTCACTCAATCAGAAGTTATACAAGCGGAACAAGCGCCGGACCCAGTGGACGAGGAAGAAGACGACGACGACGATGAGGATGGAAATGGTGACGAGGAGGACGATGATGAAGAATAGTGAGGTGTAGCGATCGACGGAACTGCGCAAGGGCAACGGATTCACGATGCGGCTTTTCGTGATGTGGCTCCAGGTGCAGACGCTGAGAGAATAGTCCGAGCAACGAAGAGACCTGCGCATACAGAGACGGCCATCGACAAGGGCGAGAGAGACGAGCAAGACAGAGAAGTCGATAGACCTCCGCCACCCATAGCAAGCAGGAGAGTACGGTAACTCCGTCGAGCTCCGGGAGCGATCTGGCCAGGTACATCGTGGTGGCTCGAGTTTAGTCTCAACGTGTGTCCACTATGTGATTTTGGGAACCATATTTCAAACTGTGCACGTGACGTATCTTGATGCCAAGGGCCGAGACATGTCAATAAACCAATGGGCATCCGCCTTCATCCTCAGCCTTTCACACCACACTTCTGTTCCTCGCATCTCTCCCCAATATCACCACCAATATAATGCGCAGACACGCTCGGATCTGCCACCATGCCACCCGCTCTAATCTTGGAGAATCAAAATGCTGCTTCTTGCCGGCAACTATTTCGCAGCCACCCTCTGGAAGTTCCCTTTTGTCAGGACACCCTCTTATCGTCTGGCGTATTACGGCAGCAACCTACAAGTATCGACTGCTGGTCGCTGAGGAGCGGAATCTGCAACCAATTTCCTGTCGCCGGATGCGGGATTGATTGCACAATATTCTTTGTTATTGCAAGCAGTGAAGGTAGTATGGTTTGTTCTTTCTTTCATGCACAAATGATCGCAGTATCTCTACCTCGTTCTACTGCGCATTCATCCGACTTGATATACACTTCGCTCGCGTCATTCATGATGATTCTACCCTACTGCCAATGCCTGTAGACTGCAGGAATTGGTTGCCATCATGGCAACAAGGCAGGTCTTCGTTGACCATCAAAGAGCGATCCGACCAAACGAAGGGAACGACACCATATTGCAGGAGTGGAATGCCAAGAGCCGACATCAGAAGACAGAGTGGGTGGCCATCTTACGTGCAGCTAATGCGGCTAGAGACACTGCCCACGCCCGTACCCTAGTGCTGGGGGATGCTATTGATGAGCTGGTGGGAAGATACGCCAACAACGAACTCAACAGACGCAACTCATACCTCCGGTTCATCCAGGACGCTGTCAATCTCGCGAGAAACTTACATAATGCCATAGACCTCTGGAACGCAGCCGAGACTGCTTGGCGGGAACTCGAACGGGTCGACCGGGCCCATGCAGGAACCCATCCGGATAGCATTGCTGACGACCAAACGCGGGCAGCAGATATGCGAGAGTCTGGGGAAAGTCTCAACGACGACTCTGTATACATCCGGGCTATGAGTCTCAGACCTCCCATTCCGGCCGACCAGGATGGCGTCAGGGTCCAGCCGTACGAGTGGACAGCGCACGACAACGACAGTTGGTCCAGGCGAAAAAAGTATCTAGCACACGGTACGCACGTCGCAGCTCAAAACCTCGGTCTCGAGGATAGCCAGCCAGGCCAATGGGTACCGTGGGCGACCGATGATGGTGGCATGTCTAATGGAGGTCTCTGGTTACAATTCGACGGGCACAATCAGGTTGTAGATGTAAGTGCACTACATCACGTTCCAAGAGGGAGGTTGTAGATGTAAGTGCACTACATCACGTTCCAAGAGGGAGTTTCTACTAATCGCGATCCTAAATAGCGGGTCTATAGAAAGGTCACTTTCATGACCGAATTCGAGTGGCGGTAAGTGTATAGCTACAATCTCCTCCGCAGAGACACCGCGTGGGTGCTGTGTAAGGCGTATACTAATCCACCTATCCATAGCGACCCTGCGCGTTGGGAGAACGATATTCGCGAACCAGGACTAAAGGTGCCTTTGGAGCTGGCGTGCCATCACAAAATGACTTACATGCGGGCTCCTGGTATCGTACGATTGAAACGAGACAATTATCATCCGGACAGTGTAGACCATGCTACCGAAACTTATCGTGTGTACACAGAATGGTGCAGACACGGAACACTGGCCGGTATCATCGACCTGCACGTGGGGCAGAATGCTCCCATCCCGGAACCGTTCATCTGGTCTGTTGCTGAAAGCATTTGTGAGGCCGGCATGGCAATGTCTGACCACGGTGGTATGCCGGGCTTTGGTAGCGGACAGACAGTACACCAGTAAGTGCACGTCGACACAATCTGTGATCCACCAGCTAACGATGGCCACCTCCAGAGACATCAAGCCTCTGAACCTTTTTATGAGTGGACCTCGCCGGGATGGCCAGTACCCTGACTACCCGCAAGCCCTCCTGGGAGACTTCGGCCTTGCTTTCAAAACTCGTACGCCTGACCCAAACAATCCCTCGTGGTATCGAGGATGGGGCACACAGGGCTTCAAGGCTCCAGAACAGCGCCTCTGGATCGACCAGGTGACCGGGGATTTCGTAAGAAACTGGCCACTCGGCGAGCACAGTAACGTCTGGTCCATGGGTATAGTGCTTTGGCCTGATGACACGGAACTGGGATCCCCCAGAGCCTTTCTATCTTGGCGATGGCATGAACGATGATACTCTTCGCCTCCGCACGGCTGTCAGGAATCGATACAGTACCCATCTCAGGCATATGATTGAAACCTGCCTCCTTTGGGACCACACCCAACGACAGAACTTTCGGTACTGGCATGGATACATTGAATTTTACACAGACGGCAATCGTATTGCACCCGCGAATGAAGATTCGGATCTGTCTCGACAGATGCGCGCTGGAACTGTTCAGGGCCCTGCTAGGGCACAACAGATGCCACGTTACAGCCCGGACAAATACCAACTTGGGATGGCGAGAGCAGCCGCGGCCGCAGCTTTACTAGCCTAATCGCGATTGCGCCGGTGCACAGTGCGCTTGCTTGAGCGCTGGCTATGCTTGGTCCGACATCAGCTGCTTCTGAAGATTGCATGTACTATCGAGCTACATCCGCCTGCGGGACGTTCATCAGTCTTTGTCCGAAGGAATGCTGCGGACAGATTTATCCTCATTGTTAAGCTACGACTGTCATCATATTTCCCACGTTCATCTGTGTCAACGCGATCTTTGCTCGTAACGGGCATCTGCCTGCTGTGTGCGTTCTCTCGCGAGCGACATTTCACGCATTCATCATGCCATCTGTACGGCAGACAACAATGCAACACATGAGGAGCTTTCCCAGTAAAGAGTACTGCAGTTTGCTCGGCAGCACGGCCATGCATCACTGATTTACCGGAAGCGGACTGTCTCACACAATGTCCTTTGTCCACGCAGAGTAAGCTTTAGATGCCTTTTCTTTCATTGTTGATCTTACTCTTCCGCGCAGTCTGACCGCTGCAGTGTTGCTTTATCTCCGAACGTTCAGCCTATACAATTTGACCTTCGATCAGCTTCACTACGCAGTACTGTACCGTGATCGAGTCTGAAGACGTGGCTCCCCAAACAAGACAGCTCTTCATCAACCACCAGGCAGCAAACCGACCGAATGAGGCGGCGGACACCATCAGGAGAGAATCGAGCGACAAGACTGCCGCCCAAAGGACCGAGTGGGTAGATACTTTCAACACGGCTACTACAATCACCATCCTGGCCACCAACCGAGCAGTCGCCCTAGCGGCAGATGTCAACACCTTTACAGAAATGTACGAAGGCTTAGACGACAACACTACGCGCGCGAACTACAAGGCTTTCTTCGACGACCACGAGCGAGTAGATGCGATTGCGAATATCGTTAAAGACTGCTGGTCGGTAATGGAGGCTGCGTGGAAGCAAATGGTCGACGTTGATACCGCACAAGGGGCCCACCAGGACAGTATTCAGCATAATGCAGACCAGGTACAGGCTGCGCTTCAGAATAATCGGCATGTTGATGCTATAATCGACACGATAGGAGGAATGGTGGCGGCACCTCATGTCCCGGCAGATCCCAAGGGTTATCGCAAACAGCCCCATGCGTGGGCAGGCTGGCATCGGCCATGGAACCGCAGGAAGCAACTGACACACGGTGACGATGTCGCGACTGGTACCGTTGGCCTTGAAGGCACCGCGGCGAATGAATGGCGGCCTTGGCTTGCTCTAGACGGTGGCATGGGTAGCAGTACTCTCTGGTTACGCTTCGATGTGGAGAACACATTGATGGATGTATGTATTGCACTCACTATCCCACTTTTCTTGATACTGACTATAACAACATAGCGTGTCGTCCGGAAGACACAGGTCGATAAGCATGGTTTCAACTGGAGAGATCCCGCGCGCTTTGAGGGAGATATCCGCGATCCGCAACTCAGGCTCCCTACGGAGCTAGCATGTCATCACACCCTGAACAAACGGAACGCTCCAGCGATTGTACGACTGAGGGGCCAGAACCTGGACCGTAACTGGGTAGATGAGATAACGCAGTCCTACCGCGTGTACACCGAATGGGCGATGCACGGCTCGCTGGCGGACCTGGTCAAAGAGTACCAACGACAAGAGAAAGCTGCAGCAGCAGGAGCTCCTCCGATCTGGATTCCAGAGGCCTTCGTGTGGTCCGTCGCTGAGAGCTTATGTGAGGCTGGTATTGCTATGGCGGTCAGTACAAAAGTGCCTGGCTTCGAACCGGGTGAGATGGTGCATAGGTGAGCCTGTATGGACAGATGCTTCTGTATGTCACTGACCCAGTGACGCCATAGAGATCTCAAACCCGCAAATTGCTTCCTGGGTGCTCCCAGCACCGAGCGCTATCCACGCTATGCCCAGACGTTCCTCGGAGACTTTGGACTTGCCTTCAAAACTTTCAAAGGTGACGCCAACAACCCATACTGGTACCAGGGCTCTGGCACCCCTAGTTACAAAGCACCGGAGCAGCTGATGTGGGTCAATCAAAGAACCTGGGATGTAATCGAAGACGGGGTAATGGGCCAGCACACAAATGTGTTCGGCGTAGGGCTGATCTTATGGAGCCTGCTCACTAAAAAGAAGCCGGACGAGCCATGGTATCTCGGCGACGGCTCGAACGAAACGGCTTTTAATTATCCTGCCAACGTCGTCGCCCACTACAGCGAAGCACTTCGCGAGATGGTGACGGACTGTCTTGCATACGATTTTGACAATCGTCCCAGCTTCAACGAGGTCCTCGCAATTGTGAAGGAGAACACTGGAGACGACCCGGCAGACCCGGCAGATCCCGACCTTTCGCAGGGTATGAGAGACGCCGGAGCGCATCCAGTCACTCCCGCTGTCGAGGCGCAGAATCGAGTCCATGAAGTTGCGGATCGGTACCGGCTAGGTCTGGCTTTCAATGAGCTGCCAAATCCTGAGGGTGTATAGCTGGGCTTCGATTGGCAGGTGCTAGATTACAGCTTGATAGAAACATCGTATTGTTCCAAAATCAATGCAGTCGCGCAAATCACCCCCATATAACCCACTAGAACCACCATAGATGTCACATCGCTCACATGCAACGTCTGCATGCTCATGTTCACAGCCCCAGTAAGCAGATTCGCCAGCAAGAACAGCGCCAAGCCATTCCTGTTGAATGCTTTCATGACAGTGCTTGTAGCATCATTGCCCCGTTTTCGCTCAGTAGCCTTGTCTTTGGCGGTGTACAAGTCCGGGAAGAGCATCGACTCGATCGAGCAGAACAGGAGCAGTTGGGCGGAGTTGAATGCACAGACCCAGATCACGTACGCAAGATTGGCCATGCGCCGAGAGACAAAAAGACCAGGACCGTACAGCCACATCGCCCAGACCGCGAGGATGAACCAGATCCCGGTCCACTTGACGAGGAAGAAGAAGGTCGTCTTCGGGAACTCGGGCTTCATCTGCTTCTCTGGTTTGGGGACTTTTGGCTGCTCGCCCTCGCCACTCAGTACAGAGGCCAGCCACTCTGCGTCCTCGTCCATAGTGTCCTTCTCCTTGGCATCTGCCGCGGCTTTTGCTTTCTTGTCGTCTTCGTCGCTGTCGCGGGTGAGAATGCCCATCCCGATGCCCATGCCTGCGATGAAGATGGCCAAGTAGCCTGGGAAAGAGAAGACGCCTTCTCGGTTCTGGGAGAGCCAGTCTCCGGATATGCGCTCTGAGAGGATGATGTAGGCTTTGATTCCGTAGTACGACTCGTAGAAGATCTCGATGCAGATTCCAATCACGAAGGCCAGCGCGCCGTAGGATGGTATAAACCTAAGTATTGGCTGGATAATGGCGATCGCTGGCGAGAGGAGGGACAAAGTGAAGAAGAAGTTCCAGTGGACGCCATACTCGCTGACGTGCTCGGCGTAGTCTAGACCCTTCACGGTCCAGAGGCGAATGAGGCCAAGAGCGACTAGAGGTAAAGCATGGCGCATAGAGTCTTTGAGTCTCAGAAAGAAAGATCGAGAGGCAGAGTGCTGCTCTTTGAGCTGCTGGCGGGCGGCGACAATGCCTGCGGCGAAGACGAAAGATCCGACGCCCATGTCCATGAGCGAGGTACCATAAGCTTCAGTCTTAGCGAATCGTCTCGGAAAGACCGGGAAGTCAACAGCAAGGATACTCGCACAGGTGACGACCATCATAGCACCGCGGTACGTAGTGATGAATGGTTTGATCGGTAGCCGGTCGAGGTCGCTTTTGGTTTCTTTCCCTTTCGATTCGGCAGGCTTGCCGTTGGCTGCTGATCTGAGAGTGGGCTTCGCAGTGCGGTCTGCTGTTGTCGCGGACTGCAGCAAGGTTGCCACGGTGGGGATGATGAGCAAGCCATTGAGAACCTGCGGAGCGCTGGCGTAGACCGTTATGGCGAAGAGGATGGCACAGCAGTTGAGCAAGAAGTCCGTCACAGCGGCCGGAAAGCTATATGGCGTGAAGAAGCCTTGCCGCTTTTGCAGGATGGACCACAGTAGTGCGGCAGCCTGCAGATATTAGCACGAGGTCGCGGCCATGGCACGGGATTGGGAAACGAACAGGGGCAACGAGCGTAACATGATTGATCTCCCAGATGTTGCCGCCTCCCAGGTATGATACGGCGGCCTCCTTCTCGGCCTTGTATTCTGGTGTCATCTTGCTGTCAAATTTACATGAAGAGGGGATGATGGAAAGAAAGAATATGCACAAATGCAAAAGAAGTGGATTACCAACGCGTGAACCTTCCCAAGCAGGATTCGGCGCGTGTGTAGCCGCGTCCCGAGATGACACGCTGCAGCTTTCCGCGACCTCACTTCATCCTCTTTCCTCTTCCCAACACACCATTTCCATCAACGCTTCGATCTGATCGTCTCGCAGCCGCTCCGGACGTGATGATTGTCGTGGTGAATGCAGTCGATGGAAGATCAGACGCGTCCTCCATCACCCGCGGCTAGCAAGAGACATTGCTCTTCATCGATCCTACAATGCGACACGTCTGGTTGGAGGACCTGTCGATATGCAAGATATCCTGTATCGTGATACTGTAAACAATGTTCATATGTGCCGTAATCTGCGGACTGCAAACGCATGAGGTGAGGTTGAGTTTAGAATGCGGCAAGACGCAGGTGGGTGCGGGACAAGCAGCTGGGTCGCTCTTTCCTCTGTTTGCATGCATCAAATCTCATCTCCGCGCCCCTCATCTCGGTCCCCGTCCGAAACATCTCACTCACGCTTTGTTGTCAACACCATTCTTCCGCAACTCAAACATGTCCATCGAGTCCACCACAACGCATTGTTAGAGCACCTACGCCATCATGGGGCTCACCGAGCGTGACCAGAACATACCGCGCAAGCCAGTACCTGCGCGCACACCATCCGCGCAGCCAGCATCCAGACTCCCGCGCCGCACCGCTACGCCGAGTCTTGTACCATCTACGCCGCATTGGAGCTCCTCCGTCGCTGAGCGTGTCGCCTTCGCCGAGCGAGCAGCAGACCAGACGCACAGCCCGTCCGAGACCAAGGGCGCCGCCATCACCAACCTCGAAGTATGCACATCCCGCCAAGAGGTTTTCCGCACTAACGCAAAATTCGCACAGAACTCGTCACCGCTGTCACCATTGGTTAACAAGCCGCTTCCACATGAGAAGCCACTCCCTCCTCGTCCGATCGTCCGCTTGTCAAGGATGCCGAGCCCAAGCAAGGACAGTCGAGGCCTGATCGACGCTCACGATCAGCCTCTACATGTCACCACACCGGACGGGAAGCAGCACGAATGGCCAACGCTCACACCTCAATCTGGACGCTCGCCAAGTGCCTACTCCATGGACGACCCAGAGGACCTCAAGGAACCAGGACCTGACCTCGGAGCCGACGCCAGAGCCGAAGCCAATGCCGCCGCCGAAGCCGCTGTCACATCGTCGTCTTTGGTTGCCGCAGCAGCCAATTTGACTAACGTCATCAACACGAAGAGCTCATCAGAACTAACGACCCGAGAACGCAGATCCTACTCCGAGTCATCCTCGTATGCCACCGCCAACGAATCTCCCGCCCTTGCACAGAGCAACAAAAGGCTGTCAGTCAGCGCAAGGCGCACTCATCAGAACGTGGGCATGAGCCCGCAGCATGCGAGAGGCAGATCCGCACAGTCATTCAACGACGTTCCAAGCCGTACAGCGTCCCTGCGCAGTAGACTATCCAGCGGTAGCCTCGTCATGGTCACCCCTGACCGGAGGTCGAAGAAACAATTTCTCGGGTTCACCGACTTCACCCAGCCACGAAGCGATACGCCGGCCTCAAACGAATCACGCCTGTCTCCGACCAACTTCGTAAGTCTGATGGGTGGAGTACGTCGAATGTTTGAGGCACTACTGACCATCTACTCTTCGGTTCTTGCAGTCCCGGCCAAGACCAGGCAGCGCATCGTCGATGTTGTCTGGGACCAGATCTATCAAGACTGCCTCACGCATTCCCATCTCGGACTCGAAGAAGGCTACCATGGTTGAAGTCAAGAAGGATAGGACTTCGAGCACGTCCACAACCACAAGCATGCTGCCAGGTCCTCCCTTCGGAAGCCGCCGCATTGCCTCTCCAGATGCTCTCAAGATCCTCGAGCAGGGCAAGCTCAGAAGGCAGATGCAGCTCCTTCAGAGAGGCGACAGCCCCTCCGAAACAACACTCCAGCGTGTTGTCACCACCGACAGCGAGGGCTCCGAGGCGAACACGCCGTCTCTTTCGCACAGCATCGACACCTCACCGGAAGGTACATTCGCACCAAGCTCGCCAGAGTCGTATACACAACACCCGTCTTCATTCAAGCCGGACACCCGCTCTCAGCAGTCGCAGTCTCCCTCCGATGCAGATGTTTCTCCCAAGCCACCAGTCCATACCCGTGCACTGTATCCACAGCTCGTTGGCGAAGACATGTTCACGGACATCGGGAAGCAACTGCCGAGGGCTCCACCATCGACTAGTCCTTTTACCGCCCCTCTTCAAACCATCAAGTCAGAAGCTGTCTTGCCCACTGACGATGCCGGGTTCCAAGATGCTGGGTTCCGAGATGCAGGCACGGACGAGCTTGTTCGCACACTCTCACAGCTCGAAGGCAAGGGCACACCGCCAAAGCTGGATGTTGACGAGCACACTCTCCGTCATATGTTCAGTCACCTGAAGAGCGGCCAGGACAATAGCAGTTACATCAATACCAATCTTCAACAGAACGCAGCCGCCGCTGAGAAGTTCATGGCCATGAAAGACGGTCCTCCAGCAGTTGACATGACTTCTCCCATGTCACCTCAGTACAACGATCACCGCGCGATTGGGCATGCACCATCTACGTCGCACGCTCACGGCGCTCAGGCTGGAAAGCAGTCTGGTCTCAGCAAGTGGTCTATCAGCACACCATCAGACAACGCATTGTCGCCACCAGCGGACGGCATCTGCATCAAGCAGGATGTCAACGTCGCCACCGAGATCAAGCGCACAAATGTAAGACGCAACTCGTCCAAGGACACCACGTCGATCGGGTACCCATCCTGCATTCCAGCTAAAGCATATGACACCGGCGATGACGATGCTGCACCGGTCTCGAGCATTGCATCTCGTCGGTCATCCACAACAGTCCCGTCACTCGTTAGGCGCAAGCCTGGCTCAGTGCAAGCTGCACGTCAGGGCCTCCAAACAAGCACCACGCCAGCATTTGCGCGCACCACAGCCGCAACTCAATTGAAGAAGACAACAAAGCTCCCAACACCAAGCTCAAAGGCCGTCAAGATGCCGGAGATGATCGAGCGAGGCCGCACTGTGTCGTCGAGTCATGCTCGTGCAGGCAACGGCCCTGACAATGTGAGTTTCACTGCAACAGTCATTGAGACATCGTGCTGACTTCTCCCAGACTCGTCGATCGCGCTCCAAGAGCCGCTTGGTCCTTGACAAGATCAATGGGCTGTTCACTGGCAAGCGCGAGAGGAAGAGTGAAGACGTCCCGCCAGTGCCACGCATCGGTGATCGCCACGTCGCCACGAAAGGAAAGATCGAAGTTGTGACGAACACCGACCCGCTCACGCCGGCCAAGGCTACTCAACTCCCGAAGATGCCAAGCTTGTCGCCGCTGAACCAAGCCGCTCACCAGGACGTATCCCCAACGACATCGAGCAATAGCAGCAGTGGTACGGTGCTGGTAAACAGTGCCGACCCCGACGACTCGACGGACTGCGTTAAGCAGCTGGCACGCGATCTTATCGCAAGGGCTCAGACCGAGACCAACTCACAACGCAAGAAAGGGCTTCTCATACTAGGGAAGGCGCTTAAAGATACCCTGATGAGCGTATATGAAGCCAAATTGTGCGCGGAGAGGGCTGAAGCCGCTGCTAGGGAGGCTCGTGAGTATTACGGATTGACGGTGGAGGGGATGGACATGGTGCAGAGGATGGGTACGAGCATGTTGAGTGGGGTGGGTTCTCGCAAGTAGCGAGGAGGGTGTATGAGCGGTATGATCATGTTTTGAAGGCGTTTCTAGCTCGGAGATGGGGCGCATGGACTGGGTAGCTGTAGTATAACTTATCCGAGTATGAATTAATGAGTATGGATACGATGGGCGTTCTCAAGGTTACAATCAAAGGTGTCGCCACTACAGCGAGTGATTTCATATTGTGGTCCGTCGTTTTCCGCTATGGACGAGACTGCCACATGCTCCATAGGTAACTCTGAAGTTCACAGGCGATTGTTGATCGAGGGTACTTTGTAGCACGCTACAAGAAGTCTTCATCCCGCTGTTTTTCATGTGTCGCCCCCCATCCATCTCTTTCACAAACACATAACATCCCTGAACGGTGTATATTGTCACCCTTGGATGTACCATATCCAACATGCGGGACCCAAAGGCTTTGGACTCTTCGCTACACGAGCGATACAGCGCGGTACCAGGATCCTGGCGGAGCGGCCGACCTTCACGATAAGATCGGACCACGACCTCCTGCCGGCTTTCAAAACCATCGCCTCCGGGAACAAAGCGTATATTAGCAATCTATCAGCCAGCTCGGCCAAGAAGCCTCCGGTACTGGACTGGAGCGAGGCAGTATGGCATGTTGTTCGAGGCGTTCTGACCCAGCCTAGAGGGTTGTTTCCTCTCGAGGAGTACAAGACCCTCCTTGCGGCTTTCAGGAACAATTGCTTCAATATTGGAGACGATACTAGAGCGATCTTCCACGATATCTCGAGGCTAAATCACTCGTGTGTGCCGAACGCGCAAGGGAATTTCAATTCTGCGTTGGGTAGCTTCACGATCCACGCCACGCAGGAGATTAAGCACGATCAGGAGATCACGATTAGCTATTTGGCTGAGCATGGCGCTATGAGGCACTCTCGTGAGGCGCAGCTGCATCAGGGCTATGGATTCAAGTGCGGTTGTCCTGCTTGCGACTCTAGTACTGCTCGTGGCCAGGAGAGCGAGAAACGTCGAAAGGATTTGAGGGAGAAGTTGGTGGAGTTCGCGAAGAACGCGGAGGGACTGTCCGTGGGCGATGGGAAGGCTGAGTTGGAGATGGTCATGTCGTTGATACGGATGTTTGAGGAGGAAGGGTTGTGGGGGAGGGAGTTGGCTACGATGTGAGTCTGTCTTATCTTCCGTGCAAGGCTCGAGCTGATATAAGGCAGGTACCTATCTGCGGCGGAGAGTAATTTCAAGGCCAACGACCGGCCATTGGCAAAGAGGCTGTCGAAACTCGGGCTGGAGATGGAGGAGATGTGCTTGGGGTTGGACAGTCCGCTGTATAAGGAGAGTGTGGGTAGGATGAGGAAGATATATGCGCTCTGATCTATAGATTCGAATCCGATGCCATTAAGGTCTTTTCGATACCCACATGTTACTTCCTGAAGTTGCTGTTCTTCTTTTCTTGCCACACGATTCTCTCACCAATCTATACTCGTATGCCATTATGACGAGCAATAGTAAATAAATAAATAGAAACATGTTCCTTGCATGTACCGAAGCGAGAAACTCTCGGCAGATGCAGCTCGCATGAGAACTCTCGTTTGAGCCTCATCGTCCACCGCACCACACCTCTGAGCATCATCATACCATCCGGAAGCGAGCAATCGTATCTCATCTGGCCATCGCCGGCTACTCGTGGTACTCGAGCTAATGTACGGTCGATTGCAGACCGGGAGCGGGCTCCGCACATGGCCATTTGATAGGCGCGTTCCAGTCTTCGAGGTCGATGGGCGCGTCATGATGATATAGCTGGTAAGGCTGCGAAACAAAAATGTACAGGCATTAACATGTGCTCGGCACTTGAGTGAAGACAAATAAAGGACATACAAGAGCAAGTATCCGGCAGATTCCTTCTTCACTTCAGCTCCTTAATCTCATCTGACCTCCATACCACACCTACAACATGGCCGTCTCTCAAGCAGCAGCGCAAGCAGAAAAGGTCATCGGCCACGGCGACAACGCCACAACGATCCAAGATGTCACCAACCCGGGCAAAGACAGGGAGAGGTTCGGCCACCCGACCGAGAACATGAAAGCGCTCGCGTGGATGGGCAAGAACACCGTTGAGATGATCGACTGCCCGAAGCCTGCCATTATCGAAGACCGCGATGTCATCCTCAAGATTACTGGTAGCACTGTCTGCGGTAGCGATTTGCATTTGCTCCACGGCAGCGTTGTGGAGCTCGAGAAGGGCGATATCCTTGGGCATGAGTTCTGGTAAGAGCAGTTGGACATCGTGATATGTGGTTGCTGGGACTAATACAACATACAGCGGAATCGTAGACGAGGTCGGCTCCGCAGTGAGCAAGGTCAAGAAGGGCGACAGAGTCGTGGCAAGCTTCCAGATCGCATGCGGAGACTGCCGCTACTGCGCAAAGAAGCTGTCATCCCAGTGTGAAAAGACCAACTCCAACACAATCGAGAACGCCATGTACGGTGGACGCACGGCAGGCATGTTCGGATATAGCCATTTCACTGGTGGCTTCGCCGGTGGCCAGGCCGAGTACACTCGTGTGCCCTACGGCGATGTCAACCTCCTCAAGCTGCCCGATGATGTGCCGGATGAGAAAGGCCTGTTCCTGTCCGACGTCGTCAGCACCAGCTGGAACTGCGTCGTCGACACAGGCGTCAAGGAAGGCGATGTCGTTGCCATCTGGGGCGCTGGTCCAATCGGGCAGATGTGCGCGGACTTCTCGTTCATCAACGGCGCGAGCAGAGTCATCCTCATCGACCAGAACTGGCGGTTAGACTACGTCAAGGAGAAGTACCCCAAGGTTGAGACCGTGGATTTCACGCAGCTCAAGGGCGCCAAAGCTGTCGTCGCCAAGCTTAAGGAGATGTGCGATGGTGTTGGCCCCGACGTTGCATTGGAGTGTGTCGCTGGCGAGTATCCGAAAACATGGCTGCATACCATTGAGCTTGCGACTGGCCTGGAGACCGACACGAGCGAGATCTTGAATGAGTGCATCGAGAGCGTGAAGAACTATGGTCGTGTTGGTATTACTGGTGTGTACGTTGGGTACACCAACCACTTCAACATCGGTAAGTCCTCCGCTCATAGGGTTGTATGTCAAGAACAGGAACTGACTTGCCAAAGGCTCCCTCATGGAACGAGGTATCCGCTTCATCGGCAACGGTCAAGCGCCCGTCCATCTCTACTGGGAGGACCTCCTCAAGAAGATCCAGAGTGGCGAGATCGACCCGCTGAAGATGGTGACGCACCGTGTCAAGGTTGAGGATCTGGATAAGGTTTACTACAAGTTCGACAAGAAGGAGTAAGTTCCTGCATCTGCCTGCTTCGCCCAATCTTTCCATACTGACAGCTCCATAGGGATGGCATGCAGAAGGTCTACGTGCAGACGAGATTCTCGGCGCCACCTTGCGAGGGCTCGCCGGCGTTGACTGAGTATTGAGATGTTCTTCACGGCAAGATGAGGTACAGAGTAATTAGCTAAAGCTAAGTAGCATGAAATGCTTGCCCGGCACACCACTGCACTGAATGGAAGAAGAGTCTTCTCTTGCTCTCAACGTTGTTTGCACCGCGGGGGCTTACCTCCTCCCTCCCAGCAAAATTTCTTGCTTCGCCGCTTCACCACCGTCTCCCAACCACCACCGCCCTCGAAAACACCCCCACTCGCCCCAGCACATCTGCAGCCACTGTAGTGGTATCGTCGGCACCTTGCAGGGTGCAAGACCTGCAAGCATGGCGGCCCCAGCTCGTCTCCGAGCAAGCCTCCTTCGCAAAGGCGTCCATGTTCTCTCAGCAAAGGCCCGTCGCAAAGCATCTCGCACCGCGCTTCTCAAGCGTCTGTTCGCGCGCCGTCAGCACCAAAGAAAGTCCACCAAAGTAAGTACTGTGCAGCAAACAATCTCCCTCTCCACCCACGCGTTGATGAAAGCAAAGGACTTGCGCCACCGTGCTCAACAACTAGTACGACACTGGGAGCAACAAGGATGGCAGCCAGCATGCCCTCTGCTCAGCCTCTTACCGGCAGAGATCCGGGACAAGATCAACTCCTTCGCCCTCCTCAGCCGTCCCATCCGTCACACCGAAACTGGTCCAGCCACCTCTACTCAGAGTCTGCCGTCAGCTGCGCAACGAGGCTGGCCCGATCTGGTACACGCAGACCACCTTCAACGTCCACATCATCAACTGCGATGCCCGCTTCTGGTCGAGATGGGACGATCACGTCACCGCCATCGAGAGATCATTCCAGCTTAGGCCTCGTACCGAAGCGCGCGGCATGTTCATTAGCGGTGACCCGAGCTGGCAGAACCTAAAGGCTTGGTTGTACAGCCGCTGGCTCAAGAAGGCAAAGTACCCGGCGCTCAACGTACCGGCTTTTCCGAGATCTGGTCATCTGCCGACGAAGATATTTTTCAAGGCGGCGCACGATCTGCTGAATAACTACGTGGACCGTGAGTGGATGATCTTTGACCTCATGGTGGAGGAGATGCGGTCGCTTGCGCTGTGCTATGACAACGCCTGGGTGCTCTGAACCGTGGGAAGCAATACGGCGGGTGTCTTACAGTTGACGAGGAGCTGGAGAGTGTATCAAGGCGTCGGACCGCTGCAGATGCTGTCTCGGAGAAGCTTGCTACGTAGCAGCGTCGTTTGTTCTGTGGTCGAAAGATTTAACGGGATAGACTAGGGCCACCTCAACGATGTAGCGATCGTACCTCTTCTCCGAGCTACCAACGACCGTGAGGCCGATGTAGTCACTGATCTGGGCAAGGAGTTGGCGGCGCCATATTTGAGAACATGATCCGCCGCCACTTCGAGAACATAGCGGTTGTGCCGTTTCTCCAAGATCCCGATGTCATCCTACATCGTCCAAAGATAGGTGGGAAACCGTCTTCTCCATTCACATGCTTTCACGTGATCCCGAAGCCTTTCACCACGCAGGTGGTGGATGAGGTCATTGCGTTTCGAATCTTTTCTCCTTCATCGCTCTCGACTTCAGGAGGAAGTGCAACCTGCCATGAGACTTTTCACCTGCAAGGTGCGCGAAAACCTCGCCATGGCGTTACCGGCTCGCTTTCGGCAACTGCTCATTCGCAAAGGTGTTCGCCTGTCTCACGTCCGCGCCTCGCAAGTCCGCCGCCAAAGGCAAAAGAAGAAGTGTGCTACGACAGTGAGTGTAAGCATCCTACTACTGAAGTTCGAAGAATGGAGACTGACGTTTCGCGAAGCTCGACAAGTCGCCAACAGGATCGAAGACACTCTCTGAGAACGCTGCCGACCCACCTTCGACCTCAGAAGTCGCACCAATTGAGCAGCATTCCAGACTGCTCGACCTTCCTGCCGAACTCCGCAATACCATTTTCGAACTTGCTCTCCTAGACGAGACAGTGGACATCAAGCATCGTTCAAGGCTCCCTGGTCTCTTGAGTGCTTGCCGCCAGCTGCGGAAGGAAACACTCAGCATGTGGTTCACTCGCAGCTCCTTCGCCCTCGAAATCCACAACTGCGACGGCATCATTTATACTAAGTGGGACCGCCTCCTTCAGGAAATAGAGGCCGAGCTGGAGATTGCTCGTGATACCATCATGGTCGAAACGATACACACCGGCCGCGCATCGTGGCAGAACCTGAAAGCCTGGCTCCACTATCGGTTTGAGAGGAAGCTGAAGTTTCGTCCTGAAGACTCCTATCCGGTGTCAGGGCCGGGACCACAAGGATTCTATGATGCGGCGAACGAACTACTGAACGAGTTTATGGATAAGGAGTGGGTGGATTTTGATTTGTGTGTGGAGAACATGCGGTCTATGCTGCTCTGGTACGACCAGACATGGTTGCGTTGAGCCTGCCTCTATCGCTTGCAGATCAGTATTGTAAGACTACCTTGCGAGCGATGCGTTTTCGTTCCCACGAATAGCTGAATCAGGAGCTGCTGGAAAGCTACTTCGCAAGCCGTCCAGATGCCACGACGGCTGAGGTGCTCGTATCTTCGAGATAGACTGAAGCATTTACTCCGGCCGCACCCTCCCCCTCCGCTTCCGCATCTCCTCGACCTTCCTTTGATCCTCCTCAAACCCTCTGACCAGCTCCTTCGCCTCGTCTTTCTTCTTCTCCCGCACTTGAAACCGGTAGAAATCATCCTTGACCCGATTCTTATCCCGCTTCTTCAACTCCTCATGCTGCATCTTCGCCTCCGCTTCCCTCGCCGGACCTACCCTGCCGCCTCTGGTGACCGTGACAAAGCCATCTTCATCCGGCTCAGCCCTCTGCCGCGCCAGCAAATTCGTCCGTTCCGCTTCTTGTGCAGAGAAGGCCTCCATGTACCGATCCACACTTGTCTGTAGTTCCGCGTGATCGGGGTACCGCAGCTTGTGATGCGCGAAATGTCTCGCCTTCCCCAAGGGAGGCACTTTTGCTCCCACACCAGCGCCCCACACAATCTCCTTGCCAGTCGTCACAGCCCTCTTCGCCTCCCGCAGCGCGATCTCTGCGCTCGGTCGATCCACACATCTCACCACCGCCGTGCCACCACTCCGGTGAACCTCCCGGTCCCAGACCTCAGGCAGCTGCCCTACCTCCTCAGGCTTCGCCTCGTCGTCGTCCGCGCCTCGTTTACGCTTCTTTCCTTGCAGGGTAGGAACTGTGGTGCCCTTCCCAACCTTTGCGTCTTCGAATTCGACGCTCTCTACCCTCACGCCACCCAGATAATCCGCGAACAGCGCTTTGATATGTGTCTCTGTCGCATCAATTGGGACATTTTTTATGAACACTTCCCGCGCTGTATTCTCCGTAGGTACTCGAGGCGCATTTGCGCGGACGTAGAGGTAGTGTGTCGTTTCTCGTGGGAAAGATGGCTGCGCTGGTCGGCGGACAGGGAGGACGGTGAAGTCGAGGACCTGCGATGGGACTTTTGAATTGGGCATTGGGACCATTGTTAGTTTCTGGCCTGATACACGGTCCTGCCCACGAAATGCTTTTACCAAAATGATCTGAGGTCGAGAATCCAACAATAGACTCATTGGCTGGATAGATCCGCCACTAGCTCATGCTTAAAAGCACTGGAATGGCAATGGTTATCTTTCCGGTTCTCGAGAAGGGGCACGTCAGCAACATCCACTCTCTCACTCATCAAGCACCCTCTGCTCGTCTGCACGCCGCACGAAATATGTTGCAGGATCGCCGCCATCTCCACCAACCTGCTACTGACTACATTTGTTGCTGAGCCCCTTGAGCTTCGGACAATTCCATGCTTGAGTGCACAAGGCGCAGCTCATATTATTCATACCAGCTACGGTACTCGAAGACTGGGATCTGGCAAGACGCTCTCGTGGCTACCATGAATCTGGCTGAGGATATCTGCTGACTTGAGGGAGTTACTGATTGACATCTCAATCCACCCGAAAGATACAGCATCATGGCCCGTTGTCTGGAGACGTTACAGTGCCTGGTCTGGAGACGTTACACTGCGTCGTCTGCTAGGTGGAGGTATGTTACTGTCCAGTGCCCACAAGTCACACAAGTAGATGACGACAAGCGCTTTTGCCGCTGCTCCGGCATGCATCAACCTATCTGAACGCAGCATGAACAGCACGTGGCTGTACAGAACCCTACCAGCTGCGATCTACAGCACCCTTCGATTGGAGCTTGCAAAGCGCATGGCATGCGCGCAAGCTGCGGGACCTTAGGCGGGTGACAACGTTGCTTCGTGCGTAATGATCCATACTATCCTCGGATGATTAGTCCAGCTGTTCTGGCTCTATGTTTGCGAGACGCTACAAAGTATCGAGGGAAGCCAACTGCTGGAAAGTGTCGTACTGGATAAACCTGATGGCATGTTGCTCCAATTCCCAAGTAAGGCGTGAGTATTCCTGCTCTTCAGGCATAGCAAGCGCTGAGAAGTTTGGGATATACCGACTACCGGCACCCTTCCATTTGATATTATAGCTCAATAGTTCTTGAGAATTGGATGTTGATGAGTAGAGGAGGTCTTCTCGACTTATAACTACTCGTCGTTGCAATTCATAAGACATGGATGTTCGCCTCGCGGCGACCTGGACTTGGGCTCTGCTCCAACATACTCCGCCGCCACGTGGGATGCCGCTCCGAGTATAGAGTGGGCGAGGGGTCTCGTCTTCTTCCTGCACACGACGAATTGCCTGTAAGAACTTCGTTGCTGACCTACTGCAAAGCTCACATAGCGTGAGCCTGAACCGATCGAGAGCACGACATCACCGTCGATAGTCTCCTTCGGAACTTGGAAAACCAAGCCGCCGGTACTATCAGTACTGCGAATGCATAGAAGTCGATGGGCTTCGAGGCAGGATGTGAAATTGATGAAGCCTCGTGGGGGTTTCAAGCAATCCAAGGCGTCTATGGGTCGCGTGATAGTGGAATACCTCGTATCGTCACAGCAACCACACTTTTCATGGTATCGCCAAGTACGATCTTCTAGCGATGATGGGTTCGAGAGAGACTTGGCAGGACGCAGTCCAAGCTGGTTCAGGCTTTCCTTCTGGTTGAAGTCGACAAGAATATCGTCAGCGTCGTGGACAGCGCTTTGTCGTGCGGTGATCTTGTGGTATTGCACTGGACAAACTACTATGGCAACTCCAGAGCCCCAAGCGTGGCTATGGCCAGTGAATGATGACTCATGTCGTTCGACACAGAACTCCTTGAGGTCCTTCCGGAACTCAGGGGACGCAGCAAGGAACTGGTGCACAAGCACACGGATAGAGAGCATAACCTCTCCGAGACTTCCCGGAGATTCGGTCGTCCAGGAATGGCCATGTCCTGCTTGATGGGCTGCTTGGGCGCCGCGGTCCAGGAGATATTCATGAGAACCAATGTACCCCAGCAATATGTCGAAGAGCGGCATTTTGTAGTCGATCGTGATGCGAGCTCGAGCCGTAGGAACCATGAGCGAGTGGAGGCCAAAAATCTTGTCACGAGGGTCTTTGCATTGTCGAAAAGCGTACCGGGCGATTGCGGTGGCGGGTTGTAATGTTTGAAATGTGTTATGCGTCTCGTCGACGTCCTGGGAGGATGATGTCAAAATCCCGCTTGGTGTACCGCAATCTTCCAAGAACGAGGCAAGTCGGGACAGACTAGCCACTCCCTCCACGGCCTTACTCTGCTGCTTCAGTCTCCCTTGCAACGCATTGAGAGGTACCCGAGATCTGCCACAGAACAGATCCACCTTCTGTGCCAATATGCATTCCTGAATCGTCCACACCCTGGTAAAGTACTTGCGCTCCGAGATGTGTTGTAGCATTTGCAGCCATTCTTTGCTGCTGGCCTGGGAAAACTCCATATCCCTGCTAACAATCGCATGGTGAGTTCCTGTCCAACGGCTTTAGGCCCTATACAGGCTGCTACGAGCCTAGCTCGAGAGTATATATTGTCCATTTGGCCCACCTGCTCCGCCTTCTCGCGATGGCTACCCTGGTCAATACAGATTGAGTCAACAAAGCAGTGTTCACCAATACCATGTAGCTTCAACTGCTCAAGCGCTTGCCAGCAGCTAAAGCGGACTGAGTATCTCTGGCCGTTCACGATGATTGTTCGTGTGTCGCCTGTGTCGCCCCAGGTATACGAGACAGCGACATATTGGCCGGCCATTTCGTCAAGATAGTGCGCGCTCATGTTGCACCGAACGACTTTTCCTCCGCCCCGTTTCTTGTCAAGCTGCAGCTGCAGCAAACGGATCTGTTTCTTAGCGTCCAGTAACAGCGGTCTCATGAGTGGCGCCTCAGGTGGACATGGTAGATGTGCCATGTCGGGTCACAGTGTCTTCATGCAAAGACGATTGTCGAGCGCGCCGATTGCGTGGTCGATCGTTAGTGTTGAGATGATTCTGCTTGGGAAGACAACGTTTAGGTACGTGGTGTAGAGCTAGCGAAGTGTCAAGAGGCTGTGCGAACGAGGCTGAGCGCGAGGCTACCAGAGAGACATGGCTACCCAAGACCATGCAGGAGGAATCGAAAATCGACAGAACATCGCTCGTATGAACTTGTGGAACACACCTTTCAGGAACGGGGTAGGTTAGTGTACCCGAATACCAGACATGGCACAAAGGCACTCAAGAACTATAGGACGTATGCTTAGGTAACTTGCCATGTCTAGAGTCATGGCAAGCCTTCCTCTCGTGCTACCCGCCCGTCTCTTCAGAATTACCTACCACTGGATGTCTTTACCCCGATCGGTATCGCGGATGCGCAGCAGATGGAACGTCTTCTTGCAGGTGTCTTTGTTGACAGGGTTGGGATGGCCGACCGGCACGGCGTAGCTACTCAAATTAGCGGCTGTGCAGTACGTAAGCAGGGGGATAAATCTCACATGAACCTCACCGATCGATCACTCTTCAAGACAACAACGGCGTTGCTCTCCGTGATGGCTTTCTCCAACTCATCTTGAACGAGCTTAGGATCAGGGCACTCTCCGGTCGTGATGTCCATGGTGTCGAGCGAGGGGTCCAGACCAGCCTGAGGTATGTTAGTGGCGTATTTGGGCGGAGAAGTCTTGATTTTCACCAGCATCGAACCATGTGCCTAGCGAATTTAGTAGCGGCTCTACCTTCTTAGATTGACGCAAGTTGTTGCGCTCTTCGTGCTGAGCAATGTCTTCCATAAAATCGTATGGCGCCATTCTGCTGGCTGCCTGGGGATGCTTTTTGACCAGATGTGTGTAAGATGAAAGACGTGTGTGGTGAAAGGAATGATTTTGATGCTGGCTCGCATCGGTGGGCCGAGCTTTTGCAGGGGTGCCGTTATTCACTTGCACGTGAAGCTGGCAGCTTCCCAACCGCGACAGCCAGCCACTTCTCTGCTCGGCACTGGAGAGGTGGTGACGCCACTGTCACAAGCCTCTGCGGATGGCTGAGCTGTCGGTGCACTTTTGTGTGAGGCAAGAATCTACCGTTCAAGAGCAGACGCCGGAAGAGGTTCATAAGGTTTTCGGCGGAAGAAAGCGAAGGAGACCATCGTCTTGACCACGCTCGCGAGATCAGTGTGCCTTGAGATGTGTTGACACCCATCGCCGCCTCACAGCTATTGCACTCCCAGTGCATGACCCTACAACTCCCGAAAAGCGATGGCCGCATGATCCAGCGAAATGATCTTATCTCCCTGCGCATCTTTGAGGAAGCAGTTGCTACCTTGGTCCGCTACCGAAGAGATATGGTTCGGATTGTAGGTCACCGTCATGCACGTAGCTTTGAAATGGCTCGTAGCTTGACCTGGAGTCTATACCTCCCACTTCGCGACGTAGTGGTTGAGCCTATTGACAGCGAATTGGCTCGGCGTGTTGCCTTTCCGCTTTGCTTTACAGGCGATCCTCAGCTCTCTCTCAATATCGACGCAAGCGTTGTCTGTGCTGTTCAGAAGGCCTGCAGGTCCGGACACATACACCCAAGCACTTCGATCAGTGGTATGCCTCTCGGGCGACTCTGTGGGGATCGTGTCTTTCTCAGCTTGGGCTCTCGTGCTCTGTGGTGCAGTGGCAAGCTGTTCTCGCAACGCTGCTGCAACATTGAGACGACCCTGTTCCGAGCTGACGTGAAGTACCACGCTCACGTTAGGTGCTTCCACGACGACGCGCTCTGCTAGCTCTCGCCACTCGGCAAGTTCTGCGGTCTCGCGGCTGCGAACAGTCCAGATGAGCACGAATCGAGAGTCGGACTCCCGTGCGCGCCTCTCCATCCACCAGAGCGCGAGGCTGTATGCTCCTGTCAGTCCCGTACCACCAACCACACAGACGACCACATCTGCCGTTTCGAAGCCGTTGACTTCGCTCGGGACATATGGACCCTCCACTCGAACTTCGATCTTCTTCGAAGCTTCGAGTTCAGTCTCTTGCTCTGATTCAGTCCGGGTGTCGCCTGCAGCCACAACCGCTTTCCAGGTCCACTCCTTGTTGAGCTTCTTTGGCTTCTTCTTGCCAATGCCCAGTTGAGTGCGCTGGAACAGGAACAACGGACCTGTGCTGTTGGTACCAACTCGTGCTGCTGTAAATGCATGGTTTTCCAGCTTGCTGATGGTTGGAATATTGAGGTAGTAGATTTGCTGTGGGTGCATGAGGCTCGGCTTCTTTTCGATGCCGGCAACGTCTGCACCCCCAGAAGCGACACCGCCTACTGGAAGCTGATGAACAGGTGGCAGTGTAATACGACACCAGCCACCTTCTGCGAGCTCCAATCGGCCCGTCACCTTGGTCCGCAACCCAGTGTCTCCTCTGAACAGCCGCCATGCCCAGTCTGACAACCACAGGATCAGGCCAGGGAGGAGGAAGTAGAAGTCAGTGCTGCAGTGTACGCTGGCGAGGAAGAAGATCAGTGAGCTGAAGATGATGTGAACATAGTAGAAAGTGTTGTAGCTCTTCCTCCTCAAAACTGGCAGCGCAGTAATCACAATTACGAGCATGAGGAGGAAAGACAGCATGCCAATAGCCTCCATGCTCGACCTGGGCTTCCGTAAAATATGGGTTGTCGACGTTAAACGCTTCCTTCCTGGGACTAGTGTCTTTGGCTGCTCCGTAGGTCGCGACGAACGTCTACATGTACAGCACGTTAGCAATGCTTCTCGTACCCGCGATCATCGCCAACAACTCACGTAATACGCGGCCCCATGAGCCACGGCACCGACGAGCAGGAGATATGCCAGTAGCTTGTGTGCGTAGAGAAGAGTATTTTGATGGAGCGAGAACACCTTTCCAAGGATGCTGTTCCTCCCCACTGGAACCAAAAGCAGGCCGAGAATGACATCAATGTGATGGCCTATAAGGCCAGTCACTGCAAGGCGAATCGTTGCCTCGCCCCATTGCAATGGAAAGTGCGTTGAGCCCAGAAATCAAGCTCAGTCGGAAGCCAAAAACCTGTCGTCGCGAGGGTGATCCCCAGGATCCAGACAGCAAGTACGAAACCCCCGACAGTGAACCGCCGGTCGAACAGCGGTACAGGTCGTTTGGTCAAGTTCGATGTGCTCAGAGCGTGCCACCATGGGCTATAGGCTCGCAGACATAGGACAAAGCCAACACTGGCAACCAAGCCACAGTAGCTGACGATGTGCAGTCGTGTCTCAAAGGGAAAATGGTCCTCGGAGAACAGAGAGGCGTAACAGGGAGCATAAGTGAGGCCAATGGTGAATCCAAAGCAGATTATGAGGATGAGGATGAGGAACAGCAGGCCATGTTGTCGCTTCATTGTTGATGGTCTTCACAGTCCAGGTTTTCTTCCAGTCGGTATACCGATCCAAACCGTCAGATGGTTCGTGGGAGGTCGTGACTATCGACACCGTGTCGGGGGATTCATTGTATGTGCCATTTGGTTGTGCACTGAAGGCCCTCACAAACCACAGCCTTCCTGTGGTATTGTGCGCAGTGACGACACGCTCGCAATGTCTTCCCGACGGAGAGAAGGGAACATGTGTGGTCAAACCTACCTCTGCAATGCCAAAGACCTCTTCGCATAACAAACACTTGATCTCAAGGCAAACCACCCATATGCTTGGCAGGGTGCGGGCTCCGATTCGAAGTTTGTAGTTCGATCTCCAGCTCGGGTGATGTCGTCTCTTCGCGCACCTTCAAATTTTGGGACTAGCCGCCACTGAACCGCAAGCATGACACGTAACAAGACAGCCAGAGATGCAAGGAGGCATTGCAACTGATTGTCATGGACATCAACTTCAGACAATGTGTGCAACGTGTGACTGTCATCTCCCACGACGCGACTCAACCCATGGTATCGTGAGCGGCAGACCAGCACGCGTGCAGCGTTAAATTGCGAAACTCAACCAGGACCGTTGGAGACCGGGCAGGCCTCCACGGGGCCGAGACTCTTCTGTGTGCCCACCAAGACCGTCAAACGCGGATCTCGAGCCGCACGCGAATTCCGAAATAGCATTTACCGATCGCACGTTGATGAAGCACAGCTAGCGAATCGAAAGTAGTGCACGGCACGTGGCCAAGCATGATTTGTGCAAGATACCGACTACCGGGGCGAGCCAGTGGTCGCTTGTCTACGAAGTGGAAATGTATTGTTTCTGCGAGCTTTCCATATGGTGATTCATGGACTTAACACATCTCACAACCCGGCGCAGCTATCTTACCGACGGCCACACTGCGGTGGCAGCACCTTCGACAAAACCCATGCTACCATGGTAGCCCTATCGGATGGTCGCTTATGTCAGAGGGGGTGCTGCACGAATCCTTGCATCACAAGACGGGGGCCCACAACCGCAAGTCTGAACCATTGTCCAAATCCTCCGAAACGTTGTGCGGCGGTCTTTAATGAAGCTGTACCGCAATCATGTCTGCATGCTGCAGGTACCCCATGGATCCAGGCTCTGTTCGACACCTGACGACTTCGGACACCGTTTGACAGCTGCGGGATGCATGTCTGTTCAATGTTTCGGTCCAGGCGACATACGGATATGTGAATATACATGACATGTGAACGGTTTCTTCTAGATCGCGAGCGGTCCACCACTAACCTCTTTCGGATGCCGCATGGCCAGATTGGAAGCGACAAGCCGCTAAACAACAGCGTTTCATTGGCGCGCGAACTTGGCACCTCTTGCAATTTGCCTGCTTTGAGAAACAGCATCCATGTCCGAACCCACTTGAACGCCCGTGGCTTCAAGAGAGTGTGCTGAATCTGCTGATGCAGAACAGGCCCCTTAACGACAGGACGCGAAGCCTCCCGTCCAGCCCTTGGTGAGGAGACAAGGCCTTGGACTTGCTCAAATAGTCGTAGATCGCCACCGATTTGCTTCCTTCTACCTCGTCAAGCTCCAATTGCCAACTCTTAGGTTTTCACTCTTTTAGTGCATCCAACTTTCCACACACACTCGTTCAGACCTTCAACCTTCACCTTTCCATCCTCACCAACACCACAAACCAACAAACCACCAACAACCGTCAAAATGCGCAGCTTCATCGCCGCCGGTCTCTCCCTCCTCGCCCTCGGCGCGACCGCCCAGCCTCTTGAGGCCAGGGCCGCGACCTGCATGACCACTGCCAACTCGGTCAAGGTCGCCCAGAACTTCCGCGCCTTGATCCACGAGACGTTCAATGTCACCTTGGCAAAGACTGCCCTGACCAAGGACTTCACCGATTACTCTGGTAAGAATATACCGTCGATTTGACGACACGAGACGGCTTGCTGATCGTACTTCTACCAGACTCCGTCATCACCCTCATCAACTCGGGCTGCACTGGCCCAGTCCAGCTCACCACCCCAACCTTCAGCACCCGCGCTGAGTTCATCGCCGGCCAGAGCTCCCAGCCACCGATGTAAGCTTTTGCCACGACTCGAAACCCACCGAACATATCAAGCTAACAATTGTTGTTACAGCCCATTCAAGATCCTCAACCTCTGGCACACGTGCTCGACCGTCGTGATCCGCTGGCGTGCGTCCGCTGGTCTCGGCCCAGCGACCCCCCAGGAGCCCGTCACTGGCATCATCGTCATCGAGACCCAGCCCAACAAGAACAAGGCCTCTGACCAGCCCTTCCTCATCCAGACCGTGTTCTCCGAGTTCAACAGCGGCGCGTGGCTCTACGACCTGGGCGTGTTCGTCCCAACCAACTGCACCGCCCCGGCCAAGCGCTCCATCAGCGCCAACCCATTCATGGGCATGCTCTAAGCGATTGATCACCAATCGAACGGACAGGCGATGAGAGAGTAGACAAGAACAGGGTACGTGGACGCGACATGGACTGCACGCATTAAGACTTTTCGGTTTCCCATGTAGCGGACGTTAGCACGCTACGGGGAGACTCTGGTGTTACACAGGCTTGGAAAGGATATACTGCAGAAATCAATTCGAGCATATTGTATTAATCAAAGAAACACATGTATGTATTGTGCATGCATTGTCTCGATGACTTCGCTTCTGTGTGTTCCATCCCGACTTCATGTGCTTTGCTTTGATCTTGTGAGGATGTTATCTGCTACCATGGACACCTGCACAGACAATTCATCATTGACTACGGATCCAGTATTGTCCCACGCCAACACTTCGTCTCGTTCTCCGCATGCGACGTCTCGAACGACTTGAGCTACCTCAGCTACACAACGCCCGCCATCTTGGCCAAGGACCTCGCCGTTGACGCCAACGTTTCATTTCATCCTTCGCATGCGGTCTTCGATCTGTAACATCACTGTTCCATCGAGACCGAAGCGGTCTAGAGTGCGTCCCGGAGCACTCCTGGTCCTGGAGTAGTCACCAGGTTTCAATCGGTCCTATATAATATCAAACACCAAGCGGCTTGCACCACGACGACATGGTGATCGGCGTTGTGGGAGGCACCGAATGTGGGTAGATGGCTACGACTATCTGCTGTCGCTAAGTTGGCGACGTTCCACGCAGAAGCATTTCTTGTTGCTCATGAGCTCTTGTCAACACGACGAAATGTCAACGACCCATCCTCGCACCATCATTCCGAATACTCATCGCCAGCTTCCCAGCCAACTGCGTCGTCTCATCATCCTCCGAATCCTCAATAAACTCTGTCGGACGTGTGGCAGCACCGTACCCAGCTCTCAAAGCTCCCATCATGCCCATCGAAGGCTTCGTATCCTCCGCTTCTTCTTCGTTGATATCCATGTCATCTCCACTCTCTCCTTCTTCCTCTTCACCTCCATCCTCTGCCTGTTCATCCATGCCTTCACCTTCCACTTCACCCGCAGCCGCAGCCACGATGCCGTACGAACTCTGCATCTTACTAACCTCCTCCGCCTCCTGCTGCTTCACTCTCTGCACCGCCTGCCCCTCCTCAATACCGATCTTCTTCCCATCCAAAGCCTTCAACGAGGCCTTCCACATCGCCATCTGCCCCTTGTTCCTCTCCAAATCCTTCTCTCCAACCAAGCGATTGTTCACCTCGTGCAAATCAAGCTGCTCGATCCGCGTATCAGCCCAAAACCACTTCTTCCCACCCTGCCTCGACGTAATGCGGGCGTCTTTCCTCTGGCTGTAATCGCGAGCTATTGTTACACTCTCCAGACCGGGAGTGATATCGGCAGACTCCGTGTCGACGGTTTTCGATGGAAACGACTTCGTAGAAAGTTCTTCCGGCCCAGCAAACCAGGTCTGCATCGCTAGGTCCTCGTAGCAGCGACCAAGGACTCTGGTGTATGGGACTTCGAGCTTCGTGGCAGGCTGCTTGGGGTCGTGGTAATGGTACCATTGACCGTATCCGCTTAGACCGGCGGGCAGCTGGCTTGCGTCTATAGGCACTTTGCCGAAGCCGTCGAAGCTGCGCGTGGGATCGAGGGTGTATGCACGGCCACTGATGTGAAGACATGTCTGGTATGGCGAGTCAGGCGGAGGCGTGACGATCGCGGTGTCGTCTAGGTCGAGGTTGACGAAGCGTAAGCGAATGGCGCTCACGACCATGACGTCGGTGACGTCGTCTTCCTTCTGCTCCTGTTTACGTGGGCACAGCCGGATGGTGTCGCCGACCATGATCAGTTCCGGTCCGATGTATACGCCTCGAGCAAACACAGTTGCGTGCGGCCATTGTCCTTTGAATCTGTACTTCCCAATCACGCAAAAGCTGCTGGCGATGGTGAGAGCGTGGGTGATGGTTGGGTGCCACTCCGGCTGATTTAGTCCTGTCAAGTACTCCGACCAGAGTGCAAAGGGCCGGATATGATGCAGTGGCACGTATTTCGATTGTTTCGAGTATGGCTTGTGCTCGTCACTGGGCTTCGACATAGGTTCAATGCGATAACCAGAGTCATTGACAGCCAGCGCTTTCCCAATGTCATCGAGAAGATCCTGGTCAAGAGTGGGCTCTTCCGGCATTTGCGTGACCACACCAGCTTCCCAGCGCGGATGGCCAAGCCACTTCTGACTGTCAGTTTCATAGCGCCAAAAGCATTCTGCTTGCTCATTCCAAGCAATGACTTCGCCATCGTTGAGCTTGCGAATGAAAATCACAACTTCGCCGACACGCGGTACATATCGTGGTAGCGAGCGCCACTCTCGTAGCAGTGCACTGCTCATCGAATTGCCAGTCCTCCAGTCTAGAGACATTCGTTCTTCGATCGGCTCATCAACACTGCCTTCCGGTCCGGCGGTCTTCAGCTTCTCGATCAACATTTCATAGACATCAGGCACCCCCTCCATATCCGTTGCCTTCCGCTTCTGCGGCCGCTGTGAATCGGAATCGGACTGATCTCTCCGCTTGCCAGGAACGCTGAATCCCTTCTTCGCGGCCGGTCGTGTCCTCACTGTCCGACGCTCAGAACCACTCCCACCACTCCCCGACTTCGTTTTTGCCCCCTTACCTAGCCCCAAGCAAAGCTTACACTCACAGCCATTGGCTCCACCATAGTCCATGAGATGCTTGAAGTGCGGATAGAATTCCGCCAGGGATCTGAACTGCCCGTTCGGGTGGCCATAGACGTAGCGATCCACGTGAACACCATCCGCACGGGTCTTCTCGAAGCCAGCGTACCCTTGGGGCAATCTGTCAAGGCGGTATGTCACGCCAGGCTGGCGTCCTGCGGGGAGGTCGTGCGCCCATTTCTCAGTGGCGACCTTTTCCAGAAAGTAGCTGTCGTTGCGGGTGAGTGTATGTTTGGGCCACTTGCGGCCATCACCGTCGGATCCCGGGTTGATGGAGAGGATGATCACGTTTTCTGACATTGTGTTTGCTTGCGTCCAAGATGTGCCGGAAGGCTGGAGGAGGAGAAACTTAGTCTTGCTAGAGGTGCGATGTCGGCCTTGCTCAAGCTGAGGGAATCAGAGAAACGGTCGTAGCTACTGCCGTGATGTACGAGCTATCATGTCAGTGTTTTCGTGGCCATAACAACACTGATATTGCGTTCCGATGTCGTGAGCGAGTTGCTGGTGTGCTTGCTAATATGCTGCTGAAACCATTATCGTCCAGGAGATCTCACACTCGCGATCGCAAGTTCGACAGCAGCCTGCTCTGATTCCACTGTCTTGCGTTGCAAAAGAGGAAGTGAAGTCAGACCAAAGTTGATAGAACTCCTGATCGTTGTTTCCTCAAGCTGCCAAATTAAGCTTCGGATCTGCGTTAGCGCTCCACGCTAGCAGTCTCCCTCACTGCCATTGGCCAGACCTGGCGAGAGCTTAATTAAGAACGGCGTGCATCGATATAACGGGTTGCATTATCGTGGAAGAGGGGTTGAACCACACAACACGCCGTACACTCATCGTTCTCTCTTTCTTCCGATCTTCGCCTTTCCGTTTCTGTATTCTCCGTCACTCGCTTCTACTGATCCATTCTTTTCACACGTCCAATTGCTGCAACAACATACACGGTTACACGCGAAATAATGTCTGGAAACTGACCCGTTAACCCGAGCACCCCATCAACACACCCATCCTCACACCCAAACCATGCCCTCCCCAGCCCCCAAACGCATCTCCCTCCCCTCCTCCATGCGCCTCACAACCATCACCGAAGGCGCCAACCCCACGCCTCTGGAACCCCCTCCTCCAATCCCCCGCCGCAGTAGCCGAAGGAACAGCGCCTCACACTCTGAATCCAACAGCTGGCGGCACTCGCGCAGATGGAGCGGGGGCTCGAGGAGCGCGCGCAGCGCAAGGAGCGATCGCACGGCGCCGCCACCTTATGAGTGGGTGCCGGAGCCGATTACTACTAGGAGTGAGGAGGAGGGGATGGTTGTGGATGAGCGGTTGGAGAAGTTGAGGCGGGAGAGGAGTGGGACCTCTGGCGTCCCAGGGGCAAAGAGGAGGAGAGGGGGGTGGATGAGAGCGGGGATTGTGTTGGGAGTGGTTATTTTGGTTGGGGTGGTGCTGGGGGTTGGGTTGGGGGTTGGGTTGAAGAAGAAGAATGGTGGGGGAGGGAAGGAGGAGGATGCTGGTGGTGGGAACGAGGCGCCGGATGAGGTGGTGCAGAAGTTTCCACTGGGAGAGTATAGTATGGACACAGCGTTGCGAAGTGTGGCGACGGACTGTACGTCTAACCCCGCGACGTGGCGGTGTTTCCCGTACGTGATATACAACTCCGACGGAAGCACGAATGACACGAGCGTGGCGTCTTTCAACTGGATCATCTCGAACACGTCCTCCACCTACGCGACCGATACCACCGAAACGACACCTGACAGTGGCGTCCCCGCCAACCTAACAGTCAGCACAAGCAACGACCCCTTCGGCATCATGTTCACGGGTCAAGCTCTGACATACATCGCCAACCCCTCCAACACGAGCTCAGCACGCTATACGTTCAGCTTTATTTCGTCACGGAAAGTCATCCCGAGTCCGGCGATCACGGCGGATAACACAAATGTGGAGTGCTTCTTCAACCAGACGATCTTTACCGCGAGCATCTATCTTTCAGCTGCTAGTACGTTCCCAACGGGTGAAGCGTCGATTGGAGGGTATGCGCCATGGCCGTATGCGGTGGAGATCACGCAGACAGCGGCGGGGGGGAGTGATGTCCCGAACTGCTACTCGATTGTTGATGGGCGGGAGGGTGAGCCGGTGGAGGCGGGCCTGGTACCGCAGCCGGATGGGGCGGAGTGTATGTGCGATTACAGGAACTTTTGAGGATGTTAATGTAATGTCTAATGGCTGGAGGAGTTGAACTGCTCCGGTTTAGCGGGTGTTCCGGGAATGGGGATGTTACGATACCCATGGCTGGAACTGTATTGGTATTGGGTCGTGGTTATCTATGCTATGTAATGTTCAATGTGTACTCAAGGCATTGCGCTCTCGACTGTCGTGCATCATGTTGGCCCCATTGGCCCCTTCAGCAACCGTCTTATTCCCGAGATATGTCCTGATTCAGACCCCACGATCTCCATCTCGACGACCTCGGCCATCAACGGAAGGGTTCTCGGAAGCGCGTTGGCGTTGAAGCTCCGGCTCAAGCACATGAGCGGTTGAAGTCGGCTACGTACAAGATGAAGAACTAAAGTTTGACTTGTGTTTCTTCGTCCTTGACATATCTCCTCTGCTTCCTACTCTCCCTTCGTCAGTCTAGCGTCCTCCAAACACACAATGGCGTCCCTCACACGCACACTACGCCCGCTCGCGCGAGCAGCCGCCACATCTTCGTCTCGTCTTCCACAAAGCAGGGCCGCGTTGGGACGGACAAGAGAAGCGTACGTACACATAATGAAGACAAGATGTACATGGTAGCTTATGTATGAACAGCACACGATGCATCTATACCACCCCTCCCCGCCACTACGCCCAGATGATGTCGGAAGAGGTAGACCTGGACATGGACGGCATCCAACCCACTCCTATCTTCGCCTTCACCGAGATCGAACAAGCCATGCGTGACTCGGTCGAGAAATTCGCCAACGAGGCCATCCTCCCCAAAGCCCGCGAAATGGACGAGTCGGAAATGATGGACGCCTCCATCGTCGAGCAATGCTTCGAGCAAGGACTGATGGGCATTGAAGTCCCCGAGAAATACGGTGGCGCGGGTATGAACTTCACCGCCGCTATCGTCGGCATCGAAGAGCTGGCGCGAGTGGACCCAAGTGTGAGCGTCATGGTCGACGTCCACAACACCCTCTGCAACACCGCCATCCTGAAATACGGCACCGAAGAGTCGAAGAAGAAATGGCTCCCCAAACTCGCCACCAACACCGTCGCCTCCTTCTGCCTCTCCGAGCCCGGCTCCGGCTCCGACGCCTTCGCGCTCAAAACGCGGGCGGAAAAGACAGCAGACGGCTACCGGATCAACGGCAGCAAAATGTGGATCACCAACGCCCTCGAAGCGAACTTCTACATCGTCTTCGCCAACCTCAACCCGGACAAAGGCTACAAAGGCATCACCGCCTTCGTCATCGACGGCAAAGACACGCCCGGGTTCAAAGTCTCCAAAAAAGAAAAGAAACTCGGAATCAAAGCCTCCTCAACCTGCGTCCTAACCTTCGACGACGTCGACATACCCCACGACGCCTTGCTCGGCGAAGAAGGACAAGGCTACAAATACGCCATCGGCCTCCTCAACGAAGGCCGCATCGGCATCGCGGCGCAAATGACCGGTCTCGCGCTCGGAGCCTGGGAGAACGCTGCCCGCTACTGCTGGAATGACCGCAAGCAGTTCGGGACGCTGATCGGGGAGTTCCAGGGGATGCAGCATCAGCTGGCGCAGGCTTACACGGAGATTGTGGCGGCGCGGGCGCTGGTGTATAATGCGGCGAGGAAGAAGGAGGCGGGGGAGGATTTTGTGAGGGATGCGGCGATGGCGAAGTTGTTTAGTAGTCAGGTTGCGGGGAAGGTTAGTGGGCAGGCGATTGAGTGGATGGGGGGGATGGGGTTTGTAAGGGAGGGGTTGGCGGAGAAGTATTGGCGGGATTCGAAGATTGGGTGAGTCGTGATATCCTGATGTTCGAGACACTGCTGACATTGTTTTCCTGCAGCGCCATATATGAGGTGAGATTTCGATCAAGCTATTGATGTGTTGACAACTTTGCTAACCTTGTGCCAGGGTACGAGCAACATCCAACTGCAGACGATCGCGCGGTTGTTACAAAAGGAGTATACGAGCTAGATTGGGGATGTATGATGGTGAGGTATGGTTCTGGTTTTAGCCCGTGGTGTCTGGTCACGTTTGTAGATACTGTCGGCATCATGGTCACAGAGGTTTCGAAGGTACTGAAAATGTACAAGTGCTCTCAAGTCATGTTGATAGTCATTACTTCAATACATTAATCATCTCGTCTCGTCTCATCGAGTGGCAGGAATCTCATGCTGTACAATGCTCGCTCAATCCCCGCAGGTGCCATGCCCCATTCGCTATACAACGCCGTTCAATCAAACAATGCCCTCCCCTCCCCCCTCACTGCTCCCCTACATCACGTCTATGCAGTAAACTCCATCTCCCTCAAATCCCTCTTCGGCGTGAGCCCGCACTTAGCGACGCCCACCTTCTTAATCGTCGCCGTCACCCTCCCCAGCGCCACCGCCTGCCCGCCCGTCAAATTATTCATGGCGCCCTCGGCGATGTTGAACCCAGAGGGCGCGGTGTCGATGGCCAGCACGTTGACCGTCTTGCCCTTATACGTGAGGGCGTAGCACTGGCCGCATGTCGCCGCGTTCCAGGATGGGATGGTGGAGGAGCCGCCGATGTTCGGGAAGTGTGGGATTTGGCCCTGGAAGAGGAGGGACGTTAGTAAGGTGGTAAGGTGGGAGGGGTGGAGGGTCCACGTACGAAGGTGTTGTATTTGTACTTGGTGATGAGGCCGTTGCTACCGTCTGAGCAGGCGACGGAGGTGAGGGCGCCGGAGGCGTTGTCGTAGACTGTGTCGTAGCTGACGCTGACGGTTTCGGCGGAGGTGAAGGCGAGGGCACCGAGGGTGGCGAGGAGGGTGGTTGTGAACTTCATTGTGGTGCGGTTGGTGGTGGTGGTATGAATGGGTTGGGATGGATGGTCTTGGTGATGATGCTGGAGTATGAACTCGTTGATTGGGGTTGTGTTGTGATTTTCCGAGAAACAAGAAGGAAATACAAAAGTCTTTATACAGTACCTTCGCCCGTCCTCAGGTCACACTTACCACCATATGTCTAGACCGAATAGGTAGCAGGTAGGGTCGATACGAGCTGCGGGCTCGAAAATAGGTAACTTCGGATATGCACCATGGCAGCGTGACAGTAGGGCAGGCATGTGGTGGCCCCTTTCCTGCGAAGCTATACCACGTTTTGGCAAGAGTGATCGGATGAAGTAAGTCCTTGCTGAGTGTTGAGTTCGCGGGCGGTGGCGCAGAACACGGAAGGCACGTGCGGACACTATTTGGTGCTATTCTTGGCTATTCATGATGCCTCCGATACCGCTGCACTCGTGTTCGGATGACATACCGTACATTGGTGTTGCGTACGAGGAGGAATCCGGTATCATAACGCAGACAGCTCGCATACAACATGAAGCGAGCATTACACTGAAATCATCGTCAGCGTGGGGAGGTGACCGAGGGCTTTAGTTCAGCTCGCGACGTGCCATGCGTTGACGATGGAGCTCGTCGAGAGCTTCGGATGCCCATCACTTATTCATCGTCCAGTCATGCCGGAAGCTTCCGGCAGATGCATGCATACATGTAGTTGCCGATAGAAGTGCTGCGAAGATATGTAACTCTGCACAGCACTCGAAATCCGCATCTTGGACGGTCGCTCGTAGCAATTGACGATGGTGGGAAGGTTTAACATCTATGTGTCGGTAACTCGAGCGGCGAAGGAGAATGGAGACCGCTACCACAGACCAGTCCACGCATGGCTCATATCAATTGAGCCGCATCACGGCCACAGCTTCCACATTCCAGGAACCTCTCACAAAGAACCAGAGCCGATACACTTCGCGGCGGCGAAGGACGAAGACACCGGCATCTACACTATCAGCATACATCCTCACGATAGCGAGCCTGCCATCATTGGCAACATCCTGATCGCCGAGGAGGTGCAGACCTCGGACCAGCAGATCCGGAAGCTGCTTGAGGAAGAGCTTGGTGAGGAATCCAAGCGGACTGCCGATGATCGCAGGTCGACGGGACAAGAGGCGGAGCACTGGATCGAGCATGCGATCAAAGCAATGCACAAGCGGAACATCATCGAGACATTCGACGTAGGACAGTTCCTGACCTTTGCACACTCATACGAGGCCAGCCGGATGGATGGAGAAGCCCAAGCGCTCGTAGCATATCCAGGGATTCACAAGGAGCCGGAGAAGAAGGATAGCAAAAATCGGTTCTGGGTTTCTCATCCGATGTCAAACCGGACACGGGTGAACAACCGTGGCGAAGCTTCGGTATATGGAGGTCTGATGTAATATTACACAATCGCACATGTTGCCATTGCACTCTGGCCTGATTGTTGTTCGGTATCGAATCGGCCTGTAGGTGATGCGATGTAAGCACAACTCTCCGTTCTGCCAATTCTGGCGAATGTACACTCACCAGACGTTTGACTCGGTGGTGATGCCGCAGAGTGCCGTACACCGTGATCCAAGTGTACCCCGTTCCGGGAGCCTCAGCACCACACCAATATGGCTTCTTGGTTGACAGGCTGGCCAACAGCAGTGCGCAATCGGAGAGGAGAAACGTCATGGTTGGGCCCTTGAACAGTCCCGGTCTCAGTGCTCACAGACCCTCCTTAGCTAACATATCTGGCTGCTGATTAGTACAGGCTCACATATGTCGTAAAGCTCACGACTTACCAGCAATACTGAGATAGAACGCAATCGCGTTGAAGGTCCGCTTCTTGCCCGTGAGTTTCCACATCCACCACCAACGTAGGCGATTGGTCCAGTTGATCAAGTCTAGATGGCTGACGTGGTTGAGCGTCCCCTTGTAGGTCCCCCACTTACTACTCGAGACCGAGACCAAGCCGTCATTCAATCCTTCTGCTTTCTCGATGACATCGTGTGATCTTCGGAAGACAGATGTGAGTTGTGGCTCGAAAGCAGCGCCGTAGCTGTAGTAACGTACACCCTCAAGGTCCGGCGTACGTGGATTGAACTTCTCGATCATGTACTCCTCTGTTAGCTGCCTAAAGGCACCGGTTTCGAGGCCAAAGAAGTCAAGGACTTTGTAAAGCTTTGGCATGTTGTTCTTCCCAACCTGTGTGAAGATGTAGTCTGCAAAAGCGGAGCCCCTGTGCGGCGATGCTATTGTGGTCAGGGAGAGCACCTTGACGTTCGGAGGCTTCATTCTACAAACACGATAATAGCGTCCGTCAGCGTGTGTCTTACGCGTCAAACGAGTTCTGGCAGAGGTGGTGTCCTACGCCCAAGCAACATACCTCGAGATCATGTGTCTAGCATCGAGGCCACTACATACCTGTCAGTAGAGTCACGAACTCAAATGCTGGTGAAGAGCATACCCCTAGCATTCCGTTAGCCGCATACTATAGCATCTCGCTGGAACGGACCGACCATGCTATGTCTGTCTTTCGTGTTAGCCCAAATTATCATGTAGCCTGGATTGTGCAACTTACGCAATAATGTTAACGCTCTTCCCCTTGGCTTTCCGCTCAATGATCTCCGCAAGCATCTGAGCTCGAACTTCAATACGACCCGATGCTGGTACCGAAGCAGTGATAACCTCGACGCCTTTGGCCGCTAGAGCCTCCGTGATACCATGCCAATAATGCACTCCAGGCAAGAGTGAGCCGGCCAATCGAAGCTCATCGAAACCGAGTAGACCATGTGCAAGAATGATGGGATTCTTGGGTGCCTCGTAGCGCTCTCGAAGGTCCGCAAATTCGTCCTCGATGAGATCTCCCACGTCCGAGAGGCGAGCATCTTTGCGAAGCGGTTGGCAAGCATGATATTGTCGGATTAGCGGTGACAGTGTTGGCCATACGCGCGGACGAAGCGCTGTTCGGTGTGCGATTATCATCTTGTGACGGTTTGATGACGAGGGAAGGTTTTCTCAGATCCTGTTGACCTTCCTGTCGCCATTGCAGTATCCTGGTGGAAGTGTCGTTGCGCCAAAAAGTGCAAGCCTTCCAGATTCGCACAAGCCTTCGGGAACGCGTCTCGGGCCGAATCCCGCTTCGTGGTCGTGGTCGTCGTCGTCGCCGTCGCCGGCAAGTCGTGGTATTAACCTTGAACAGACGACGTTCTCACAGAGTACTGACTTGAGCCGAGATCACGAGGAGTTCCATGCAGCAAACTGTCACACTTGGTGGCAAGTACTCGATACGATACCGGCGGTCGGGCTCTAGCTGAGACGTTGTTGTATCGCCGTTCAGCTGTCAATGTGCAGCCAATGGCGCCCCTTAATCATCCAGCAGGGGTCACTAGACTATCCTTTCGCATGCATAACGCAATGTGTGGCCCATCGGATAGGACGCCTTACGCCACTGTATTTTCAGCCGAGTTGCAAGTTCGGGACGGTATGTAAGCTCATAAGAAGACTCCCTTGGCTGCCGTCTGCGCGTTCTCCAAAGCTTGCCCTTTTTCACGAGGAGCTTGGAGCCAGGTCCAGCCAGCATGTATACCATCTCGGATGACACTGCGGACGAGGACCTTAATAAGTTCTGGGAGAGCATCATTGCAAGGCTGAACGAAAAGACGAAATGGAATCTCAATGCCAAATCGACAGCCACGATCGATCAAGTGATCCTCAAGATCAATGCTCCAAAGGATGCGGACCCGGAGAAGCATGCGCAGTCGAAAAAGGTGTGGAGGTCTACTATGAAATGCGTGGACCGTGAGTTTTGATAGTGAGCAGGGTAACCGGTGACATATGTCTGCGGGTGACTCTTGCCTAAGACACTGCTGACCCTTTTACCGTTCCGATCTTAGGGCTGGGCATATTTGTACAGCGATTCGGAGCCTTTGCGGCTCAAGCTGCGTCTGTGGTGTGTATTCCTAGACTACAGAGATGACACCGGACTGATGTTCGTCCAGGTCTTTGGGCCCGCTAATCAGTGCTTCAATGCGATAAACTTCGTGATCACTGCAGCACAGCAGTACAAAGACATTTTCGCCAACATTACTACGCTCATGGAGAGGATCTCTGTCTTTCTGGAGAATCTTGACGGCTTCATGACCAATAATGATGCCGAAGTAAAGCTCGACAAACGACTGTAAGTTTTCTATCCATAGCACCCTACGCTGAGATACCACGTCGGCGCTGCCTGAGACAGGAACTAATCCACCCATTCATTTTCGCAGACGGAAAACAGTGTATAGAGTGCTTGAACACTTCTTGAGGATCATGAGTACTACATACGACCTCACCAACAGCTGGACGGCCAGAGCAAAGCTGAAAGGCAAGAGCTTTGCCTTTGGCGAGGACGACGGCATCAAAGGCTACCTCGCTACCATGGAGACACTTGTCTCTGACTTCACAGGCGCTCAGATCAGCGTTATTGTGCAAGATCTCAGCGCTGCAGCCAGAGACATTCGTGGTGTTGACAAGAAGCTCGATGTACTCGGTGAGGCCTCGGAGAAGCAGACAGCAGTTCTCGAGCAGCTGGCCACTGCGGATGCTTCTCGTACGGCCCAGGAACGGGAGAAGAAAGACCGTGAAGTTGTCAAGAAAGCCCTCGGCATAGATGAGAGCAAAAGTCCCTGGGATCGTCAGACCGACATCTGGGAGAGTCATATTACTGGCACGGGCCAGTGGCTGAAAGATAGACCTTCATTCGCGCGATGGGCTGACTCGAAAGCGACTGCAGCGGATGTGATCACACTCAAGGCGTATGTACATCAATCTCTATTATTCCTGGAAACCGCTGATCTGAACGTCTAGTCCTTCCGGATTCGGCAAGAGCCACCTCGCAAGCATTGTGATTCGTCACCTTCAGGACAAACACCGTGGTGATGCTCGGGTTGTGGTGGCCTACTACTACCTTCAGCGCGAATCTTCGGAAAAGTCTTCAGTTATAAATAGGATCATGAAGACTATCATCTGGCAACTGGCACGCGCGAACCGGGAGTACTTGAAGGCTGCTGCAATCGTCTGCGATCCTAGTCAGGGCCTTGACTCTAGCAGAAATGGACACCTCTGGAGAAAGCTGGTAACGGACTTAGCAAAGAGTGTTGAAATGACAGTGTTCGTTGTGCTTGACGGAATCGATGAGATCGACACGGAGAACGATCGGCCAGATCTGATCGAGATCATGCAACAAGTGCGGCATATTAGCGATGACAAAGCGTCGCATCTCAAAGTTCGGGCATTCATTACTGGTACGAAAGAGGCTCTCGATAGTATCAACGAGAGCACTGAACTTGCTGTGCCAGAGATACAGCTAGAACCCAACCCACAGACCGAGGAGCCATCACTAAATCAAGCCGACCTCGAGCTGTTCGTCACGGATAGGCTCGAACGGGCAGAGCGCGTGAAGCGACTGGATCTTGAGCTGAAAGGTCGCATCACGAGGGAACTAGCCAAAGGAGCTCGCGGAGCATACTCGCGCCTTCTGTATCTTCTGGACGACATTGTCAATATTCAAAACACAAACCAGATCGAGGAGATCCTCGAAAGGGCAAACCAGAGCCTGAGAGATATTATTGAATCGAAGGTCGCAGCTCTGAACTCCAGCCTAAGCCGAGATGAGATAAGCGAGGTCAATACGCTGTTGAGCTGGCTCACGATGGCGTACGAGGACCTTTCAGTCGTTCAGTGTGAGGCGATACTGTCGTTGAAAGCTGACGGGCAATCTCTTGGCCTGGAGGACCGCATTAGACGAAAGTACTCAGACATGTTCTCTCTGGACGACACCAAACAAATCACCCTTAGAGCTGGTGTGGAAGACTACCTGAGAGAATCGAACGAAACAAGCACCAACCAAATCGAGGCACTTCAACGCTCCCAAATCCAGCCATCAGAGGTCAACCTGATCCAGAAGGTGTTGGTCGCCCACTTCCGAAACGTGTTCGGGGATGAAGACGTATATACGCGCTTTGCGTTTGACAGCTTCTTTGCAAACAAGCTTGGTGATCAGGCCTTGCGTATCCGGCTCATCCCTACCGAAAGTGCCATCAAAGTGGCCCAAGGCTGTCTTGTCGCAGTCTGCGAAAAGTACAACGATGACCGTAGTAGCGATCTGCTGGGTGAGTGATAATTTTTCAAACGAACATCTTTCGCCTCCAGCAAGCTAATGCCATTTTGAGGCTACTCATACAATTGGTTTATTGAACATCTTCTTGTCGACCTTGACGTTGTCGATCTCGCGATCAAACAGGACATAGGCCGGAAGCTGACTAGGATGCTACGAGAGCCAGCGCTCATAGAGGCGTGGTGGGCACCTGATCAGATGTACGTCAAACTGATGGCAGCAAGCCTTCGCCTGAGCGGGAGCAAGCACTCTGAGACCCTCTGAGACCTTCCATCCCCGGCCCCCGTCTCCGAGACACTTGCTGATCGTCCTACCCATCACTTTAGGTACCTGACGAGCTTTTTCGTGTTCTCTCGAGGGATAGACTACAACTTGGATCTGGTGGGGCATATCCACAAGTGGCTCAAGGACCCAGGCGTTCAAAAAGGTTTGACAGACATGCCGAGCGAGCGGGATTGGGTGGCGTCTGTAACTGCTGGCGACACGCCAGACTTCACTGTTTACAGCAATGTGGCGAGGATGATGGCCCGACGTTGGTTCGATTCTCAGGATGAGGGCGAATGGGGTCCAGCGGTTGCGTGGTTGGCGGGATATCTGGGCTCCGTAGGTGGCGGTCAAGTTTGTGATTGACCTGGCGGCTAACGGCTCTCAGACACAAGGACAGGCCCTGGAGTACGAAGATCCAATAAGCCTCTCCCTACTACGAGAGGTAGAATCGTGGGCGAAAGAGCAACTCGGTAATGCAGATCAGGCTGGTCGTTGGCATGGCCTTCTTGCTGCAACTTTCCGGCGCGGCGACTATAATAACGCCGCTATCGCTGAGTATCGGTTTGCTATAGAGCTACGCCCTACCGAGTGGGCGCTCAAGATGGGCTTGGCGGAGGTTCTGGCAGCAAACGATAACTACGCCGATGCAGTGAAGACGATGGAAGACCTAATCGAACAGAATCAACATCTGCTTGAGGCCGAAGACGAGGAGTTCACGACTGTCTATTGGGATCGTCTCCTTCACGACCTAGGAGACTGGAACATTCACCGAGAAGAGTTTGCTGTTGCTGAAAGCACCTACCGGAAAATCTTAGATCGCGGTCTACAGCAACAAGATCTGGCAGAACCCACCCACAAGGCAATTGTCAGCATGCTGGTCGTTCTCAACAAGCAGGGCCGATCGTCTGATGCTATTGCGCTACTCGACCTGCTGATCGACCGCAAGGACTCCGATGGAGATGACTGGCTGACACTACTCTTTCGAGAGTACTACAACGATAAGACCTTTCACAACCAACTCGCGATGGCAGCGAGGCGCTCGGGAGTGCTTGAGCCAGTCTCGCAAAAATATAGGAATGCCATCGGGCTGGTACCACCGCCAGATAGGCTGGCTCTTCAAGTCATAGATCTTGCGCTGCGATACTACTACGCCGCTTTGTTATGGAATCTTGGGACTCCCGAGCAGCAAGAGTCTGCACTTGACTTGGTTAGTACCTTTTGTCCCTTCTTTGCGCAATGTGACCTCCGCTGACATTGATGCCCGTCCATCAGTGGGAAGAAGTCGTCCATCATGATCCCATCGCCGGTTTCGAGGCACACGTTGCCTGGTTCCGAACGTACGGTACTCGCGATCTAGCACCTGCACTACTTTCACGCAGCAGAACCTCTCGCGAGCAAGAGGATCGTCACGCATCTTACGTGGCTCGCCTCGAGCAGCTCACCAAACTTGATTTCGGAGACTCAGCACAAACATCCAAAGATCCACGCCTCACGCTAGCGCGCCTGTACCAGCTCTCTGGGGATGAGTTCAAGGCCAAGGAAATCGTCCGACATCTGATCAAAAAAGCTTTCGATGAGGCTGAAGCTGACGGCCAGAGTGACGGATACTACTTTGTTGCCGTAGTCCTCCAATCGCTCAATGATGACGGCAACGCCCTCGCGGCTTGGTCGCATTACGTTCCTATCGATCCGGCGAATGAAGCGACTGCATCAGAAGAGGAGACTGACGATATATCGGGTGACTCGGAGTCTGATGAACCTGCCGATGACCAAGATGCAGACGCTGACACAGTTGCTGGCGCTGAACGTGATATGGCAGGACTGGATATTTCCGATGACACGACGCAGACGAACGGCGTGCTACCAAGTGAAGAAGCACCAGATAAGTCCACATACAAAGGATCACTCAACAACTTTTGTGATGGTGATTGCGGTGCCAAGTGGACATACGCAGACGACATATACGCCTGCAAAGACTGTCTCGACACACAGCTCAACGAAGAATGCTATAAGAAGCTGAAGGCGGGCGAGCTGGACGTCGGGGTTTGCAGGTCAGACCACGAGTACCTAAAAATCCCGCCTTTCGACGAGACCGCCTGGCAGACTCTACCCAAAGATATCGTGATGGTAGGCGGCCAACAAGTACCACGCTCAGAATGGATACAGCGGATGAAGGTAGAGTGGGAGATCGACGATCAAAGCTTGAAGCGGTCGGCCGATGCTGCACAAAAGATTCAACGGGTGTGGAAGGCGTGCAAGGCTTTTCGGCGCACTGCAACAAAGCGGTCGGTAACGTAGTGAGTTGCTGGACATACTCGGTACTGCATTGACGGACTGTTGCACAGCAAGTCTATCATGGAAAAGAGCACTTTGAAGGGCACACGAAAACGCAAGGTAAAATTCCCATCTCTATAGTCTCGGCTTCGGGTTCTTGCCCTTGACATGCGGCCTCGAGTCTGTCCGTGTGGCGTACCACCATGGATATGCTTGCGGTGGATCGTCGACCATGTTCGCACTGAACTTGGCGGGCCGCTTCTCCTTGAACGACTTCACGCCTTCTGTGTTGTCGGCACCACCGAAAAGATTACCAATCACTTCGCTGTCGAGGAGATGAGTCTCCTCTGCAGAGGAAGGGCCTCTGTACATGAGCTCTCTGCGTTGAAGAAGAATAAAAAGTCAGCAAATGGCTCAGGCAAGGTAGGGTTTGCGCATCAGTGCTGTACCTCATCAAGTTCGTAGACACTGTACTCGTGTTGTTGGCGATCTCATTTGCGATCTCCAATGCTCGTGGGAGCACAGCTTCGGGCGAGGGTAGTAGCTCAGAGAAGAGGCCATTGAATAGAGGGTTCTTGGCCTCGTAGACTGAGCCAGTGGTGACCAGATGGAGAGCCCTTCCCATACTGCAATGTCACACATAGTCAGCAACGAAGCTTGTGAAGTTGGCTTGTGGTCAACTTACCCAATCAATTTCGGCAGAAAGAAGCTGCTGCAAGCTTCCATGACAAGGCCTCGTCGTGCGAAGACAAACCCGATCTTCGCCTTCTCGTACGCTACCCGAATCGTCTGAGGCAGAGACATTGTAATACCAACACCAACCGCAGACCCATGGATGGCCGCAATAGTAGGCTTTCTGCACCTATGAATGCCAAGCGACACACGGCCACCACCATCCCTATTGTCCTTGGTGTGTTCCAGACCCCGCGAGAAGCCAATGTCCAGGTCTGCACCAGCGCAGAACATCTTGCCATATCCAGTCATCACAACGACCTTCACACGACCGTCGAGGTCGAACATCTCGTAGGCCGTTTCAAGCTCGCGCATAAGCTTGTCGGTGAAGGCATTGTAGTTGTTCGGTCGGTACAGCTGAAGGACGACCACGGGCGTGACTTCCTTCGCCGATTCGGGAACATTGAAGATCCGGATCTGTTCGAAGGGCAGGTCGGAGTAGGAGGATGGGAGCTCGACCTGCTTGGGGTCTGCTGGGTGTTTGAGATCCATAGTTGGAGAGAAGTTGTGGAATTGGGCAATATGAGCATTGAAAAGCTGAGAGTGTGAGATGTGATGTAGGAGATGAATAGTCTACTCTCGATACTCTACCTTGGTACGATGATCGATGATATGGACACTCCTCTCTTCGTGGTTGTAGTCGGGATGGAGACCTCGGTCCAGATGTTCTCCAGCTTCAGCAGCAGAGCAGAGCAAGGGCCCGAGTGTCGGCCATCTACCCAGAAAATCGTATAGCCCTTGGCAAATCTGATATGAAGAATGAGGGATATGTCTCTCATACCTAAATCAGGAAATCCCTCTTGTTGGTAAGATTCATCATCGGGTTCCTGACATTGGAAACCCGGCCCCGACGCCGAATGTCCGCGGACATTCGGCGTGGTTGGGGGTAGAGCTGGAATGACATATGTATATATACATCTAATATCAGCTTGGCGACTGATGACAACTTCACAAGCACAACTATATCATCACGGCCTCACTCGATCAAGCAATCGCCATAATGATCCCACCACTCATCACCCTCGAGGAGCACTACTTCTCAACCGCAGCCATCAACACACTCGATGATAAGATGGTCGAGCAATTCAAGCACATCCCAGGCCTAAAAGATAAACTCACAGATGCCGGCCAACTCCGCCTCAGCGAGATGGACAAGGGCAAAGTCTCCTTCCAAATCATCTCCCACGCTTGTGTAGCAGGCGCTCCATCCCTAGATGTTTGTAGGGAAGGCAACGACCAGCTCGCCAACGATATCAAGAACAACCGTGACCGCTTCGCTGGTTTCGCAGTCCTCCCCATGGCAGATCCGCAGGAATGTGCCAACGAGCTCGAGCGAACGGTCAAGCAACTGGGTTTCGTGGGTGCAATGATCGACAATCATGTCCATGGCAAGTACTACGATGGCAATGAGTACGACGTCTTCTGGGCGAAGGCACAGGATCTGGACGTTGCTATCTATCTTCATCCGACCTGGCCATCAGACAACATGAATCCGCAGTACACCGGCAACTTTCCTGAGAGTGCTGGCAGGAGTATGGGAGCTTCGGGCTGGGGTTGGCACACGGAGACTGGACTGCACATACTGCGGTTGTTTGCAGCTGGTGTCTTCGACAAGTTCCCAAAGCTCAAGATCATTATCGGTCATTTCGGAGAAATGCTTCCTTTCCAGCTTCAGCGAATCTGTAATTTGAGCGTGAGATGGGGTGAGAGGGAGCGGAAGCTCAAGCAGGTTTGGGACGAGAACATATGTAGGCAGACGATGAGCACATGGAAAGTAAATGCTAATGTTGCGATAGGGATCACGACATCTGGTGTATGGAGTCTGGACCCCTTGCGATGCATTCTGGGCAACACGAAGATCGATCATATCTTGTACTCCGTAGACTACCCTTTTGCAAAGAACGAGGAAGGGCTGGAATGGGTAGAGAAGCTTGAGAAGAGCGGACTGTTGACCCAAGAACAGTTGGAGATGGTTGCTTACCGGAATGCCGAGAAGCTGCTAAATGTGAAGGCGCCCGCGAGGACGTAGCAAGCGAGCGAATGGATGGATTCTTGCTTCTTCCATATGGACTCAGTTTTCCGCCGGCAGAAGAGAACCCCGCTTGTGGTGTCCGACCGACTACATCGGATCGTGTCGATCCGACTTGCTGATGTGTAGTGGGGTGGACGATTGTGGTGCTTCTCCGATATGCGATATGAGATACGCTACTAAGTGCGCTAATGTCATGACCTGGGACTTCTCGCTACCTTGGAGAAGCTATACACAGTCACTGCCAGCAGAAGAACACCAACCTTGTGCTATCCTACCACATAGACCTTCGTAGTCAAGCCGGTGGGGCAACTAAAGGTACGGTTGCATCAGGCAGCAGCCATTGATTTCCCCAAGGCCACGTGGTTGAACCTTTGCTATCCGCGAATTGCACTAAATACTTGATCAATGCTCGCTCCAGGATAGGCGGGTATGATCAGGGTAGCACTTACGAGGGCAAACAGCCGCAAGGATAAAGTAGAACCAGCACTGAGCGTTCTCTGCGGTGTAATCACCACATTGGTCCTGGCCCACTGAGTGCGTATTGCCGGTAAGATCAATCTTGTCGAAATCGCAGACCCAGAAGTTGAAGAAGATGTACTGATCCTGAGGCAGATTTTGCGGCTGCTCGTTGATCAAGTTATTGATGAAGTCCTGTGGATCCGGGCCAGTAGATCCTGGACCGTATTTCTGTTGATTGCTCCACGCGGACTGTGTGATGTCGTACACAGTGAGGTTGTAGGCGCTCAGCTCGCTGAAACCGGGCGCTTCCCACTCGGTCGGATCGGTAAGACCGCCATCCTTGATGGTAGTGCCAAAAGCTTGGTCTGGAAGGCACTGGATGGAAAACATATTCCCGTCGACATCACAGTACTTGTCACTGGCCGCGAGAAGCGTGTCTCCGGAGCAAGGATCCACTGGGAAATTGTCCTTGTGCACTTTCGCGACCACGACTCCCGAATATTGCCAGAGAAGATTGATCCCTGGACCGGCTATGGCAGCAGTGAAATTGTCGGCCATCTCCTGTGTGAAGGCCCCCTTGAGAAGTCCCGCAAAACTACCACCAGACAGCAGCTGCGGCAAATAGGTCGGGTCTGTCTCGAATCCCGGAGGGGGAACTTCGTTCATGCGACTGGTAGCGAACGCTTCAAAGCCGTCATTGAGTGACTTTGATAGGTTGCCAAGGAGGTAGCTGATGGAGGCGGCGTCCTCGAACTTCAAGTTTAGCAGGGTCGAAGTTAGCTGGTGTCTTTCATTAGTACTTGGCACAGAAGTCTCGCAAACTCACCTGGGTTTCCAAAGTAGTTTGCTTCGTACCTGCCGCCAAGTTTCCGACGCCTGCTGCTGAGCCTGCGGCATAGGCACCGGCGCCCAAACTCCCGAACTTGAAGGCAGCTTGACCCCCGGCCTCAACAATTCCGACACCTGGGATCAGAGCGGCGAGCGAGCCTATACCAAAGCACAATCAGTGTTTGCTCCAGTTGTGAGCGAGAATCAGGAAAGGGGGGAATTAAGCTCGCACGGATCCTACTCACCCACAAGATAGAGCGATGATGCAGCAATTCCAAACGGCGTGCTTCCTCCTCCCCCCAATTTTGTCACATTCCTGCTGTTGAAAGTGCCCGGAAATGTCTGGATGAGCGGAGTCATGTTGAGAATCTAGATTATCAGCTCAGCGAAGTGTGTGGCAGACGCGACGATACATACTGTAGCCTTGGCGCCCTGGAGGATGTCGTTGAGGTGATTGACCATATTGGCAATCGCAATTTCGAGAATGCGAACTGTGGGTTTGAAGGGCAGATGGCCACGACATCGCCAGGGTCGCAGTACGTACCTCCATAACTCCATGTACACGAGTAAGACTCGACGCCCAACCCAGGTAGTTGGTATTCACTGAGATGAACGTAAATCGGATCAGCATTTGTTTGACAGATAGGGCAGTCTGTTGCACGTACATCATGTCTGCAAAACCCGTCTGGTATGGCCCAAGCGCCGTGGCCTGGCTTACCACGAAGTCTGATATGCTGTACGAGCTCCAGACGGCTGGAACTTTGTCCTCCGTGCAAAGAACTTCGAAGGAGGCCTAAAGAGATTCAAGGTCAGTCGTTGAGGAGCCATTGCGGTGGATCTCATAAGAACGTACGGTCGTTGTGCTGATGGGATCCACGAGAGCACCATCTGTCGCGCAATAGATCTAAGAGGGTACCCAGTCAGCAAGTGTCGCATGTGGGCAGGATCTTATTAGTCAATTCGACGTACGAGGTGAGTGGCATCGGTGCCGATGCTTGTGTATAGATCTGCTGTAGTGGATCCAGCGCAAGCACAGCCCCAACCTCCAGTTATCAAGTTCGTGCGGGTGCCAGTGGTGATGGCAAGTTTTGGATGCAGGGTCAGTCTCCGTTCCATATATGGTTTCTACGAGTGTGGCGTCGGCGAAGCTTGTAAGCGTACACCCGACTCCGGGTATGAGAAGAGCGAGTCCTGTCTCTTCACTAGATTCGGTGGTGCTGTTCTAGCTGATGTCGGTGCTGCTGTGGTTTGGACAGCAGCGAACGGCACAGGACCAGCAAGCACGCAGGTGATGGTAAATACGAGAGTTACAAGTTGGGCGAGCATGATGAAGGGGAAGGGTGATGTTTAGGCTGGATAGAGGATATTGTGCAGACCGGATACTCATCGACCAGCTTGGCCGCTGTCTTATACCACGAGACTACGTACCTGTTCCAACATTGGGATGAGAGGGGGCGCCGCGACTCCTTCGAAAGCTCAACTCATTTCACTTATCAGTGCTCCAGGTTCTACGAGACCACCTGCCTGCGCCGGCAATGAGATGGAAAGACACTGGAAATCCTTCGGGAATCCAGTTCATCTCCCATATTAGTGTCCATATGACCACGATACCACCTACCTGACCGGACCGTAGGGTGGGGCAACCCCGGATGTGCTCCGAGAGTCAAACTCATCTCCACTCTCAGTACTCATCATCTGCCATATTACAGAGTTGATGGTCCCTCGGAGGAGTAGGATCGGCCATGAGGCATACGGTGCGCAGCCGTTGTTATCGTCCAATACTAGCGGAGTATCTGTAATACGAGCCCTACTTTGTACCGGAAGAAACATGATTCCACGAATAATTGAAGGATATTGCTTACCGATGCACTGAAGTCTGCCGGGGGTAAAGACCTTCCTGTTGGCAACTCTCCCGTCGTCCTCGATCTCTTCGCTGGCATCGACTTGCCACGGACCCTAAGCAGGAACATCTCAAGCCTTCTCTGCGGTCTTTGAACGGAGCTTCGCTGTTGCTTCAATATTCGTAGTCGAGCGCCAAGATCGTGGGTGGTCGACGAGCCTGTCAACTTGGGTATCTTACAAGCACGTTAGCCGACGTTGCTCGGGTGTAACTCATGCTGCGCAACACACGGGCTGACGGGAAGAGTCGCCATAGTGAGACTCCATAAGGCCACGAGGACTTCTCGTGGACGTAAGTAGGAGAGTATCTTATACTTAGCTGTCTCAGCCACGTGGGTAACATCACCCCGCCATTGCAGCCGAGGCAAGATGGATTTGTGACAAGATATCTATCTCATATGGACGGCCCAGGAGGTCGCGACTCCACCTACACCTGCCAAGCACGTACCTGCGCTAGACTGACGCTAGTAGAGTAGCGTCCTTCTAGCTTGCCAAACCTCCTCGCCGTTTGCAACTGATCGATTGCAAGGCAACACTGCTGCATCATCGCTTGCAACCCTTCGACAGTCTGGTAGGTGACAACGTAAGTACTCCTGCCTATCTCTTCGAATAAGAAAGAATTCAGTCACAGCCAAGCGAGAGGCCGCCCGCGACATACGTATTAACTTTGCGCCCTCGTCACCCCATCCCGCATTCATCTCGCCCGGAGTGTTCCAGAAGCCATACTAAGACTCGTCGCAGGCTAGCACAGCACCGCACAGTCCCTTACCGGTGCCGTGAGACAGCATGGCCTTGCATCCGGCCTCCGCGCTCCCTGCAGCCCGCCGCCATTGCTCACTTTTGACTCAGAAAATGCAATCACATGATTTGGTGTCAATATCGCGTCGCTCTGCCCTTAAGTGCTTGCATCCAATCGCGTCTTCCGCCGTGTGCTGATGGATCCCGCCAAACCGACTACCTTGCTGATGCTTTGCACCATGCTGGCTCGGCTGAGATGATAGTCAGGGCGATGCAGAGGGCGCAGGAGGTACATATGTGTGCCTGCAGCTTGTGCCGTTCGTAGGTGTTCCTTTCTCTTCTGTTGTTGCCTGAGGTCTGAGTCTGCGTCACAAAATAAGTATAAGAGGCAGCCATCTCCGCCACCTTCTCTGATACAGTTTTGGCCGCTCTGTCTATTCGATACGGTGTCTCATCAATAATATCTCCCTTGCACACTGAATTGAGACACTGCCGCCACGATGTTCACATCAAGCAAGAACAAATCGTACCGAGACAGTTTCTCCTACCGAGCCAGCAAAGCAACATCTACCAAGAAGAAGGGAAGCTCCTTCAAAGACAAAGACCTCTCCCAATCCCGCCGCATCTCTGTGCAACCACCACAATCATCTCCTCGAAGCCAAGGTGGTACCTCATCATCACCAACATCACCGTAAGTCTGCTATGCCCTGTTAACTCTCACCCATCTCTGACCTCCACCAGCCTCCTCAACTCCGCCATAATAACAATCTCCGTCGGCCCCTCCCAACGCCTCTTCGCCGCCCACGAAGACGTCCTCACCAAATCCCCCCACTTCTCCCACCACCTGCGCGCCCAATTCTTCGAATCCGCCGGCAAACTCATCGACCTCCCCGGCGAGGAACCCGAAGCCTTCTCCGCAGTCCTCGAGTACCTCTACAAAGGCGACTACACCCCAAAACTCGCCTACGACAAGAAGCGCAGCTCGTGGTACCTGGAGGACTACGATACCTCTGCTGGCGAAGCCACCGTCCAGCAAGGAGGTGCGCAGGTGTTGAAGGATACGGTGATCTATTGTGCAGCGTACAAGTATGGGTTGCCGGAGCTGCAGCGGTTGGCGTTGAAGAAGCAGGGGTTGCAGAGTGGAGTGCAGTGCAGTACCATTCTGTCTAGTGCGAGGTATGCGTACGATAACACGCCGGCGAGCGACTCGAAGTTACGGGCGCATTATCTGGCGCTGGTGATTAGGAGTCGGAATACTTTCAAGAGGAGCGGGACTATGCAGATGGAGATGCAGAGGGGTGGGAGTCCGTTGTTCTTTGACCTTTTCGTGGCGTAAGTTTCCGTTCGATACCTGACTGACGTCGTCGCGACTGTTTGCTGATATGGAGAGCAGGATGGTCAACCACCTCGACGATATCTCGAGCTCGAAGTCGCCTCGCTAAGCTACCGCGTCGCCACCATCACCTCTCCGACATCAGCATGACTGCAGGTCGTGTAATACCACACATCGCACCTTATCGACACCGACAACTGGGCTGGTCCGGTTGTCTTTCATCAACAACAAGACATCTTCTTCTTACGACTCGCTATCGATACCATTACTTGTACATATACTTCCATCATCAGACTTTTACTTCTTAGCGAGCACGGCGTTCACGGCAATGGGACCCAGACGGGAATCAAGAATGAGTTTATTGTTCTACTACCACTATCGACGGTTTGCTTGTTGCGCCTGACTGAGGACACCAGCGAGCAGCAACAGGAAAGCTTGCGGGATACTGGGACAGACTGCCATCACTACAGGGAAGCGATCATGAGATGGGCTGATTGGGCAACTGAGGATCTTGATGATGCATTTCTATAACAGTAGCAGTAGCAGACGCAATCACAATCGTCCTGCTTGATTCTGCATCCTCCTTTGGAAGTGCAGTAGTGTCATGAACTCGTGCGACGTATAGCCATGCTCTCTGCACGCAGTCCTTGCCAACGTGTGGATGGCACCTAAGCGGCCGCCCACCATACCATGCAAGGCAAAGCACTGCATGATAGTAGCGCAAGATACTGCAGTCATATGACTCACACGAAAGGTGTGCAGCCATATCTGGCTCACCCTCCCCGATCCAGCCCGATCGCCACCGCTGGCTTGCCGAACCCGCCTTGGCTCCGAACTCATATCGCGCTCTCAACATCAGATGCACAGCTGCGAACGCATGTGATAGTCGTGCCCAATGATACGTGATAGCAGTGCTTATGATCGTGATGCCGTTGTCGCGAAGCGAGTCACTGCTTCAAACACCCGTACCCGGAAAAGCGCCAGCCTTACTAAGGACGACGATCCCGCGCTCGCGGGCGATGTAGCCTTTCATCAGGTTCTGCGGTCCTGTCAGCATCCATAACCAAGTAAGTCATCCACGTGCAGGAGTTGCGCACCTTATAGATAGCATTAGCAATCAAACACTCCACCTCATCCCCATCCACGCCCCCCTCGCCATTCCCATCCCCCACCTCCGCGCCCGCCATCACAAGCGCAGCCGCGAACTCCTTGACCGGGATGCGGGTCCGCCTTGCCATCTCCTCGTTGCCGTCTTTATCCTTGACGGACTCGAAGCCGCCGGCGAGGTAGACTTTGCGGAAGAGGTTCCGTAGAATGATGTCCCGGCCGCGCTCGAGGGTGAGGTAGATGCGGCGTTTGACGAATTCTTCTTCGCCGGCTTCCATGGCGGCCGTGAAGGCGGAGAGGTTCGCTGTGCGGATGGAGGTGGTAATGGGTTGGAAGAGGGACGCGAGGCGAGGATACTGTGAGAGTAGAGCAGCAGAGGGGAGTTTGTGAGATGTGAGAAGTTTAGTCGGGATGAGGTAGGTAAGTATAAGTTCCAAATTCTTCCGCGTAGCTCCTCCGCCTACGTTGGGGGAGAGGCACAGCTCGTAAGCAGCTGTCAGATTCTCCTCTGCAGTGGCGTAGTCTTCTTCGAGGAAGTAAATGACGCCGGTGTAGTAGTGGAAGGTGACACGGTGGGCTTTGGGGAATTGGTACAGGGCGGGCATGTCGTGGGCGGAGGCGCGGAGAGAGCGCATGATGTTTTTGGAGAGGGCGATGCTGTTGAGGCGGAAGTAGGTTTTGAAGAGTAGATTGGCGGTGTAGTAGAGGGCCCATTTGCGGGATTCGTCGATCGGGTTACTGGCTTACCTTAGCCTGTATTCTGGCATTGATGGGAGGTGTGAGTGTAGGAGTGATTGAAAGAGCTACATGGGTAGTGTGGTGGCAAGGCGAATGAGTAGCGAAAGACTTACCGGTCACTGATGCAAAGCCCGAAGATCCTGTTGATCTGTCTTGCCGCATCTTCGAGTTTCTCATTCTTACTGTCCGGGTTGAAAGCATCCTCTTCTTGGATGCCGCCGAACGCGAGTCCACTGTCTCGTTGCGACGCGATATTCTCGTCGGCTTTGATCGCGAAGACACGCAGGTACTTGCCCGCCACATAAATACACGGAATCGTCCAGGCAGCGAAGACGGTGCTCTGGTAGCCCTTGTACAGAGCATTCGAGACGTCCTTCCAGCTGTCGTAAACACTACTCCAGTCTGCCTCCTTGGCTCGGCCAGAATTCTGTGCTTCTTCAGCAGTCACGAGGAAGCTGACGAACTTGTAGAAGACGGTGAAGACTTCCATCCATGCTGCCGCTTCCTTCTTCTCCAGCTGGACATGCGGATTGTACTGAAGCTTGTACTTGAGGTCTGTCAGGATGCTGGAAGGATCTGTCGCCTGTAAGAAGTTGTAGAAACGTGCTGGCTCATCCTCTGGTGGCTCCGGGGAGATGGTGCTGGCGAGGACATATCCAGGTGATCTGCCGTCCGTGATGGTGGCCGGGTTGTGTGCCGCTGCGAAGTCGCGGAAGATCGAGTCCATCCTGTCACTCTATCTTATTACATCCATCAGTGTTCTCGAGGTCTGAAGTCGGGTCTTGTGTTTCATTCTTGAGATCGGTCGCGCTTGCTTGCTGATTGGCGTGACCTGCATGTCTTGGCACGGGAGCAGCCGTCACACCGAAATCGATATCGAACTTTTTGGTGCACACGACGGCACATCGAATCTTCAGCAAACGACAGCACCACGATAATTACAGTGAGTATACCAAATACACACTACGTACACTGCTAACAATATAACAGATGGGTAAGCACACTCCTCCCTCACCGCGCGGGACGAACCAGAAAGAGCAAGGAACGTGAAGAACATCTTCAACCCCATCACATGATGGCGGCACACAACCAATCCATAAGACAACGCTGATTCTGTCCTTCGACAGGTCGCTTGCAGGAATACCAAGTCATCGGGCGCCTCCTGCCCAACGATGCAAACCCCTCGCCGAAGCTCTACCGTATGCGCATCTTTGCTCCCAACGATGTCGTCGCCAAGTCCCGCTTCTGGTACTTCCTCTCCAAGCTGCGCAAGATCAAAAAGGCCAATGGTGAGATCGTCAGCTTGAACAAGGTCAGTACAGCATACTCAATACAACATGGAGAAGCCGAGTGAAGCACGGCTGCGTGAGGCAGTACTGATACGATGGTGTGGTAGATCCACGAGAAGCGCCCAACCAAGGTCAAGAACTTCGGTATCTGGATCCGCTACGACTCCCGCTCCGGCACGCACAACATGTACAAGGAGTACCGCGAGATGTCGCGCTGCGACGCCGTACAGGCCATGTACCAGGACATGGCTTCGAGGCATCGTGCTCGCTTCCGGACGATTCACGTATGAGGGCTTCTCACCCCACCACGAGGCTACATGTCGCTAATTACGTTCGAATTCAGATCCTCAAGGTCATCGAGGTCGAGAAGGATGCCGACATTCGCCGCCCCTACATCCGCCAGCTCATCTCCAAGGATCTCAAGTTCCCGCTCCCTGCACGCAGCCCACCGAAGACGAACAAGCATGTGTTTGCTGCGAAGAGGCCCGCGACGTTCTTCTAGATGGCATGTCTACGGCAGGAGGAGTAGGGAGGTGCAGCATCGATCGGGTCGTCCTCATAAGATTTTGAGAGTTATGATCGTAGCACAGCGCATGGCATAGCTACGACTCACTCGAGCCAGATTGAGTGAAGTTCCCAACCACCACCCCTCATGTCCTCAACCGTCACCCGTCTCCGAATATGAAGTGATGTATTACTACTTGTACTTGATCTCGTGACTGCTCGGTACATACATGTCCTGTTCAGCAGCAACGATCTCGAGGCCATTCCCTCCCGCAGCAGCGGCGTTGTGCGACACGGCTGGTCAGATTGTCGAGAAGGAGAGGGCGTGCATGTAATCGTGATATGTAGACCTACGGCGATAAAATTGGTAAAGAAAAAAGACCACATGATTGTACGCGCAGGGTGTAAAAGGAGAAAAAGAAGCAGCTCGAACTGTGGCCAAACCTTGAGCAATTGCGAATTTGTTAGCACTGATGCGCAATTGACCAAATTTGATTATGCTGGGACGATTTACGAGGATTGTACCCGAAACCGACAAAACGGATTCCCTACCATCACCCGAAGGATCACTGATAGGTTAACCACGAATAACCAACCCGGCTTGCGCTTAAGATGATTGTTTTTTGGTTTAGGAGTTCATCCCGGCGGGGGATATGTGAGCACGGCACGCTTTGATAGACATAATGTATGCATTTCACGCCGAAGCTTAGCCGGACTTGGCGGAGAACCTGGATCTTGTAGAAGGCAAATTGGGCACACCGGGCTCTGTTCTCACGACAAAGATACAATGGACAGAAAAGGTTGTCGTAGTACGGTAGCATTACAACTATCAAACGTTTCAGAGAACAGTTAGCTGTCAATTCGTTTGATGAGGATTCTGCTATCTACAGCATGACCAGACTTGGTCACTGCAGCTATGGGCTGCTCGCTCTAATCTTGGTATCCTTCTCAGAGACAAGCAGGTCCGCCGCCTTTCCGTGCTCAATTGTGAGCAAAGTCCTGCGGGAACATGCCCATAGTGTATGTAGGCGGGACGAATGCCTGGGTATACGTGTCTGTGGTTGTTGCCTGCGGCGGAGGCATAGAGTTGTAGGACGGCCTGTACGTGTCGCCGTCGCCAAGCTGGTGGCTGAGTCTCCCGGCTTTGCGTTTCTCCTTCTTTAGCTTCTTCCTCTCGATCTTCTCCGGGTCCTTTTGCTGGTCCTTCTGCCCCTGCTGCTCACGCTTCTTCTCCTTGATTGACTGCCGACTCTCTTTCATGAGCTGCTTGATGTGCTCGGCTCCATCGCCCCCTTGCTGGAGAATCTCCCGGTGCTCGGCCATGATCTGTAACGGGTGCTTGGCTGGCTGCTGTGTCGCTGGCGGTTCGGTAGGGAAGGTGGAGTCTGTGCCAGGTGCTGGGCGGAATGGTATTGCGAAGGTCGTGGTCTCGGGCATACTCTCGGGCACGGTGTCAGGCTCATCAACGCCCAGAGTGGCGAATCTGTTCTCCAGACGCCGGCCGATGACCCTCTGGGCAATGCTAGAAGCTGGCTCGGTCTGCATTTGCTTTTTGCGGCCCGCGGTAGGAAAGCGCTCAGCCGATCTCAGCTCCTTCTTCGCGCGGCGGCGCTTCGTGATTCTTCCCGCGACGAGCGACGCTTCCTCCGCCTCAGGCTGACCCTCCTCCACCTTGATCTTCTCGCCGAGTCTGAGGCGCTTCTTGAGCTTTTTGAGCCGCTTGAGCTCATGCTTCTCCTCTTCATGTGGTTTCGCCCAGCTGATGGCTTTTTCCGCGTCCGCATATGTGAGACCATGGACGTTTTCCTCTATCGCGCGCTCGCAGAATTCGGCGTCAATTGCGATTTCAACTATCTGTAGACATGCATGATCATGGCTGCCCTCATGCTCGTGCCGTTCGTTATGTGCGCGCTGCAGCAAGTCCTGAGCAAGTGAGTAGTTCTTTTGCGTGTGCAGCGCCAGGCAACGGAGCTTCGAAAACAAAGCCAGCGAGTATGGCGTTTTGGCACGCAATCCCTCAGGGATACATTCCAAGGATGTCGCCTTCCAGAACTGCCGGATGCCAGCGCAGGTCTTGTGGTAGAGGAGAGCGAGCGGCTGGTTACGGAACTGTGACTTGAGATCCTTGCCTTGCAACCAGTGGATCTCTTGGACTGGAAGCTGCCACAGGTAGTCGTGGTTCTGTAGTTGCGAGATCGGAGTCTGAAGGTAACGAGTTTGTGACGGATGATCGGTAGGTAATGGGCCCATTGCGACGAGGTCCAGCGGCACGCCACCTTCTTCTTCATCCAGCATCACCAGATCCTGAAAATAGAAGGGTCAGCCAGTGTCTCGGTTTTTTTGAAGAGTTAGAAAAGTCTCAGAGCACAACATCAACTGCGATCTTGTCTCGGAGAACGCTTTCACACAACAGTACTCACCATATTGATCGTGGGCTGCCGTCGCCTCTTGCGAGACTTCTGCTGCTCGCGCGGCTGTGGGAGGAGTACTTCATCGTCGGAGGACGACGACCCGTCATCACTGTCATCGTCATCGTCGCCGTGTGGCTGAAGCTGTGACCGCTGCTCGTTACGTGGGAACGCAATGAAGTCTCTCGGCGTGTCGTCCGGCTCCCGCTTCACAAACTCTGAATACCCGTATGGCTGAGCTTGCAACCTCTGCTCATCACGTGGAAACGCAACAAAGTCCCTCTCCATATCCTCCGGCTCTCGCTTCACAAACTGCTCATATCCGAATCCTGGAGGAACTGCGACATCTTCGATCGGCCCAGAATCAACCGGAGAATTGTCTCTTCTTCTAGGTCCGCCGATGTCCCACCGCGATGGACGCCCGGTCTCGTGTCTATAAACATCAAGTCAGTCATACCAATTCGTCAGAATGTGAAGTTAGAATGTGCTCACGGTTCCAGCATCACGCCATGCTGCGGTGGCGCACTGCCGGCGGAGGCGTCGTTCATCTTGGCCTTCTTCAGAACGTTGTGTGAAAGAAGAAGTTTGAAGTTGTTGCAGTTTCAAAAAGTTATGAGTGCTTGCCTCACGCTAGTGGGCTTCGGCTTGGCCAATCAGCGATGAGCACATGCAGCTTTCACATGCGTCCACGAACGGCAGGAGCGAGATTGCAAGGACATGTAAAAGGCAAGTCAAGACATTGCTTCAACGTGTTACATGCATCAGCAACGGCAGGAGCGAGGTTCAACAGTGCGAGCGTCTCAGTAACATGTAAGGTATCGGCGCTATCTAAACAAATGAGACACATACAACGTCATCCGTACTCGTGGGGTATCATCAACCAATGCATGCGTAAGTCCATCAGACATCCTGACCTCAAGAAACGCTGGCATCGTAGAGATCGTTCTCCATATCCATATCCATATCCATTCCCTATCCATCGACTCCATCTTGCACTTCCCATCCACCAACCCCCTTCAATGCCCGTCAAGTAGCTTCCGCAACCCCTCCTCATCCAAACTCTTCACCACCGGCTCCCTGATCGGCGGTCTCATTTCCGGAAAGAACCCGTTAATCGCACCAGCCTGGTTGATACCCGGGCTCCGGACCTTGATCCTTCGAGGTGTGGCTTCGGGGTCTGGGCTGCCGACCGATGCGGAGGAGAAGCTGGAGGACTTCTTCGTGATCATGTTGTCCGGGGCGGAGGAGATGCTGGTGGGTTTTCTGATGGCGATGGTCTTATTCTCCGTCGGTAAGGATCCACTGCCCTTCGTTTGAGGTACGGTGCTGTTGTCGGTCGCTAGAGAATCGCTGATCGACTTTTTCGCTGCCGTGCCTTCGGTCGCCGAGAAGGTGCTGCTTTTCTTTGGTGGCGCAATGCTATCGGCCGCCGAAGAGACACTGCCAGACTTCTTCGCCGCAGGCTTCGTAGTCGTCGGGCTCGCGTGCTCTTCATAGTGCGCAGGCGTAGTTCCCCGGCGCCCAAAGATCCAGCCACCGACTTTCTTGCCTACACCAGGTTTGCTCGCGGAAGCTGACTGCTGGCGCTGATCCGCCGCCATACCGCTGAGGAGATTCTTGGTATTCACCGAAGGCCTCGACATCGCAGCCGGTCGTGATGCGTGAGCTGTGGTGTCAGCTATGACGGCTTGCGACGTGATGCCTCTACCACGTCCGCCGTAGGGTGCTAGGAGTTGGGATGGTCGCGATTTGAGTGTGTGGACGTCGAGTCCGGAGACGGAGAGGATGCTTTCGTGAGAGGTGGCACGCCGGAGCATGCGTGGGCGGTAGAAGGACTGGTCGTGGAGAGGGTTCGGATGTTCGTCCGACATGGGAGAAATATTGGAGGTAACATCAGCTGCTGCCGAGCTTGCGTTCTCCCATCCGCCTTCGGGCTCTTCAGCGATGGGCTCGGGCTCGACCGTAAGCTCTTCGAGTTTCGGCAGCTCTTCGATGCTAAGGATGGAGTCCAGCGTTGGTCGAGGAGTGCTATGCCGAGACACGGTTGGCGCACTGTACGTCCGGAACGAGCTCTGCGAGCCTCGCTTGGAGTGAGTGGGTAGGAAGACTGGCGAGCCTGGATCCTCGGTATCTGGTGTGGTAGGTCGTGACGAGTCCAAACCAGCATCGCTGAAGACGCGGTCGAAGATGGACGAGGTCCGATTCGTCGTAGATTGTGGTGAGCTAGGGCCAGATGATGCAAGGAGCGACTGATAGGTTTGGTTGGATTGGATGGACAACCGGTTGCGCATCGGAACAGGCTGCGGGATACTAGCGGCTGTCTGTTGCAGTATTGTCGCGGTCGGCGTTGGCGTACCATACGAGAACGATGATCGCGGTGTGCTCGAGCCAGAAGATGGTGTGAAGCTGCCAGACGTATAGGTGCCGAAGCGCTTCTTCTTGGGCCGCCGTGCAATCGCTGGCTTTGGCGCTGAGGCCGGGGCATGGTAGTGGTGGTGAACATGCAGCTCGGACGAGTTCGCCCGGTTAAGCTCCTGTCTAAGGTCTTCCCGTGGTGCAAGTGTCGCAGTCGTCGTAGGCTTCTCATCATCTTCCATAGGCTGATGTGTCTGCAATTGCTTCCGAAGCGTCTCAACCTCTTCGTTGGAGTTGTTCAGCATCTCTCGAAGCTCCACGATGCCCATCTGAAGATTGGCGTTGTCCTGAAGGATGTCCTTGACAAAGTGCGAAACAACATTCGGCCCTTCCTCTCGGCTGTTGCCGTTCTTCGCCGCCGCTGCGCCCTTCAGTCGTCCAGCAGCAGAACCAAGTTCCTTCTCGACAGCATGCCTCCTCTCCATACGTTCGACAACCTCCTGATGGCGTTCATGCTCATCTCCTGCCTCGCGCTCAATCCTCTCAATCTGATCCTGCAGTTGCGCCAGCGTCCGCTCCGCTTTCTGCCACCGCCTCAGCGCAGACTTCTCCTCCTCCTCCTTCGCCTCGTAGCTCGCTTGCCAACTCGCCTGCTCCCTCTCGAACTCCGCCAGCTGCCGCTCCAACGACTCCGTCCTCGCCGCAAGCTGGCTCAGCTTCTGCAACTCCTGCTGTGTCGATTGAAGCGTCGCTTGCAAATTCACCACATGCGCGTCCGACTCCGACACAGCACTGTTCACCGCCTCCAGCTGATCCAGCAGGTTGCGGTTCTCTTCAATCACAGTCGCGTTGCTCTTCTCAAGCGCCTGTTTCTCCGCTTCGAGCATCTCGATGTGCGCGGTCATGGCCTTGCGCTCGCGCTCGGAGTCGGCAATGTACGACTCGTGTCTCACCAGCAGCGCCTGCAGCGAGAACATTAGCGGCGACATCCCATCGTCAAACGTTTTCGCCGAATGCAGCGCCATTCCAGCATCGCAGGTGCGTGGTGCGAACATGGTGAGCGCATTCGTCCGCATGCGACAGAACACACACTATCCAAACCACCACCACGACTACTACAGTACTGTCGAAGGTCGCTCAAACGGGAAAGTGAGAGAGATTGCATACCTTCCCCAACCGCCCCGCAGTCTCAACATCCTTCTCCAGCCCCTCGAGCGCGCTCTGGTTGTGTTTCAGGTACGGACAGGCGGCGTTGCCGCAGCAGCAGACCGGCCGCTGCTGTGGAATGCTGGAGGCGCTGCTGTGCTCGTAGGAAGAGAGAAATGATTGGATCGCGTCCGGATCCGCCATGCTTTGGTGCAGGTGTCTGGGTCGCGCGCGCAAAGTGGTGAGGGTGTCGCTTGCATAGCTAGGTAGAAGAAGAAGACAGGAAGATGCTGAGAAGGAGGTAGGACGGGGTGTAGGTGAATGGGGGTGGGTATTGGTGAGTGAAGTGAGTAGGCAGACAGGTGTTGTCGCTTACCAGCCACACCGCGTTTCGTTGGCAAGGCAAGGATGCGGGATGCGGGACGGATGCGGGACAACCTTAGGTAGCGATGACGATGTGGCGTCAAGGCAGCTTTGACATTCACTTTCATATATGTACCTTATTCCTTCTAGGACCAGTATCAAGAGATAAATAAAGCTCAGGACCCTCTCTTAATATCGACACGTTATCACATTACATTACCACACACCCCCACCCCCTCTCCTCAGCTTTCTCAGCTTCCCTCTCCAAATCCCTCACCCGATCCTCCACCCTCCTAACCCCCTTCGCAAAATCCCCCACCCCAGCCTCAACCTCCTCAACCTTACTCTTCAGACCATTGATCTCGTAGTCTAGTTTCGCAGCCAGCGTCTCAATCTCCTTCCCAGCTTCCTCTAACCGCTCTCGCTCAGCCCTCAACATTCCCTCCGAATCCGTCTGCAGCGCGTTCATATGATCGACGTGGGGACGATACATACTCTCCAACGTCTGCTGATCCTCGTCGAACTTCGTCAGGACGGATGTGAGGGTGTAAAGTTGGGCTTGGGTGAAGCTAGACGTGCTGGTGCTGATATCGTTGATAAGGTGGCGGAGGTGTTTTAGTTCTGAGGCGTTGAAGTTCTGCTCTGCCAGTTCTGCTTTGGGATTGTCGTCGAAGGTGTCAAAGTCATCGGATCCGATGCCTTCCCAAGACAGCACGCTCTCTTCAGCGAGCGAGAAGCTGAGATGACGCGGGTAGGCGTCATCGTTTCGCGCTTGGAGGTTGATGTCGATCACGCGGCTGTACGAGACCGTACGCTGCATCAGTCGGTGTACGTCCTGCTCTGTTGCTGGCCCAGTGGGTAGGACTTCATTGAGCTCGACGTCGTTATATACGGAGCCAGCCACCGATGCTGCGCCAACCGTAACACTCGCCGTGCCGTCATCAGTCGCTGGATCCGTGTCTCCATTTTGCGGATCTTTGCTGAGGTACGATGGCGCCCTCAAACTTTCCACCGATTGTTTCGACTGCACTTCCAGGGTCGATGGCACCTTAGCATGCTCTGGTATTGACTCCGTGACCGTCCTCGAGCCCTGCTCTGTCACTGGGGACTGCGGGCTGCCAATACTACTGCCAGGCGAGCTTCGCGTTCTCCCAAGCAGAGGTCGTCTTCGGTGCTCCTTGCTAGATCTTGGGAATCTATCATCTACAGGTGACTGCGGCTGGAAAGGTGACTGTGGCGACTTCGGTGTTTTGGGCGACTCGTCCTTAGACGTTGTAGCTTTGTGGTGGTGGCCGCCTAAGCCAACAACTCCTTTGAACTTTCCGATGCCACTCCTCGCCTCCTTAAATCCAGACGTGCGCTTCAGTACACCCTTGATATTATCCTCTTCGTCACTGTCTTGCTCATCCAGCGTACCAGCATCATCGTTCAGCTCCCGTTTCCCACCAAGCAAGCCGTCGGCCACACTCTTTCGAGCAGTCCAGGTGAAACCTCCATATTCGCTCTCTTTGAAGCTCAAATGACCCGCTTCAGAATTCTTCCAATCCTGTCCAGGCCGTCCTAACGTACCCATCGTCTCCCGAGTAGCCGCCTTCTTGACCGCCTTGCCATACCACAGCCACTTGGCTCTCTCGCCTTGAACGAGCTGCACGAACCGCTCCATATCGCACGTCTCAATCTCCGCAATCCCAGCACGGTCCCTTCGCCCAACGACGTCCATAACCATCTCGCCACCCTTGCCGCTAAGCTCAGCAACAGTAGACTTCACAGCTTTCGGCATAGCCCAATGCCCATCGCTATTCGCCGCTTTAGCCGTTGCGCGATGTAACTTATCCAAAGTCCTGCGATCCAGCCTCCTGGTCCGCTGAACACGCTGCTCCTTCTGGAACTTAGAAATGCCCCTCTTCATAGTTTCAACATCGAAGGCATCTTTCCCGACCGGATGGCCGAGAGAGTGTAGTCGGTTCCTCGCGCCCATCAGCAGCCCGAGCAGACCAGCTACTGTCGTCGGTCCGAGTATGCCATCGTGAGGTTCGACGTTGTAGTACGAACTGCCAATCTCGAGCCACCAATCGTTAATTGCTCGCTCGGTGACATCGCACAACAGGCCATCGGCGTAGTCGATTTCTAGCTTGTCGAACAGCATGAGAGCACTTTGGCAGAGCTTCACCAGTTCGATTACGGAGTCGTAGACCTCGTTTTTGTCGCTCGTCCGGTATAGCTGGTGGAACTTGGCTACTGTAGCTGCTGTTGGTGGTGACAAAGTGAATCCCACTCGTCCAGCACAGTTCAGTCGTTTGAGATCCTCATTGACGAAGAAGTCTGCGCGATGTGTCCGTATATCGCCACCAGGCACAGGTATGACTGTGAGGGAGCTCGGGAAACCAGACAAACTCGTGACCATTAGTATACCCAGTGGTGTTTCTCGGCGTCGGGCATGATACTGGTTCAGAGCTTTGAAGTACACCCGTAACTTCGCAGACCACGTAGTCTCGTCGATGGGCACGCTAAGCACGCCGACTACAACATGGTGGTTAGGGTCTCCGGTGTAGGTCGTGATGGTGAAGGTAGGATGAGAGCGAGACGTGCTCCATTGCTCTACGACGTAGCACTCGTAGCCTTCGAGCTGTTGGCTGCGGTCGAGAACTTTGGTGGCTGGGTCGTCTTCCAGGTATTTGAAAGCTAATGGATCCGTAAGGACGAAACGTTGGTGCCCAGTTGGTGTTCCTGCCGCGACGCTGTCAGGAGTGCCATTTTGTGTTGATGTGCTCGCGGGGTTGACGGTTGACGTGGTGTTGTTGGTGGTGGCAGCAGTCCCAGATCGCTCGTGGGCGGGTTGCCGCTGGAAAGACGTCTGGAGACGCGGTGGCCTGTGGGCGTGACCTGCTATGGTAGACATGGATGGTAGAATCGATTGATCTTAGATGGTGTTCCCTCGATTGTCCTCAATGATGGTTTGGAGATCGGTCCAGTCGAAGGCTTTCGCATCAACGAACAGCCCCTTCATCATGGCATCTGGTGGTAGATCTGAGTGCCGAAACAGTCCATCGGCCCAGTGATCGCACTGGAGATTCACTTTGAAATGGGAGATATAACCCTTTAGATTGAACATGTAGACTGCATGCACGTTGGCAGCTGTTACGCCACAAGAGCGCCACACCTTGGAGCTCACCACCAACAGCACCACCACTACCTTCCTTAGACCCACTGTGTTCTTCCAGCTCGTAACGAAATACCATCCCAACCCACTCCCCGACCATGGAAAGCATCATCTCCGCCCACCAATCCCTGGAAAAGAAAGGCAACCTCAGCAAAACCATCACCGATGTGCAAGCCCTCATCGACCAGCTCCAACGAACTCGCGATGCCGTCGCCGAAACCCCCGAGCTCACGGCCATGCACGTCGCCAAGCTGAAACAGCCTGTCAAAGCCTCCTTCGATAAGATCGAGGAGAGTCTGAAGGAGGTGAACAAGGGCCTGAACCAGTACCAGAAGGCGCTGAAGGAGAAGTTCAAGAATGCTGCGCTGCCGACTGCTGCGAACGAGGTGCTGGGGAGGGAGGATGGGTTGGTGAATAGGGCGATAGCGATGCACTTGCTGCGGGAGGGGAAGTTTGGGGTTGCGCGGACGTTTGTGAGGGAGGTGAATGAGGCGCAGGAGGAGATGGGGCGGTATGGGGGGGATGGGGGTGCTGCGGTTAACGATAGCTGGATGCAGGAGTTTGCGGATACGGATGCTATGATTATGGAGATGGAGAGTGAGGGCCGGCTGGAGCTTAGAGAGGATGGGGAGGTGCTAGATGGGAAGGGCCACCTGCAGAAGAAGTTCACAGAGATGTACCACATCCTCGACGCCCTACGCAGCCAACACAAACTCAGTCCAGCAATCGCGTGGGCGAAAGAGAACAGCATGGAACTGGAAAACCGTGGCTCAAACCTCGAATTCGAACTCGCACGCCTAAAATTTATCGAGCTATACAGCTCCTCCGCCGACACCATGTCCGACGACGACTTGTCCGGCCCCCTCAACGCGCTCGAGTACGCCCAAACCGTCTTCCCAACCTTCTCCGCCCGCTACTCCCACGGAATCTCCAACCTCCTCGGCTCCCTAGCCTACTCCCCCGCCCTCGACTCCAGCCCCTACACCACTCTCTTCTTCCACCCCCACACCTGGGACGAAGTCTCTACATCCTTCACCCGCGAATTCTGCTCCATGCTCGGCCTCTCGTCCACCTCCCCCCTCTACACCGCCGTCACAGCAGGTGGCATCGCGCTCCCAATCCTAGAGAAAGTGGAGCGCGTGATGGCTGCCTCGCGAGGCCAGTGGACGTCCGTCAACGAATTACCGGTCGAGACACCGCTACCGCCTGAGATGCTGTTCCATAGTATATTCGTGTGTCCGGTCTCGAAGGAGCAGGCGACGGATGAAAATCCGCCTATGATGCTGCCGTGTGGGCATGTGATTGCGAATCAGAGTTTGCGGATGCATGCGAGGGGGAAGAGCAGGATGAAGTGTCCGTATTGTCCGGGCGAGAGTGATCCGGTTGCTGCGAGGAGGGTGTATATATGATGAGTTGAGATGGCTTACGAGCTTCATGAATTGGACATGTCTTCGATAAGGTACGCGGGTTTACCGGCGTACGGCTCTACTTCCTCCTTACAGTTAGTCTCTTACATCTTACTGTTTTCTTTCTGTAGATATGAGGTCTCGATCGGGAGAGGAGGGATCTCGTTTTCCACGTGGCTGAGAGATGTGGTGAAGCCAAGCCTCGCTCCTCAACCTGAGACTTCATCAAACACTTCAGATCTCCACTCCCGCTCCTCACCCTTGTTACAATATCCACCCGTCCCACGCAGCGCTTCCGATCCCGTCTTTCGCTATAAGCGAGGCAGATGCAGCACTATACGGAAACCACGTTCGTCGCGGCCAGATGAAATAGCCGTCGTGGCGCGCTCCACCAGGAGAGTTGGTGAGCGCCGTACCGTTCTTCGACGGCTCCTGATCTACGTGCTTAATAGGTGCGGCGGCTTGGTAGATATATACAAGATGGGTCTCTCTTCTTCTCATCGTCTCTTTTCTTGGTCAAGTACTTTCCTAGCACTCCATCTGCAGCAGGTCCTCGCAGTCGCTCTTTTCATAGTACAGTAGCCAGTCTACTCACCACACTCGTTTCATCCCCATCTCACCAGGACCCCTACCTCTCACCCTCCCTCCCTCACCCAAGACCCCAAACCTCAACATGTCCTCCCTCCTCTCCCTCGCCCTCCTCGCCCAAGACCCCAAACCTCAACATGTCCTCCCTCCTCGCCCTCTCCACCGGCCTCGCCACCCTCTCCTCCGCCCAAGACGTCTCCGGCTCCGGCTCCACGACCCCCTACTGGGACTGCTGCAAAGGCTCCTGCTCCTGGCCTGACAAAGCGGAGGTCTCGTCCCCAGTCCAGAACTGCAACATCAACGACTAGCCGATCACGGACGCCAACGCGGCTTCGGGCTGCGATGGCGGGAACGCTTATATGTGCTCTGATCAGAGCCCGTGGGCGGTTAATGGGACTTTCGCGTATGGGTTTGCTGCGGTGAGCATTCCGGGGGGGAGCGAGGCTAGTTGGTGTTGTTCTTGTTATGAGTGAGTTGTATGGGTTGTGTTTAGGTCGAGGTCGACCGCTGACGCGGAGTGTATGTTGACGTTCACGTCGACGTCTATTGCGGGCAAGAAGATGATTGTGCAGGCTACGAATACTGGTGGTGATCTTTCCGAGGGACAGTTCGATCTCGCTATCCCGGGTGGTGGTGTGGGCCTTTGTAAGCATCAGTCCACAGCATACAAACTCGATGCACACTTGCTGATCTCTCTTGTTACAGTCAACAGCTGCACCAACGAACGGGGAGCCCCAAGCTCCGGCTGGGGCGCCCAATACGGCGGCATCAGCTCCAACACCTGCGACTCCTTCCCCAGCGCCCTCCAGCCCGGCTGCGAATGGCGCTTCGGCGACTTCTTCAAGGACGCCGACAACCCGACTATCGACTACAAGCAAGTCACCTGCCCGAAGGTGCTTACCGACAAGACCGGCTGCGTTCGTGATGGCGAGACGCCGACTGGAGGGGACAGCTCATCCGGTGGCAATGGATCTCCCGAACCATCTGATGCTCCAGCTCCTTCGTCCGCTTCCTCGCCTGCAGAGCCTACTACGTCGTCGGCTGCTGCTCCAGTGACTACTTCGGTTGCTGCTCCAGTGTCCAGCGCGCCAGCATCCCCTTCTGTGCCGGCTGCTGAGTCGAGCAACTACGGTACCAGCTCGAGCGAAGCTGCGCCGGCTTCTTCGTCTTTGCCTGCTGAGCCTCACCAGTCGTGCGAGGTGGAGTACTTGTACGAGTAGAGAGCGCGTGAGAATGGGTGGGCGGGTAGGATCGCTTTTAGGACTATTGTGAGATTACATACAATTTGCTTCGACTTCAGCTCATTTTCATTTCGGAAAGAACTTCCCTCGCCCTTCACTTTCACCAGCAGTCGAAAACACGCCTGTCTCCATTCACAGGTCTAGTGGCTCTGATGCTTCGCAATCGCCTCCCACAACTTCGGATCCTGATCGACCTTGACCTCCTTGCTCGTGTCGAGTTCGTTGTAGCGGTGGAGATCCATGTCTTTCTCAAGCAGCGGGATCACATACTTATCGAAAGTCTGCCAGTACGGGTTCTCCAGATGATACCTGAGCATCGAGTCAGCTGGCAGCAGTGGAATGTCGTGAGTATTGACTACTTCTGGCTGCTCTCATGTTCGTAGCGCTCGACGATGGTAAATGCTTGTGGGTCTTTGTGGTCTTGCATCACGAGCCTACAATGTTATGGGCTGAGAGAATTATACGGATGATGTTGTTGATTGGAACTTACCAACTCAAGCACTCCTTGTCTTTACTGTAGACCTGGCTCGCCTCCTGCAGCTTTGCCTTTAGCTTGTCGACGCTCTCCTTTTTGGCGTACATGTGGACGACTAAGCTGTAGGCTGGCATCGTTGCTGCTGTTGTCGGAGGTTTCGATGGATGGTGTGGCTTTAGTAAATCACTTTTGTTGTGCAGGAGAGGACATCATGTAACAAAAGGCCCGATGTCAACGAGAGTTTAAAGCCTGCAGGAGCTTGGGAAGCTCGAGTACATGTGTGGCTTCCTCACCAATGCTTTGTGAGTTCTGACTACACGTAGTAATTTGGCAGGAACAATCAAAGCATGACACAGTATCTGGTTACAGAGACGGGTGCATTGAGTCTAGCTGTGTCTAACTAGGGTTTACAGCGTACTTGCTCTTGGACCGAATCCACGGCCCATATTTGTAAAAAGCGTAAGGCATCGGTACCAACAAGCAGCTGATACATGCCATGATGGTCAAAGTATACGCTGCACCCAGATTCTCGTAGAACGGGATTCCGACCACCACCATGCCGCCCGATACCATATATCGGATGAGAGTGATTGATGCAAGTGCGGAGGCCGCATAGGTTTCGTATGAATCGATGATGTACTGATAACAAGAGATGAAGACGCACAATATGCCTGTTCTGTCAGTCAGTAGAATTTCTTGGTTGCACATAGCTCTCTGGCTCTTACCGTAACCAAACAGAACTGATGCTGCTAGAGGACTCCAGATCGAGATATCAGGTCTTGCCGTCCAGCCCATCCAAAACAGCGAGATGGGAATCGCGGCAGAGCCCCCCAACATGCAATACCACAATCGAAACTCCGGTGGTAGGCGGTCAACGCCCTGCTCTTTGATCTTCTGCAGATCCCGCTTGGCCCATTTGTAAATTAGTGGCACGAGAGCAGAAGCCCCGCAAAGCCCGATGATGATGCCAACAAAGCACAGTCCTGTCAGGCCCTGAGAGATGCCGTACATGTCTTCAAAGATGTAGGTGTATCCGTCGAGGAATGTGAAGAGGACGATATAGATGACAGTCAAATATAGTGCCACGATCATGATTATGGGCTCCTGGAACGTGAGTAGGAACGGTCGGTATAGCGCTCGTTTCAGTCGCACATATAGTGACTCCTGTCGAACTTCAATGGATCCGCGATACCTGTTGTCACCAGTGATCTCTCGCATGTGCTGTGCTTTCCATTTGAGCAAAATTGGTGGGAAGGTCTCCGGCTGCAGAAGGATGACGATGACAAGGACAAGGCCCGAGAAGATGAGCGTTGTCCATTCCACCCATCGCCACGATACAGCCGAACTTTGCGCAATGAAGCCGCCCATGACCGGGCCGAGTAGAGGGCCCGTGAATGCTGCGTTTGCGAAGATGGGAAACGCGAAGACGCGTTCCAATGGATTCCATAAATCCGAGATAGAACCGCCGGCGCATGTCAGCGGCGTGGAGCCAAAGAAGCCTGCAATGAAGCGGAACGCCAGCTGTGCTCCGATATTCGGTGCCAGAGCGCTAGCCATAATGAACACCATATAGAGTCCAAGAGTAACAATGTATACCGGATTGCGTCCCACGGTTTCCGAGATCGGACCGGCAAAAAGCGCACCGGCACCGAAACCTATGAGGAAGACACCAGTTGCAAGACTCTCGACCACTTCGCTAACGCCGAATTCCTTTGCGGCTTGAGGCAATGCGGGCGAGTCAATGGCACTCGCAACACCGACGACACATCCAATCAGGGCGATGGTAAAGGTGCATCTTATCCTGATAAGCAGGCTCCAATTGTGCGGATCGTTCGGATCTTCATCGCCTTCGTAGCCTACTACGAACACATCTCCGTCGCCACCTTCTGTCGTTGTTCGTCGCCGTATCTCGATGCCTGTCAGTACAGCCCCCAGCGCGTGTGCAGCAGATTGCTGTGTGGTGGCTCTTGATAGGGTTGATCGAGCATTGAGACCGAGCTCGTAGTCGTCCAGGTCTTCATTTTCTACTTCCTCTTCCTCTTCCTCTTTCTTCTCCGCCTTCTGCTGTTCGTCTGCGCGCGATCCGTTCTCTGCGACGCGCTGCGAGTCGTCACGTGTCAAGTCGTCGTTTTGCTCGGTCCCACGGCCTGGGGCCAGCTGTCGCGCATGGTCGATACTTGCAGTGTCGCCTTTCTCAATGTCGACCTTATCCTCTCCGCTGGTCGAAGAGCTAGGCGATTGCTCCCCTGGTACGAGTGTATGTCTGTCGCGCGCTGGGCCCTGCGCTCTACCTTTGTCTCTTTCTAGCTGTGCCTCTACGGCTGCTCGGAAGCTCCTAAATTGAAGGAAAGACTGCATCTCGAAACCAGATTGAGGGCGTGCAATGAAATACGCTCGAGGAAGAAGAAGAGGCAATAGGAAAAGGCAATAGGAAGAGGAAGGATGGATATACATTTACTTACATTGGTGTCATCTCGGCAGCACACCCGGCCTGTGACGGCTGCGACAACGGCCAGATGACTGAGGAGAGGATGAAAGAAGTTTTGGGATTTGTTACAAGGTTCAAACTCAACGAGATGTCGAGGGCGGGAGGGATGACGTTGCGGTGTTTGGCGGCTGGAGCGGAAAGGGCATAGCGGGAATAAGAAAAACCACTGTGATTTCGGATCGAAAGATGGAGATTACGGAGACAGACGGAGAACGATGAAAGCGATCGAAGAAAGACAAAGCCTCGTTACAGCATGCTGAAGTGCGCCGACAACCGTCTCACTTCCACGACGCAATATGATCGTCTTGCCACCAGACCACCTCCGTACACTCTGCATCATGCTTTGTGGTGTATCGATTTTGCCCTCGGTGTCGCCAACCTTTGGCCTCATTCACCACTATCAAGACTTTCCTGAGAGACTAAACCATCGACAACCTGAAGTCACGTCTACTTTCCTCTTGTACTCGTCGACAAGATTTTCGACAGCCTTCCCATTCTTGTTGACCTCCTGGTATAGGTCCCACAACTCCACGTAACCCTTGGAATCGCTGGTATACCTGTCCATTGTCTTGCCGTTGCGACCCTGCATAGCGTCAATATGAGCAGAAGTTCCAGCCTCCTTGGTAAGCAGACGTTGCTTGCCCCATTGCAGGTGCACGATCGACTTGCAGATGGTCTTCGTCCGGAAACCCTCCTTCCCAGTAAGCTCTTTCTCCTCGGCTGCCAAATGCTTGTTACGTCCCCGTACGTCTGGTGGTTGATGAAATGCTTCTGATCGTGTGGCTGCCTCTTCGTCTGCCAAAATCTGCTTGGCGAGCTCGCCGCCGTGCCGTCGGTAGGCAGTCAGTCCTGGAAAGCAGACAATGCGGACAATGGCTTCGGTTTCATCCCTCCGTTCGTCTTTGAAACTGGGATTCATGATTGCGCGCTCGTATCCATTCTCGGTCGTCTTGATGTACGGGCTGTGTTCAATCATGCTTTTGAGGTTGAGGCACTCCATCCGACCGGGGTCAAACTCCTCGTCCTTGAAAGTGGTTGACCAGTAATATACCACGTCACCATCTTGATGCATGCGCATGCTGCGGCTCAGGTTGCCTGCAACCATGACGATCTTTTGAAGCAATCTTCGGTTGTCTTCAAAACTCCACTCGTCAGCTTCGGCACCTAGCGACGAGAGTGGCAAAGTCAGGTCTTCCAACTGGATGATCAGTTTCGCAACAGCGACATGGAAAGAACCTTGATCGCCGGCCATCTTGTATTTCATGAGGAAACCGAGACGCTGCTTCGTTCGATCGAAACCTGTATCGTCGATCAGTATTGCAGAAGACGGAACATAAGCATTTAACGTACCGTCTTGGTGTACTAGTCCTTGCTCCTGTTTGTGGAGATCTCCCTTCAGTTTCTCGGTGGCTCCGAAGTACAGCTCACTGAACACGTTTTCCTTCAAGACCCGACCCACGATCCCTGTGATCAGTGCTACGCGACAATCTGCTTTAGCAAGCAGCTTGACCCAGCCATCGACGTTGTCCCTGCCGCCTTGGGCAAGACATCCGATCAGTCGTGCGAGATGGCGGTTGTCTGGGCTGAGTAGATCGGTAAGAACATCGTCCCCTTTCTCGTCGACCTTGGCCAGATCACTAGCGAATGTGACTATACGCATCCTCAAGACATCCATCGTCCCGCACAGTTCCTCATCGGTAAGTGGATAGGGTGGGGACATGTAGCTGGACATCTTGTCAAACAGCTCCTCATTTTTTTGTAGTGGCCACGCCTGAGTGCCACTCGTTGTCTTCGCGCGCTTAGATTGAGCTGCTTTCGCACCCGACGACGTAGTACGTCCTGTTGCCTCTGGACGACAGTCAGTACATGTGCAACTTGGAGATGATGTCCTTACCCTTTGCACCGCTCGCCTGGTTCGCTGCTCTCTCCTCATCGCGCAACTGGACAGACAGGCTATACTGCCCACTTCGCTCAGAGCGCTGGTGTAGCGCGGATCTCACTGGACTAGGTAGTCGCGTGGCAGGGTCGATGACGGTTGGACCCTGCTCGAGGCGACGATGAAAGCTTACGTTCTTGCCAGGCGAGTTGTGTGATTTGTGTGAGGAATATCCGGAGTCATTGGAGATCTCATGTCTGGCTTCTGTAGATTCTGCCTGTCCGTCGCTCTCATGAGGTCGCTTGCGCCCTGCTGACGAAGGGACACTGGCATTGCGGAGTCGTGCCATCTTTTGTGAAGATTGGGATTGTCAACAGGACGGGTATGGAATGGAAGAGATTGACGCGATTGACTCGTACAGAGCTGAGAGAAAGTGTAGAAGGAGTTTGAGGAGGGAGAATACAACGTGTTTGTTGCCATTGTTGACGTTCAGACTGGATGCTGCATTCCAGTGGTTGCGCCAAACATACCTTGCAGTACGCAGTTTGCCAACCGAACCACTTCGGTTCTCATAAAGAGGACTAGAAGGCTACGTCCAAAATCTATTCATGGAGGTGTTGGATCCCGATAAGATTCCTGGAGGTCTAAAGGAACTTAAGGAGAAGAGAAGACGTTGGAGAAGTTGCGAAACAGGCTTGAGACACTGCACGTGACCATACCCCTTACCAAAAGAGGTGTCTCCACTTCACGCCATCTACGCTTGATACCCTAAGACACTCATCAACGTAGGAATGGAATTGATCTTGTTCACAGCCTTGTTCGCGCTCATCATCTCGAAAGTAACTGCTATAGCAGTAGTCTTGGCATATATTGCCAGCGCTTGAGAGATAGCAGTCCAGTAGTCACCCCGGTCGGACCTGTTCGCCACATCAATCCACAGCCAGTATGGCGTTCACAGAGATTCCGGTGCTAGACTTGTCGGAGGCTAGATCAGAAAACACGAAAGCCGACTTCCTGCTGAAGCTTCGAGATGCGTTACTCAACGTGGGGTTTCTGTACATCAAGAACGCTGGCATCGACCAGGAGCTATACGATCGAGTCTGTGAGGCAGGCATTGGGTTCTTCGATCTGCCCGATGAGGAGAAGCTGCAGATAGAGATGAAGAATAAAGCGTCATTTCTTGGGTATTCAAGAGTATGTACGCCTAGCGAGAACGCCAGATTCAATCTAATGCTTGCCTCCAGCTCGGGAACGAGGTAACAGCTCAAAAGGTATCGCTTCATAAGTCGTTCTCCGCAAGTACGGGCGCTCAGCTCATCGGAATGGCAGGCCGACTGGCGAGAGCAGCTTGATCTAAGCACGCCCCATCCACTACGCAAAGATACCGATCCGTTATATCACAACTTACTGGCCCCGAACCAATGGCCACGGCAGGAATCTCTACCCAGCTTCCGCGACACGCTCGAAGAATACATGAGACAGATGTCAGAGGTGTCTATGTTCTTCATGAGTCTAATCGCCGAAAGTTTGGATCTCCCACCTACGGCTTTCGATGACTTCTTCGATGCAGACCAACAGCATAAGCTCAAGATCGTCAAGTACCCTGACGGCGGCGAAGGCGCCGGGCAAGGCGTCGGACCTCACAAAGATTCGATGCTGACTTCTTACCTACTCCAAGCGTCACCTCACCGAGGATTACAGGCGCAGAACACTAAAGGCGAATGGATCGATTGTCCGCCAATTCGTGGCACGCTCGTTGTTGCAATCGGTCAAGGCCTCGAAGCTCTGACTGGCGGAGTATGCGCGAGCACAACTCATCGAGTAATCTCCCCAAAAGCAGGGGAAGGAGCACGTTTTAGGTATGGTTGCTAGCTATCGCGACAAGACTTGAGAGCAGCCTCTGACTCATCTGCAGTATTCCATTCTTCCAGGGAGTAAGCTACGACGCTAAATTCGAGTCTATGGATGTTCCCGATCACCTACGAGCGTTGCGCAAGGATGTGCTCGACCGCGAAGGTGGAAGACGAGACGACGTCGAGTTTACCTTTGTCAAAGGGAAGTGGAGTCATCTCGGCGAAGCTACGTTGATGAACAGAATTAAGAGCCATCCAGGTAGGTCACATCTAGTCCTGGTGAATGCGAACTAACACTCGCCCAGATGTTGGTGAGCGGTGGTACCCAACACTACTACAGCAGATCCGCCAGCAACAAGCAGACGAGGCCGCAGCAAAGCAGCAAGATGTCAGCAGTGTACCTCAAGTCGACTCTGCGAGCATACCACCTGCAAGTGGTCAACCGATCGAGGCACATTAGTTCAGCTACAAGCCGGACATCTTGCAATTGTAGCGCAGCTGGCACCACGGTATACTTCTTGCAGCTCATTTTTACGCTTCACTTGCCTTACTACATACTGTACCTTTGGAGACTGCGTACCTCATCCATCGTCCACGCTTTGAAAGATGCTCTCCAACACTGGTAGAAGTGCACGTGTCGATAACGATTTCGATTTCCTGCTATATCGTCAGCTGCCTTTCCCCTACTGGACAGATACAAATACGCGGGTTGTGAGGCTTTCGCTGCTGTGCTGCTTGCTATCATACATCTAATATACATTCGTGAGACACCATTCTATCTGTTGTTACAATATGTGCACTTTCTGCATTCGGCGGAAGCAACCAAGGACTTTTCTGTCTCGCAAGTTCCTGCGCATCTTCCAGTATCGACAGTACATCACTCACGCAAATCCGAGCAGTGCTCTCTTATGCTCCAGCTTTGTGGTTCTCGGGCCGTGAGCCTGGGGGGGGCCAAAGTAGAGCTAAGCAAGTGCTGGCGACTGCTTGAAGGCTAGCGTTTATCAGCTGCATCGGACATGTTAACGAGGCTGTCTGATCACAGCGTGTTCCAGTCCCGTGTGCGGCATGCCTTCGAGTCCAGCTCGGATCGCGCGGCATTCACTATTCTTGCAATTCGCTCTTGCCAATGGGAAACGCTTCATCCGCTTGGGTAGTTGGTCATCGAGTAGCCACGATTGTTCGGATTTGGATCCTCGCGATACTGCATCGGCTGTGGCACTTGTTGTTGAACGTATTGCTGCTCTCCTTGAGGATTCGGGTATGCAGCGGGGATGATCTGTGGAGGATGTATCTGTCCTGGCTGATGGGCGTACTCTGCCGCTGTGGCAGCGGGCGGCACCTGTGCCATTTGATAGTGTGGCTGCTGAGCATAGTTCTGTTGCTGTGGGATCCGGTAGTTCGCTGGGCTTTGCAATGTCATCCCCTGAAATTCGCTCTGAGGCGGTCCCACGTAGCTTTGGGGCTGCGGAGTGCTGCCGGGTGCGTAGCCGGAAACTGGAGGTTGGGTATACTGCTGCTGCGCTGGAGATGCCTGTGCTTGTGAGGGCGTGCGTTGCTGTTCCTGGTACGGATATGACTGCGGCACACCCCATGCTCGATCACCTGGGTTGCTGCTGAGGTAGGGCGGTTGCTGCGGCAGGGGCTGCTGATCTTGCATGCCAGCAGGATTGCTATGCACACTTTGTGCGCTATCCTGAGACCTCCAGCTTGTCAAGCCCGGACCCATTTGAACAGATGAGTGCGCAGGTAAGCTTGCTGATGCACTTGCTGCGCTCGCTCCAAAATGAGTGGCTCCTTGCTGCCAGGAACCATGTCTGGAACCGGAAGACTGCGAAGTGTTCACCGAGAGAGTACTTCGTGGAGTGGAAGTTGATTCTGGGCGCGGTATGCTTGCTCCATGTGCTGCTGGAGATGTTGCATTGACTGTAAGTAGATGCTGGTCTGGAGCTCGTTGAGTTTCTTACAGGTCAGTACAAGTCAACATCTGGCGATTTCAGCATTACTCACTTTCTGGTGGTGGTACGGCAACGCCGTAACCGACCTCTCCAAGCTTCGTCCGAAGGTACGCATTCTCTTCCTCCAGTTCTCGGGATCGTTGGTGCGCTACAGCAGCTATCTTCTCGCTTGCGTCGTTTGCCGCCCGAAGATCGTTAATGTTGCGCTCAAGATGATCGATGTGGTCCTTGGTCCTCTGTCTAATCGCGCGTTGTGCTTCTCGATCGTTTGCTCGTTTACGCTCTAACTGAGCTGCCGACAAAGTCGAGACGCTCCTGGTGCCTGCTCTAGAGGCTCTCTTCTTCGCACTTCCGCTAGAGTGATGCCTGGATTCGGACTCCGATGATATATAGCCATACTGTGTTTGCCCGGCTGCCGAGGTCGGCGTTGTAATGTCTTCGGGATTCATCGACGACCATCCATAAGTCGAATTGAACGAGTGCCAGGGCGATGATACGACGCAAGTCATGAGTTGCGGTTCTTCTAGAGATACAATAATGCTCAGTATTTTGTGGTACTAAACATCCAGTTTGTTAAATGCAAGCGTGATCCTTTGCGGCCAGTGCTGTTGACGCCTGATGATAGTCAACAAGGAAGTGTGTAGCCGGGGTATGTTGGCAAGGTAAGATATCCTCGGGTGCTGCGGGCGAGCGACTGGGATGCTTCTGCTATTGCTCGTTTGCAGAGTGTTTCACGTATAATAGGTGTGTGGAAGGGGACGGTGTCGGACTACGGTATATGAGGGACAGGCCGGCGAGCTATTATTACTGTTGCATTCAGGACGCATCTGTCCGAGCCAAGGACCGGCAGATTGCGTTATGTTGTCACCAAGTAGGAGTCCGTCAATAAGAGGTCGGTGCCCAAGCACCCAACGTCCGTGAGGCTGCTCGAAGCAAGCTAGAAGATGGGGCAGCAGTTTCGCCATGTGGTAGCTGCTGTTCCTTGCAACTGTTCGCCAACGACTTGCGTCAGGTACGATTAGCAGAAACTCAATGTCCATGACCCATACCTGAAGCGGCGCTAGGTACGGCGTGATGCCATCCGGTCGCCAACAACCTTGTGTTCACGCTGATCGTCAGATTTGGGGCTTCGGCTTGTCAGGAGACGAGCGGTACAATGCTATCGATGTAGAGCTTGGACACGGCACCTGATCCTACAGGCTTCGACAGAGTATTCCATCAGAGCTTCTAGTGTAATATGCTCCACGTGCGCGGCCCCCAACCGGAAACGAGCCGAAAGCTAAACACAAATAGGACATCCAGGAACGAAGTCTGTCCATGACTTAGTTTCTCTGTAGACACAGAGATATAGATTAGCTTCGGCCAAGGAACGTCCGTAGTCCTTGACTTCTTTGTTTACTACGTCGCCCGATTGTAACGATAGTATCCAGATGCTATGTCAGTATCCAAAAATTCGCTCAGCTCGAGGGCCGTCAGGCTGCGGCAAGTGTCCGGGCTGGTGGTCAGCTTATACCCGTAGTTTTACCTTGGTAGATGAGCACAGCGATCTTCGCGGAGGTTTGCCTATCTCGAGCTATTTTGACGAAACCTTAAGCGACTTTTCCACCTCTTTTCCACAGCACAACGATGGTGGCTCCGCTACTTGCGCCTTACGAGCTTGCTAGACGGGGGGAAGGGAACTGCAGTGTCTGTTTGCCCGGTGTGCTCGTCGTGGACACAACCGTGTCTGTACCGAGTCGCCAATGTGGCTTCAACAGCCTTATAGAAAGGGGTCATCGAGCATAGTGGTGTGGACTGGTCTGACAGGCGCGGGAGGATGGAGCGGAAAAGCACGCGAGACCCCTGCACCTCGTGGCTAAGCGCCCTTCGAGAAGCACCTAAAGTCCGGTAGTCGGGAGTGGAGATAACCAGGCACAGCCGCGATAGGCTATCGAAAGACTCCTCGCCGGCTGCGTTGGCCTCTCACGGCCTCGCGGTAACGCTGGAGATCGAAGCGGTGGGCGGTTGTACCACACCGGTACTCCATCACCTCGTAGCCGTCCCGGCTGGGGCATGCTCACCATGGACTGCAGAAGAAGGGGCGTATCGAAAGTGAAAGCGGTGATATTGGAGTCCACCAAACTTCTGCAGGACTAGCTCCGCCTTAGCCCGTGCTGCGCTCACCCCCGGCAACCTCACTTTCCCGCTTGGTAATCCTCGTGCCATCCGTGCTGTACCCGAGATTGTTTTGCGCTAATTATCATTCTGTTTCACAACCCTTCGGCAAAACCCTAATCATGATTTGCCGACTAGAAACAACAACCCCCTCCTCCACTATCGCACCGCGTGATCTCACCACCGTCGGGAGTCGGAAGCGTTCAGCGGGCATTCCCCACATTGGAGTTTGGACTACCAAAGTACGGCAGACGCCACCTCGACTCCTTCGGCATAGTCGGTAGCGAGCTCAGCTCCTGTCTAATGGACGTGTCTCTAGACACTCGTGCCCTGGTACTACGAGGCCCGACGGCAGCACATCGGAGGGGAGAGGTTGGTATAAGCGCGAAAGCCAAAGGATGCCGCAATTTAGGCGCGGTTGACAAAAATACGTTGGAAAACTTGTATGAATTTAACCAAGCTTTCTGCTATCTCCCATATGTCTCTTGCCCCGGCAGTGTTGGGCATCAAGAGACCGCACAACGAGGCACGATGCAATGTTTCAGACCACGCAAGCACCGAGGGTACGTTGTACATTAAAAGGGAACCTCGTGATGACCTCGCAGCACTCGCAGCAAATAACCACCATGACTCGGGCGAACTGGGTTGGAGGTTGGAGGGTGGCGTGGTGCCTGCTTGGTGTTCCTTGGGCTTACATGTGGCACCCATGGAAGGTGTTTCGAACATTCCACGTTGTGGATGATCGACAGCACGCAAGATTGGCTTCACGGTGGAGTGATGCGAACGAGATCTTCGGCGGGGTCGCCGCCACTATTGCGACTCATGTCCTCTGTGACACTTGGGCAGTGCCGGCGTTCGTGCTCGAGACAACAAATGTGCGGTCATGCTCTTGATGTCCCTCACTCATCTGAAGCTAGCGAAGATCATCGAACTCCTGCACTGCGGCCTCACAGTAACAATATGCGGTGTGATAACTTTACGTCTGCTTGATGCTGGCTGCAAGTTTTGCCGACGCTGCAGTTGGTCGAGCACTCAAAAACGCGTTGTGCTTCTGCGTGCAGTAGCGGATCCTGGGCGTTCCAGCAACCGGTTTCCGTGAATCTGCAACGCTGGATACATTGGTACCTATGGACCTCACAAGGCTCCTAGCAGGGCCATGTTTCGCTTGATTCCGACACCAGGCAGTATTGTTCGATACGAGGCAATACTCCTAATCATGACTCAATCAGAATCTTGAAGATGTCCCCAATTGCTCGTGCACTCTTCTTGGGATGACGCTTCTGACCGCCCTCATAGTCCACGAATGTCACGCCGAACCTTGTTTCATATCCCTCAGCCCACTCAAAATTGCTGCAACAGAGGTCAAAGATGGTCGGACATCGGGTGCGAATGGGGTACTTACTCCAGCAGAGACCACGCCATGTAGCCCCTTACATCAACATTGTCAAAGGTAAACGCCTCCGCCATTGCGGTAATGTAGTCCTGGAAGTACTGGACCCTGAAGTCGTCTTCCAGAATCTCGTCCGTGGACTTGTCGTTTTCGCCTTTTAAGCTCGTGCCATTTTCTGTAACGTACATGATCGGTCTGTCGTAACGATCGCTGATCCATTTGATCAACTTCCTAGAACCGGGAGCGTACGGGCACAGCCACGGGGATTGCGTTTCGGGTCCGATCGCGTGACCTTGCTTGTTGGTCTTATGTGTTTCAAGATTGCCGTTGAAGTTGTCGGGTTCCGGTGAGGTTTCCAGATGTTTGACGTAATCGGCTGTGTAGTGATTCATGCCATAGAAGTCGTTCGAGCCTTTGACGAGTGCAATTTCCTCTTCGGTGAACTTTGGCAATCGATCACCAAGTTGCTTCCGCATGCTCGCAGGATATTCGCCTTTGTAGATAGCATCCCCGAACCACGCAATGGAGAACTCGAGCTTTCGTTCGCACGCCTCGACATCTTGCTCATCGTCCGCATCCCAGGGTTCTACCCAGTCGCCGTTAAGCGTAATACCAATCACGCCACTTTGGGAGGGTTTGAACTCTTCTCTGTAGACTTTCACAGCTGCTCCGTGTGAAATAAGAATGTTATGGCCAGCTTTCCACGGGTCGGTCGAACCGTCGCCGACAGGGTTCTTTTGTCTGTCCGAAGTGTGTCCTGGAGCGAACTGGCCAATGTTGTACCCCAGAATGGTTGTACACCACGGCTCGTTGTACGTGATCCACTTCTTGACCTTGGGTCCTAAGGCTTTGAACATCACTCTGGCGAAGTTGACATAATCCTTCAAGTACTCTTCCTGGTTGAGGAATCCACCATATCGGTCATGGAGAGCTTGAGGTAGATCCCAGTGGAAGAGAGTGATCATTGGCTCGATTCCGTTGGCGAGCAGCTGATCGACCACGCTCTCATAATACTGCAGGCCTTTCTCGTTGATGGGATCATCGCGGCCGCCCAGCGGAATCACTCTAGACCAGGAGATGCTGAAACGGTAGGCCTTGGCACCAAGATCCTTGAGGAGAGCGATGTCCTCTTTGTAGCGGTGGTAGGAGTCACATGCAGTTTCTCCACTGGACCCATCTGCTATCTTGCCAGGTATGCGGCAGAACGTGTCCCAGATTGAGTCGCCCCGTCCATCTTCGTGGATGGCACCTTCGATCTGGTAGCTGTATAACTGTTAGCATGAGGCTAGGCCATCTTCCTGACTTGACCTACCTTGCTGTGGCAAACCCCCAGAGGAAATCCTTTGGCAAATGTGCCTTCTTGGTCTCTTCCACAGAGCCCATCGTGAGTGCGTGTGTCTTACTTGACCTTCAGGTCTAACGAGATATTTGTCTAGTCAGAGGACGGTGTGAAGCAACAAGTTTCGTAGAGGCAACGGGTGACTCTATATACGATCTGCACATCAGAATACTACAGCTTCAATCCTTCGTTTTGTGGGTAAATGTCGTCGCCGTCCATGGGTGATCCGGTTGAAGGGCAGGCGTCCCACCTGTACTTCGATATTCGTCCCTCCTTCCACGCATCGTACATGTACATGTCGAGATCACAGAGTGCAACATCTCTGCGACCACCGACGGCACTATTCGCGGTGCTATAGGTCGTGGTCTCGACGTGTTTATGCTGTGCAACATCGCCACTGGCGGCGCAAGTTCCCGATTTGTCCTTGCCGTCCTCCTCGGACCTCCATTCGATCGGCAACTTCAAGGGTGAGAAGAAACTTACAGATAGCTCATCGGAACATAGTAGGTATAACGAGGTGATCTAAATGCCCATCGAGTGCCTGCTGCACAAGACTGTTCCCTTCGCGTAGCTTTGGACCGAAATTTGCAAACCCCCTGGACCATGGCGACGAAGGTCTTGTCCGAAGCTCGTCCAGCAATCCGCAGCATCAAGCGAGTATGCCGGCCATCATTCAGGACCGCCGCCACTGCTGCAGCCCAGAAGAAAGAAGGCGACATTTCAGATGCTTTTGCCTCCCTGTCAGGAATGTCCTTCGAGCCACTGGAACCACGATTTAAAGAAGTCAAAGCACGCTTGATAGCTGGCAATGAACAGGCCGTGCACGAATCCTGGAACCGTCTTCTAGCATCGTTGAGGGAAGAGACCTCGACGATCTCCAAGCTTGGTTCAAAAGTCATTCCAACTATCGACTTCAAGGACATCGACAACGCCTCGGACGAGTTTCGAAACGAACACAAGAAGCGTGGAGTGGCCGTCATTCGGAATGTCGTACCCTCACACGAGGTACTCGAATGGAAAGACGGTCTCCGGGAGTATATCAAGGCCAATCCACAGACGAAAGCGTTTCCGCCTGACAATCCGCAAGTCTACGAGCTGTATTGGTCACCAGCTCAAATCAAGGCTCGAGCTCATCCAAACTTGATCAAGGCACAGAGGTTCTTGATGGAGTTTTGGCACTCGAAGGATCCGCACGCCCTGGTATCAAGCAGCCATCCGACTATGTATGCCGATCGTCTACGGATGCGTTTGCCAGGAGACGCCAAGTTTGCACTCGGCCCTCATGTGGACGGTGGATCTTGTGAGAGGTGGGAAGAGGAGGGCTACGGTAGAGGTAGACCCTACGATGCTATTTGGCAAGGCAGGTGGGAAGAGTACGACCCCTGGGAGAGCAGCACGAGGCTGCCGGTCTTGAGTGATCTATATCAGGGCGTTGGAGCTTGCAGTATGTTTCGCATGTTTCAAGGGTGGCTCTCCAGTGAGATTTTTTCGCCCATGTGTGTATGTCAGTGACTACGAGTGTACTGACCATAATCCAGTGAGCGAAACAGGACCATATGAAGGCACACTCTTGGTCAATCCACTTCTAAACCGGGCCACCGCCTACTTCCTCCTACGACCATTCTTCTCGCCCAAGGTTGCCGCTGAGGAGACTACAGCAGAGTCTTACAGCGAAGCATTCCTCCATCCTGACAACTGGAAGATGGACCTCGCCAACTCATGGTTGCACGGCGCCACTCCCGGCCACGGTCAAGAGTTACGACCTTCCCTTCATCCGCATTTGAACCTACCTTCCTCCATGATTCACGTTCCCCGTGTCAACCCAGGCGACTACGTCAGCTGGCACTGTGACACGATTCATGCAGTTGACAAAGTTCATGCTGGCCAGTCAGACAGTAGCGTCATGTATATCCCTGCATGTCCACTGACTGTCGCCAACGCGGAATTTGTCGCACGACAGAGAGAGTGCTTCTTGAACGGTACGCCTTGCCCCGACTTCGGGGGTGGCAAAGGCGAGAGCGAGCATGTGGGAAGGCCTGGCATAGCAGACGTTGAGGCAGTAAATCCCGTCGAAGGTATGCAAGCCTTCGGTCTGCGGCAGTGGGACAGTGACGCTCCCGGGCTTACGAACGGACAACGCGAGGTGATGGATCGAGCGAACAAGATATTGGATTTCTACGATTGATCATATGCGTCGATATTACTAGCTATCGAGCTTCGTCTATGTATTGCTACCGAACAATTTCAGAGTCTCCTTGCTGGTATCCTCACTTCTGCTCCAACAACCACTTCACGCCATCCACAGAGTCCTCAACAAACTTCTTACTGGCATCCATGGTCGGCAGGACAGACCAGAAGCCGTGCGGCTGCCCAGGGTAGACAAGCATCTTTGTCTTGATCCCATGCTTCTCCCTCATCTCCCTTTCCACGATCAGGGCTTCGTCGCGCAATGGGTCCTGGCCGCAGACCTGAAAGACAGCAGGAGGCAGTCCAGCGAATCCTGTCGGCCACAAGGCTGGGCTCATCAGAGGATCGTTGCGCTTCGAGGCATCTGGAAAATAGTTGTCGATGAACAGGTTGCAAGCCTTTTGACTGAGAATTGGTGCGTATTTGTTCTGCTCCCAGGAGTTGTAGTCGGCCTTCCACGATTCCGGTATGAATTGATGAGCGACGTAGAAGGGAATCATCAACAGAGTACCGGTGACGGGCGGCGAGAGCTTCTCATCCCGAGCGAGCAGACTGACAACTGCCGTGATGTTGCCGCCAGCTGATGTGCCTCCAGTAATGAAACCTTTGCTTGGATCGGCGCCCAGAGAGCTAGCATTTGCAGCAGCCTGGTACACTTGTCAGCTGTCCGTTGATCTCAAGGTGCAACGCGTCTTACCCATTTAGTGGCGTCCCAGCTATCGTTGATTGCCGTGGGGAACTGCGGACTATGTCAGCCAGTCCTCCTGTCGGATAGCTTCCTGGAGAGCCCAGTGAATGGACATCACGCTGAAGATGTAGGTTCTGAACGGACCTTCCACTCAGGTCCAAGCCTATAGTCTACATTGACTACCACAGCTCCCAGCTTCTCAACAATCTTTCGTGCGAGCAGCTCTTCGTTCTCTAGCCCACCTGAAAGCAACCAATCCGTCAGCCCAGAGTTTACAACCAACCAACGCATTAGGCACAGCCGTCAAACGTACCAATGCACCACCCTCCACCATGGTAGACAACGAACAGCGGACTTCCACCTTCCGGGTTCTTCTCAGGTCGGTGAGTACGGCAAGTGATCTTGTGCCCGTCTCTCATCTCTACTTGATGGTCGTCTTCAACAATACCCTCGATCTTCCCGGCGCCCATAAGAGCCGCAGTCTGGAGTTTTGCGTTGGTTATCCACCTAGCAACGGAATGAACGATTAGCGAGTGTCTCGGACCTATGCGTGGGTCTCGGGTGCGTGATGCTATCTCTGAGAGCTCTTGCCCCATCTTCAACGTACTCTCGCAGCTCAGGTATGCCTGGAAAGACACCTAGATCAGGTTGTTGGCCGCCCATCATGTCTTTAACAGCCTATCGATGGTGGGTGAATTAGCGAGATGTCGAACAAAACAAGCGATGCATTCAAAAAGAATAGTGCGTACCTGATCCCACTCAGGATCTGGTTTGGCCAAAGCCATCCAGTCCTTGACATCTGCCATCTTGACGGCTGCGTTGGGACCTTGTTCAGGGTTTAGTGTCGTGTATATGCTCTCGCTCTTCGATTCAATTGCTGAAACGGACGATGGAACACAATAGACAGACACCGAGAGCTATATGTAGAAAGACAACTCTCTCTTCCAAAGTACTTGTATGGTCCAGCTGAACGGTGAGTCAAAATGATCTAAGACAGATCGTATTTATGTCGCGTCCGCGGCGGTGCCAAACGACGGTATCGTGTTGGGAAAATGTTGGTACTTGATCCTTTTCGACGGATCCGCGGAAAGGCTTCGTATTCCGGTACTGCCCTCTGAAGGTTTCATGTTGTGAGGAGGAGGTGGAGCTGGCGTGTGGTTGAGCCGAGGTCGTGCTGTGGTCAAGCAACCGCCTAACTCGGCTTTAAATTGCAAAGGCAGGCACTACCGTTACCGGGACCCGATATATTACAGAAAGAAGTACACGCTGTTACAGATGAGAGATCATCCAAGGCGGCAAGCTTATGTGACGAGGTCAAGACGAACCAAGGCTCACTCTTAAAACAGCTCTGGCATACTCTACGGACATTAGCTGCGTGTTGGGTTCGTAGATAGCTCTACTTGCGGTCACACAAGGTCTGCAAGCATGCATCTCTCGAGGCATCTAACGACCATGATGTCCCAACACAACGTTGCGGACTTGTAACTTACCTCCATGTCCACACACCCCACCAGCACCTTACCTCAGCCAACTCCTCCTCACCTCCTCGAGCACTATCGGCACCCCAGTCATCATACCCAACCTCTTCTCCCTCGTCTACGAGATTCAGTCCCAGCCCGAGGAGCCGATCCTTCAGGTCCTGCCTCTCCTTCGCATATGCTTCTCGAAGCGGCAGCTCGATCACAAGCCGAGCGCTGGGATCTTTGCTCAGATGGTATGAGATAGCATGCACGAGCAGACCCGGATGATCTGAAGAGTAGATTGGATCCGCTGCCAGTATCAGCCCGAACGAATGAGCTTTGGCTGCGGTCGAAGTGTCGCCGTATATGATCTCTCCAGGCTTGGTCCAGTCCAGTATCGCCGCCTTTAGGTTGCCACCGTGAGCAACGATAGTAGCCTCATTGCCAAGAATGTTGCGGTCGAGGTTCGGAACAATAGCCGGCAGATCTGTGAGCAGAACGAACGTTTTGAGGATTGCTGCTGCTGCTAGGCCGACTAAGCCCGTCCCAGAGCCTAGCTCGAGGATCTGGGCAGTCCCAGACGAGCCAAGAGATGGAAGTGTTGCAAGGAGAAGTGGCAGACGTTTTGCAAGAAGGTAGGATGCAGCCCACGTCTTGAGGCCGAGATTATCCTCCGACATGGCGGGCTCGTAGAGCGTGATGTCGAGAATATCGCCACCGGGTATGCTATGCTGCGAAGCCGTTGCGTCGCTGCTGATGGAGGGCGCGAGTGGTATCGAGAACACCCTGCTGATGTTGCCCATCCCCGTCCTGCCGCTTCGTTCACTCAGCCTCTGCGCCGCCGTCTCCCAGATGATTTCCTTCTCGACATCCTCCTCGATCCAGGTAAGCGGACTCGAGATGATCTTGGTCAAGTACGATGGCACGCCTTCACTCCTGATCTTTCGTCCTGCGGGAGTAGAACTGCCAGACCATGATGGTGGTACCAGGCTCAGATCGGCCAGTACACCAAGTAGTATAGAGGCTGATGGATGCTGATAGAGCTGTGGAAGGTTGAGTACTGCGTGTACCGTATATTGTTAGAGGCTCAACATCGCCGTTCCTAAGTGCGTTCATGTACCATTAAGCGGCTCTTCGGCTTCGTCCATTTCGGTGTCGTCCGTAGGTCTGCCGTGAGGCTGCCTTACTTGTGGTCTTATTAGGCCGCGAAGTTATTCCCAGTGACTTTTACACCGCATTGGAATGGTCGAGGTTGGCTGGTAAAGGTTGGGTAGAGCTTCCAATGCCGTGCCGAGATCGGCTTTTGCTTCCCGGCTAAATTGCAACAAGGACAACCCCTCGAATGGAGCTGCTAAGAACGAGAGCTCCACCGCCTCTGCCACAGTCTCTCAGCAGAAATCGGTAGCTTGCTCGTTACCGCATCACGATGTAGTTCCACACATACTTGAGGCTCAAACCGCCTCTGCCAGATCCTAAGTATACCATAGACTCCACTACTTGACCACTGTCCACAGGCACAGACATATACCGTCAAGATGGGAGAACAAGTATGCATACCCATCAAGGTCAAGGCGTACAAGCTAATGCCTTACACAGACGCACAACCTCTCCTTCATCCTCGAGAAAACACAATCCCTCAAATTCGAGGACCGACCCATCCCCCATATCCGATCGCCCTACGATGTCCTGATCAACGTCCGCTACACCGGTATCTGCGGCTCCGATGTCCACTACTGGCAGCACGGCGCCATTGGCAGCTTTGTCGTCAAAGAGCCCATGGTTCTTGGCCACGAGTCAAGCGGTGTTGTCGTCTCTGTTGGCGACAAAGTGAGCAGTCTCAAGATTGGCGATCGTGTGTGTATGGAGCCGGGCGTGCCGTGTCGGAGGTGTATACGCTGTAAGGAGGGCAGGTACAATTTGTGCGTAGAGATGGCATTCGCAGCGACTCCACCGATTGATGGCACCCTGGCGAAGTACTACACTCTGCCGGAGGACTTCTGCTACAAGTTGCCGGAGAGTATGTCGTTGGAGGAGGGAGCGCTCATGGAGCCGTTGGCTGTGGGCGTGCATATTGTGCGGCAGGCTCAGATCAAGCCTGGCGATACACTCGTGGTATTTGGTGCTGGTCCGGTCGGACTTCTATGTTGCGCGGTGGCGAAGGTGTACGGTGCCAGCAAGATCATCTCTGTCGACATGAACGAGGAGCGTCTGGAGTTCGCAAAAAAATACGCAGCCACTCAGACCGTGGTGGCAAAGAGGGAAAGTGCGGAAGACGGTGCGAAGCGGCTCATCGACACCTGCGATCTTGGCTTAGGCGCGGATGCGATTATTGATGCCACGGGCGCTGAGCCATGCATCAACACGGCGCTGCACGCGCTTCGCACTGGTGGGACTTATGTGCAGGGTGGGATGGGCAAGTCAGAGATCAACTTCCCGATCATGGCGCTCTGCACGAAGGAGATCACCGCGAGAGGAAGCTTCCGGTATGGAAGTGGGGACTATAGCACTGCCGTTGGCCTAGTGGCCAGTGGGCGACTCAGCGTGAAGGAGTTGATCACTGGCAAGGTCAAGTTCAAGGATGCTGAGAAGGCGTTCGAGGACGTGAAGGCGGCCAAGGGGATCAAGACGTTGATTGAAGGGCCTGCCGATTTGGGTGTGGATAGCAGTGCGCAGCAGGTCAATGGTGATTAGGCGGCGGCTTCAGAAGTCATGGTGGGCAGCCTTGAGGTACGGTAGACGCTTGGAGCGTTCCATAGTTCTGTATGCGCCGCAGTCATCAGTCGTGGCCGGCCTCGCCTTCAAGTAAAGCACTTTAGATGCCAATCCGAATGTCGCGTTTGAGTTCGAACCTTGTGGTCGCAACACGCGTGGGGCTCCGCAAACATTGATGATGATCATTCCCCATCATACTCGACTGCATTGTGAAGTTTGTTGTAGTTATACTATAAGCCGAGATGTAATATGGTGGCGCCTGCATGGGGAGGGTAGGGATGGTGGCACTCGGCCCGGGTTGGGCTAGAACTATTTCCATTCCGCAATCGACTCCGAGCACAAGCGAGGGACGGGATGCGCGATCACCTGAGGAGCTGCCAATTACCATTTTTCACCACCAACTGCCTGAGAACACCTCACCTTCGTTTGTGTGGAGGATTTGGAGTCTGCGCGCCGAACGATACCTACTGAAGACCTACGATCCTCCTTGGACGCCCTGGGGAAGCTGTCCGGGTCTGGACCAAGAAAGAGCCCAGCTCCACGACGCACCGAACACGCCACAATTGGGTATATTCACGCGACCCAGAGGATATGCAATGGTGTGGTGAACAGCTTTGACATGGGAGACGAGCCGAGAGTGGACAATCTCGTTGGGCTGCCTTCGGCAGTGCTCATCTGCGAGCACTGTGGACTGGCTGGCAATAGGAGGAACACCACGACCTAGCGCCCGGCATACCATTCGCCGCGCTCGAAACCGCGCCAGGAGGCACGTACAGCCAGCCATGCGCATCCCCATACGAGAGCAGCTGGCGCTCCTAATCCTCCTCTCCTCACTCATAGGCCTGGCCGTCATATCGATCGCAACATGGATCGCCAACCACCGTTACGTTCTCAGCATCTGCAAGTCCAGGCTGGCTCTGACAGCGTCTCTGAAGGCTGGACAACTCTCGGCGAATCTGGCCTTGATGCAGACGACGGCGACGTTCATCAGCACGCGAGTTCTCATACAAGGCGCGCTCAATCGATACAATGAGGATGGCAACAATTCGGCGAACAATTGGGGCGACGCGGCAGCGGATATGGTGGCAGCCATATCAGGTGGCCAAGGACTGCTGTTCCAGACTGTCGTGTTTCCCAAGAACGGGAGTGGTCCTGCTGGGTCTGTTCCAGTGCTGAACACCACAGCATATTCAGCACAAGGAATTGTGCTTCCTTCGTCATGTCCAGACGGCCAGCCGGCGATGCTTGGAATGAATAGTACGCAGTGTGGAGGGCAATCATACGGCTACCCGCCCGAACTCTACCCTCAATTGAGCTTCACCTCTGTGGATATCGACGGCAAATCGGTTCAACAGGCGCTGTACAAAGACGTCGTGATCGGTCCACAGGCTCGACCCGCGCTACTGCTAGGCCCGCTGAACGTGAACGAGACCCTTTCTTTGGTCTCTATCACGCTCCCAGTCATCAACAATACTTCTGCCTTCGATGTACTTGGCTGGCTCAGTGTGGTCATGGATGCAAGACTGATACAGCAAGTCCTCGACTCGACAGAAGGGCTCGGCTCAACGGGAGAGACTCTCCTAGTCGGTCCTGTGGCCAGTGAGAACATGTTTCGTGACGGTATAACATACAAGACGAACAACGACGACCCGCCAAACGATTTCCTAGTGGAGTATGTCTTCCCGCTGAACAAGACGTATGTGGACCGGCATCCTGACCACATAGTCGGTACCTCGAACGCGCCATTCGAGGCTAATAAATACCCCGCGCTCTATTCGGCCATCACTCGTGCCTCTGGACAGCCCGACAACACCGATGCTGTGGTTAGGGGCCACAATGAGGCGGGTCAAAAAGTTGCCTCGGGCTATGCAACGCCTCAGACACCCATGGTCGACTGGTTCGTTCTCGTGGAACAAGCAAGGAGTGAAGTCTGGGCTCCGATCAACCAACTGCGGAATATCCTGCTTGGGTGTGTCTTTGGGACAGCTGGTTTCATGGCGATCCTAGCATTCCCGCTGGCTCACTTTGCCTCCTTGCCGATCCGACGATTACGCGAAGCCACTGCGAAGACGATGGACCCTCCTAGCATGTCGCCGGATCGAAGCAGTATGGGCTCATTTTCGTCTGGCGGTGAAGGTGAAGCGCGAGGAGGCGATGGCACGGGTGATGTCGAAGCAGCAGAGGCGGCGGTCATAGCCAAGAAAGAAGGCTCGCTCAATCTGCTTGGCAACTGGCATCGGAAACGCCGGGAGAGCAGACAGGAGAGGAAAGAGCGGCGACAACGGGAGGCCTTCCGGATACCTGGGAAGGTTAAGGAACGGAAGGCGTTCATTAAGGATGAGCTGTCTGACCTTACACGGACGTTCAATGAGATGTCGGATGAGCTGATGATGCAGTATTCACGACTGGAAGAGCGGGTGCAGCAACGGACGGCGGAGCTCGAGCAGAGCAAGAAGGCGGCTGAAACGGCGAACGAGAGCAAGACGCTGTTCATCGCGAACATATCTCACGAGCTGAAAACGCCTCTCAATGGAATTTTAGGCATGACCGCTGTGTGTATGTCGGAAGATAACATTGACCGGATGAAGCGATCGCTAGGAGTCATCTACAAGTCTGGCGACCTGCTGCTGAATCTCCTGACAGATCTCTTGACGTTCAGCAAGAATCAAGTTGGTCAGCACCTCAGCTTGGATGAGAAGGAGTTTCGACTGCGAGACGTCAGTTCGCAGGTTCTGGCTATCTTCGACAAGCAGGCTCGTGAAGGCCAGATCGACCTGCAGGTTCAGTGGGAGGGGGTGGAGAGTTCAACGGGCGAAGACTCTTCTCCCGAAGTGACTCAGCTTGGGCCGTACGGCACTGGGAGGCTAAAGGATATGATCCTGTGGGGCGACCTTCAGCGCATCCTGCAGGTGGTGATCAATTTGGTACCAGACTGATGCCCAAAACCCAGACTTTTCTGAGATATCTGCTGACCCTTTTGCCCCAGGTCTCAAATTCTCTTAAGTTCACACCGGCGGGTGGCTCGGTCGTACTGGCGATCCGCTGCACATCAGAACCCTACGAACCGTCCAGCAGGAAGAACTCCTCAGCTTCGAAGCACTCTCGGCAGTCGCGGCAGTCTCGACAGAACTCGTCGCGGACTAAGATGTCGAACACATCCTTACCCCATGGGAAGCCGGAGAGTGCGACCAGTATCAAGGCCAAGCCTCATACCATGATGAACTTCTACGAGCGGCCAGTGACGCCACCTCCAGGCGTGTATCTGCTGTTCGAGTTTCAAGTTACAGACACTGGTCCTGGTATACCCGAAGAGCTGCAACAAAGGATCTTTGAGCCGTTCGTGCAAGGGGATCTTGGTCTCAGCAAGAAGTTTGGTGGCACTGGTCTCGGGCTGTCGATCTGCTCACAACTGGCGAGCCTGATGCGTGGGTCCGTTAATGTACGAAGCACTGTGGGTGTTGGAAGTACATTCACGATGAAGATCCCGCTGCGTCATCTCAAGACCCGCGCAGATAGCTCCGCCAGCTCGAGCGTGGAATTACCGAATACTGGAGAGCTGCACACGAAGCTCTCGACCGATGATGTCGACTGGACACCGGCTCGCCATAGCAGGCACTTGGCGGACGACAGCATCGATGCCAAGTACTCGGAACCAGCGCCTCCTACGCCCACCTTAGGCACGGACTCGCAACCACGACTAATCGGCCTCAGCCAACCATTCTTCGCCGCGAGCCAACCCTTGGAGTCGCCCGGCTCACAACCAGCAGCGATGGAGAAGATGGCAGCCGAAGCCAAGCGAAGCGGCAATAAGATTCGTGTCCTTGTGGCTGAAGACAACAAAGTCAACCAAGAAGTCGTGCTCCGCATGCTGAAGCTCGAGGACGTGTACGATGTTACGATCGCGAAGGATGGACAGGAAGCGCTCGATTTCGTCAAAGAGAGCATGACACCACCCGGGCTTGACGAGAAGGGCGAGGCTGGCGAGGAGCGGAAGGCTTACAATCTCATCTTCATGGATGTACAGATGCCGAACGTGGACGGGCTGCAGAGTACGAGGTTGATACGGGATCTGGGGTATCAGGCGCCGATCGTGGCGCTGAGTGCGTTTGCGGAGGAGAGTAATATCCAGGATTGTCTGGATTCGGGCATGAATTATTTCCTGTGAGTTTGCCTTATCATACTAGCACGTGTCGAGGGCTTTGCTGATCATTTCGTACCCAGCTCTAAACCGATTCGAAGACCGCAGCTCAAGAAAGTGCTCAAGGAGTACTGCTCTCCTATCCCCGAAGAGGATGAAGAGACCACCCCGCCCGAGACGAACGGCACTGCGCAGCCGGCAAATACTACCGTAGTGGTCATGCAGAGTGGTGATCCGGGGAAGCGACCTGCTGAGCAGTCGAATGGGGCGCAAGCAAATGGAGCGGAGCAGCAATCTGCTGAGCGAAGTCTTTCGCAGGACGAGACGAATCGGCCTGTATCGCCTATATCTCCTCTGACGAATAGGTAAAGGCAGGGCACGAACATATGGGGGGCCAGAGCACGAATGCGGCCCGTCCATGTGCGCGAAGGATGTGTCGGTAATATTTGTACGCGCTGTTGTGCTTGGTGGGAATCTGACGCGGGAGTGGCAGTGAAAAAGTGGTGTTCTTAACCGGGCGTTCTGCTTGTGGTCAAGATACGCGTTGTGATGCATTGAGCGAGGGTGTCATGGCGTTTGATCTCTCCCATGTTCGGAAGGAAGTGGAGGGGTGCACGGAGGACTTCAAAAGGGTTGTGTGTACTGTAATCTGAACGAACGCATACCTGTACGAGGCGCTTTGAAGGAGCAGGGGGACTTGCAATCTGATCTGTTTTGCTTCGCTCTTCACGTCCACGGCATGCTTCTATTCACGTCGACTCCCACGCGTGTAGTCGGATTTTCGTCACGTGGAAGAGGTCCGCGCTCGTCCCGAAACGTCCCGAGCCCACTTCAGCTCTCTCTTCGCGTTTGTGTTTGTGTTCCGTCTCCTCTTCTCCCAAACACCACCACAAGAGCGCGTTTCATACCACCTCACGCGTCGGATCGAGGTTGACTTGGCGTTGCGGGACTTTCTGCAGCTGTCCACCGGTCTGAAACTCCACGCTGCTGCATAAGCGCTCGACCACCACCGCGACCACGCCGCCCATTGGCTCTTCCTACTCTTGCCCTGCAGGATGAAACGACTGCGGTCGCAGCCGGTCTGCCCCACGCCCAACCTCCTCCGAAGTTCACCCCATTCATCTTCTATACTACAGTTCCTCTTTCGCGTCGATATCAACTACAGATATTGTAGCGTGTTTTTCGCTGCATAACAAATCGTGGATTTCGTTCTGGTTCTACCACTCGAACTCAGACGGTGAGTCACAACTCATGCAGATCAGAGACTCCACTCTCGTGGCAGGTAGGAGAGCGAGGACGTGGTAAAGGCTGCTTCGATCGCAATGCCTCAGTTCCGTCAGACGTTTCCTTTTTCATACTCTCCACTCTTCCCATTGCGATCGCGATCGAAAGCACATGCACATTACTGCCATTGACCCAATGACTCACACACATAATGAACTGCAATCAAGGCACGCCTCTCGGGCATGTCCTTGCTAGCAAAGCATCCTCTGCATTCTCAACAACATCCGCAGCATCAGCGACATCAGCAGGTACCTCGAGAAGCGGAGGGAGCCGACTGCTGTTCGGTGAAATCGATACGAGCAGTGACCGATGTATGCTTATCCGTGGTCAACACCTCACCCACCGCTAACGACTCTATGATCAGCATCAGAACTCTTCGCATCGGTCTGCAGCTTTGTGCTCTGCGACAGCAGCACCTTCCTCAAGTTCTGGCTCGAAGATAAATGCCGCGACACCTTTCTCGCGTGCGTTCCTAAAGAAGACCTAGCGAGTCTGCGACTTGCATGTCACGACTTCAGCGTGCGGGCTGCGCCGGCGCTGTTCAACGACCTTACGATCACATTCCGAAGTAGCACTTTTACCAGGCCGGCCAGAGTGGCAGCGTTGGACCGACTGGGCTTCTATGTCAAAACATTACGATTTAATCTGCCGCACTCCTCCGAGACATTTCTTCCCCCTCTCGTGGATCCGGAGACTGGAGCGGAGTTGAGCTTCACGTACACGCCACAGATCGAAGCGCCGACGGCGAAGCGACCGAAATATGGCGACATTGGAACGACAGAAATTCTGACCCGACAATGGCCTACGTTATTCCACGCAGCGACGAACGTCCCAGCATTCATACGATCGTTCTCGGCTTTCGTCAATCTATCGCATCTGAAAGTCTGCTGTCCCGGCTACGATCAGACCCAACGATATCGTCGTGGTACCGTAGACTATGCGCTCATATCCCTTCGCATCGCCGTAGAGCAGAACAACCTTAATTCACTGGACTTTCTTACCCTCTCTCCGATTTATCCTGGTGGAATCCTACACCTTTCGCCGATCCTTGGGTACGGCGCATCGCCTCGATCGGCACGGCGATGGTCTCGGATTCGCCACCTGACCATGCATGTTGTCAATTCGCCATCGCCACAGCTTGCAAATGAACCCGATCATTTCAAGTTACTTCAAACCTACATCCGTAATTTTCAATCTAATCTTACGACCTTCAAGTTCCGCTGGATTGGCTCCAAAGGTCGAACACCATTTCAACGACGAATCATATCTACGGAGCTGACAGGAGAGCATCCTGCGTCCCGTGCAGCTGGCACAGAGGAACCATTCGCCGCGAGACACAGATCCACGCCGCTCTTGTACTTCCCGAAGCTCCAGCATGCTGAGTTCGAGAACGCCAAAGCTGCTGCTGATGATATAGCACAATTCGCCGCAGCCCACAAGCGCACTCTCGGAGAGCTCAACTTTGACGACATTGAGCTAACCTCAGGCACGTGGAACGATGCCCTCGAGCCCCTGACGAAGCGTCCGCGTGCGGCCAGACGTAGCGCGGAGACTGCGGACATACCGATCATGCTGTCACCAACCACATTACTACCGGCGGCGATGGAGCAGGTACGGATCACCACGCATCAAGAAAGCGGCAGCGGTCGCAAGAGTTTGAGGATGTCTAGTTGGCTCCCTTCGAAGAGGAAGCCGAAAGCACCTCCTCCTGTCGCGTCGATTAAAAAGCCGAAAGATGGTCTGCTGGGATCGGAGGGGCAGCTGAGGAAAGCATTGAGAGCCGGTGTGTTCTCGTGGCGATAGCTGAAAGATGCTGTCGTAGGTCCTAGTCGGCAGTATGCTGGCACTACGAGCTATATGAGCCTGAGATATGACGATCGTTATGAACAGTATGGCCGACTCCGCCAAGACTCATGGAGTTGTTCAAGGTCAAGCCTGTCAATCTCCGTTCCAATGAATTCAACTGCCTTCGTCGGCTGCGTCGCGAGCTTGAAGACTAATGACCTGAAGCACGAGTCGCACAGCACGGACATCGTTGGGGAAGGTTGCGGAATTAGGCTCCGATAAATCTTGCTTGTTGGAACGGTGTGGGCAGGGATGGTGTGGCCAGGCTCGAGGCAGGGATGTGAGGTCGCCTCTGCCGAACAACCAAACGTTTCGACTGCACTTGCTGTTCGACGCGACAACCCTGCCTACTGTACGCGGTACACGTTCCGTATGTTCTTGACGGCTCTTCCACACATCAAACGTCTCGTCAACAGAGATTTGACCTTTCAACAGGCTGTCGTCTTCGGACTGTCGTCCGAACACTCACTAATCACCAATAGCAATGGTCCGTAGGGCGGCAGGATCTTGTTCTACCTTCGATGGTCAAATCTCCTTATATTACTTCATGCAGCCCTGTTCAAAGGACACGACATGATTTACTGATCGTCATCGGCAGTCGCGGGACCTACCGGCGCGCGGTCAATCAACCTCAGTCTCTCGATTGCGTAGGCGTTGAACACCAAACGTCCTTGGGATGAACGGCTAAATCGTTGGAACGCCTGTCAAGTTCCTAGACATTGCACCATACGTCAGCAACCAACCGATGGCCATCACAGACGCTCCGCTCACGGCAAGGACCACCGAGGTGTAGACACTGGTGGGTACAGCGAAGTACTGAAGTACTATCGCGGCTCAAACTACCCTACCAGACCACGTCAACGGCCACGCAGGACGCCAGCGCCGGAGAATATCAATCTCACAGTAGCTCAACGGTCCCGCAGTGGCAGCGGCAGATGGACTTTAGCGCGTGACCAGGATCACCACCACCCCGGCACTTACGCTTGTGCTAGACCGCAGATGGCTCTTCTCCATACCTTTAACGCCACAAGGCACACGTTCCTGCATCGGCCAATGACCTCCAGAGCGACCGCTGACGTCTTTCGCGCAAAACATGCCACGATACATCTCGACATCGGAGCCGCCAGGCCACCTGGTGTGGTCTCAGGATGCAAGCGAGCAATGGCGACTGCCGAATCCTGGCCTATATCGTGAACACAAAGCTCGTGGCCGGCCAACGGAAGAGCGTCTCATGTCTCCTTTTCCTCATCGCTACCAACCCACAGCAACAATACGCGGTCTTCCAATACGATCAACGACATGGAAGTCGTCGCCCTGCCTGCTTAAGGACTTCACCGTCCTGTTCCTGAGGATGATCATTAGCCGGCTTGCGGCAACCCATGCTTGTTTTATGACGATCGATAGATCAATACCGGATGATCCACAGGGGAGGGTTAAGGAGTCTGCTGAGAGCAGGGGACCGACCAAGAGATTCACCCTGGTACCCCGGACGATGTCGAGATATGGCTGCGTCATGGGCTTGACGTCGTCGATGGTGGGCATGGTTGGAACACCTCAGGAAGGAGATATAAAGACTGGTTGTACGCGGGTGTTGTAGATTGTTCTTCTCATCAGTCCAAGCAACCACATCACATCTCCAGTCACTCGTTCATACCTTTCAACTCCCAATCAATTCCAATCCAACCCACCCCAAACAACCACCATGAAGTTCTCCACCATGTCCCTCCTGGCCCTGCCAGCGCTCTTCCTCCCAGCCTTCGCCGCCCCAGCTCCGGCCGCTGTCGACACCTCCCTCGCCCCCATCGAGCGCCGCCAAATCGCCGACGCCTACACCATCGTCGAAAGCCTCTTCACCGAGGTCCAGCAATACACCGGCGCCATCAACGAGACCGCCGCCGGCCTCTCCCTCGCCAGCACCACGCACGAGAAGAACGCGGCCGCCAAGTCCTACCGCCAGAACATCAAGGCCATCACCGCCGCCGTCAAGGCCGCGAAGAAGCAGACTGATCAGCTTGAGCCGGCGTCGTCCGCCGTCGTGAAGAGGCAGACGGACCAGGCGCTTGCGGATCTCGTTGCTGGGCTTTTGGAGGAGGTTAGCGGAGCGTTGAACAATATTGTTGCTACACTTGGTCTTAGTGAGTTGTCCTTGATCGATCTTATCATGGCGCAGTGCTAACAAAACCATCAGCCTCGCTTCTTGGGTCGCTGAACCCGCTCGTGACCTCCCTCTCGGGTCTCCTGCTCAGCTTGAAGAATGTGGTGGACAACCTCCTCATCTTGGTCAAGCAGATCGTTGATGGTCTGTTGACCGGCCTCAGCATTGGTCTTGCTGGCTTGATCTTGTAAATGGTGACCTATCACTAAAGGGAAGGATTGTGGCGCAAGACTATGGGCAGGGTTGAAATTAAAGGATGGATGGTGTAATGAACTCGCGAGAGAAGATGTGAAAAAGCTTGTACAATGCCTTGGATAGATACACAGTACCATATAAATTCCGATCCAAGTTTTACTCATCCCTTTAATAATGTATTCGAGCTCCGCCCTCACCAAGGTAGCGCCCGTTGCAACACCGATCCTGAACAAATCTCCTATACGAATGGTACCTGAGGCGCCCTGAATCCTTGATTCAGGCTAGTAGGAGGTGCTGAAAGGAGAAAAGGCAGTAGATTCTCAACCTGTCGCAACCTCTACTCCAACCCACCCCCACTGGTCAACCTACCAACTACCCGACCCTCCCCCCTACGCCCCAGGCCGACAATTAGGACTCTTCCTATAATACCTCCCGATAACCCCCCAAACGAAACCTGACAAGCCCCCTCCGCCTCATAACAAGTCCAACACTCCGTATCCTCATGCACCACCAACGTCACCTCCCCATTCGAATAACAGCCGACCACCCAGTAATTAGTGTAGTCGCCAGAGCAAAGGTCGCCTTCCAAGCTGTAGCTGAGCGTCTCCGCCGCGCCGGAGAAGATGTCAGCGGTCTGGACGCCGCAGTCGGGGGATGCGGAGCCGCTGATCGTCGGGCCGCCGATGCCGCATTGGTAGGAGGTGCCGAGGGCGATTTCGCCGTCGGGGATCCAGCCGGAGCAGTCGGATTGGGCGTGGGTGAGGGTGAAGGTGGTTAGGGCTGCGAGGGCCAGGTGGAGGGGGTGGGGGG
>JAABUL010000341.1_pt1 | contig 100834 bp, 108 predicted proteins | sample 5559151 | NCBI WGS metagenome assembly JAABUL01 (sample SAMN10711876, study PRJNA513368) | rock metagenome | isolation source: Antarctica rocks | place: Antarctica: Victoria Land, Pudding Butte sud | reverse complement strand
TCACTCCGCGTCCGGTCGTGCCGCCGGGCGTCACTCCGCGTCCGGTCGTGCCGCCGGGCGTCACTCCGCGTCCGGTCGTGCCGCCGGGCGTCACTCCGCCTCCGGTCGTGCCGCCGGGCGTCACTCCGCCTCCGGTGGTCCCGCCGGGTATGACGCCGCCGCCCGTCACGCCGCCCGCAGTGACGCCGCGGCCCGTCGTGTCCCCGCCGCGTGTCTCGACCCCGACGGTGTCGACGCCGGTCTCGGTGTCGCTGAACACACCGAATGCTCACACCACCAACGCCCAGACGACCGTCACGTTCGGTGCCGGGCGAGACCGGACCGGACAGACTGGCCGGAACGAGCTTCCGTTCACGGGATTCGACACCTGGCTCGTCGCTCTGCTGGGGATGCTCACGCTTCTCCTGGGCATCAGCCTCAGGCGCATCGTCGGGCGGCACTAGCCAAGCGAAGTAACAGAGCGGCCTGCCCTCCGGGCGGCCGCTCTGCTTTCCTCCCGGTTGCGCCCGTTCTGCTTCTGCCCGCTCCAGCGTGTCAGACAAGGGCCAGCGGTAATCGTTGTCGCCGAGCTCGCCACCGCCCTGGCATCCTGAACCGCCGTGCGCCGCGCCCTCACCCTTCCCTCCGGGCGCCGCGCGAAGTGGGTGGTCCTCGTCGTCTGGCTTGCCGTCCTCGCCGCGGCGGGACCGCTCGCGGGCAGGTTCGAGTCCGTCCAGAAGAACGAGAACTCCTCGTTCCTGCCCGGCTCGGCCGAGTCGGTCAAGGCGCTCGACGCCATCAAGCGCTTCCCCTCCGGCGAGCTCACCCCCGCCGTGGTGGTCGTGCGCCGCGCCCACGGCCTCACCGCCGCCGACCGGGCCGAGGTGAAGGCCCTCGCCGGCACTCTGACCCGCAAGCGCATCCCCGGCGTCCTGCGCGTCCAGCCCGCCTGGGTGTCGAAGGATTCCAGCACCGCCCTGCTGGTCGCGCCCATCCGGGCCCGGGGCGACTCCGACCTCCTGGTCGACTCGACCAAGAAGATCCGTCGCCAGGCCCACCACCTGCGCGGCTCCGGGCTCGCGGCCGAGGTGACCGGCCCCGCCGGCTTCTCCACCGACGCCATCGGGGTCTTCTCGAAGATCAACGGGACGCTGCTGCTGGCCACCGGGCTGCTCGTCTTCGTCCTGCTCATCCTCATCTACCGCTCGCCGATCTTCTGGCTCATCCCGCTGCTGTCGGTGGTCGCCGCCGAGCTGACCTCCCGCGGCGTGGGCTACGGCCTCGCCAAGGCGGGGGTGACGATCAACGGTCAGGCGGCGGGGATCCTCGGCGTGCTCGTGTTCGGCGTGGGGACCGACTACGCGCTGCTGATCGTCTCCCGCTACCGGGAGGAGCTCCGCCGCGAAGAGGACAAGCACGTCGCGATGCGGACCGCGCTGGCCCGGACGGGGCCGACCGTGCTCGCCTCGGCCCTCACCGTCATCGCCTCGCTGCTGTGCCTGGCCCTCGCCCAGGTCAACGGGACGGCCGGGCTCGGCCCCATCGGCGCCCTGGGCGTCGCCCTCGCCGCGCTGTCGATGCTCACCCTGCTTCCCGCCCTGCTGGTCATCGCCGGCCGGCGGGCGTTCTGGCCCTTCGTCCCCCGCTACGGCGGCCAGGGCGCGGACTCGACCCACGGCCTCTGGCGGCGGGTCGGGGACCGGCTCGCCAGGCGCCCCCGGCTCACCTGGATCGGCACCGGCGTCGCCCTCGCGGTGATGTGCCTCGGCCTGCTGAACTTCGACACCGGCCTCACCCAGGCCAAGGCGTTCCGGGGCGACGTCGAGTCCGTCCGCGGGCAGGATCTCCTCGCCGAGTGCTTCCCGGCCGGGACGAACGCGCCCACCACGGTGGTCGTCCCCGATGCGGCGAAGGTGCCGGCGGTGACGCGGGGGCTGAAGGGCCTGAGCGACGTCATCGCCGTGCGTCTCACCGAGCGCGGCGCACCAGGCGTCCGGGTCGACGTGACCCTGCGCGAGGACCCCTACTCGACCGCGGCCTTCGACCGGATCCCCGCGGTGCGCAAGGTGGCCAAGGCCTCCGGGGGCCCGGGCGTCCTCGTCGGCGGCCCGACGGCCGAGGAGCGTGACCTGCGCGTCGCCTCCGCCCGGGACTCGCTCCTCATCCCGCCGATCGTCATCGTGGTCGTCTTCCTCATCCTCGCCGTGCTGTTGCGCGCGCTGCTCGCGCCGCTGCTCCTCGTCGCGACGGTGATCCTCTCCTACGGCGCCGCCCTGGGCGTCGCCTATCTCGTCTACGACGTGGTCTTCGGCTTCGTGGGCTCGGACCCCTCGCTACCGCTCTTCGCGTTCATCTTCCTCGTGGGGCTGGGCATCGACTACAACATCTTCCTGATGACCCGCGTGCGCGAGGAGGCCGCGCAGCACGGCACGCAGGAGGGGACGAAGCGCGCGCTGGCCGTCACCGGGGCGGTCATCACGTCAGCCGGCATCGTGCTCGCCGGGACGTTCGCGACGCTCGCCGTGCTGCCTCTCGTGCAGCTCACCGAGATCGGCTTCGCCATCGCCTTCGGCGTCGTGCTCGACACCTTCCTCGTGCGCTCGGTGCTGGTCCCCGCGCTCGTGCTCGACGTGGGGGACGCGGTGTGGTGGCCGGGCCGCGGCCGGGCCCGGCGTTGATCTGCGAGGTGCTTCTGCCACTCGGCGGGGAGCTCCGCGGGTGGACATTCGTACGAGTCAGACCACACCACCGCCAGTTCCGAACCCGAACCCGAACCCGAACCCGAACCCCGGCCCGGGCAACGGTCCCAACGGCCCGGGCAACGGTCCCAACGGCCCGGGCAACGGTCCCAACGGCCCGGGCAACGGATCGAACGGCCCGGGTGGGCGCCCGCAGTGCTCGGACGGCATCGACAACGACGGTGACGGCAAGGTCGACTTCCCCAGCGACCCCGGCTGCTCCTCGCCCTCAGACAACAGCGAGGTCGATACGTCCCAGGCCACGGTGCGGGGGGCGGACTGCCGTTCACCGGGCAGAACCTGCTCGTCGTGATGATCCTCGGCCTGAGCGGCCTCGGGATCGGCCTGACGCTCAGGTGGCGGACCCGGGAGGGGTGAGGACGGCCGCGGCGGCACCCACCTCGTGACCGTCGTCATCGCGGCGTTCGCGGTCCTCGTCTTCCTCCTGACCGGGGGCGGGGGCGGGGGCGGGGGCGGCTCTCCGCCCGGCAACCCACACGGCGGAAAGGGCTCCGGAGCCGAGCGGACCCTTGCCTCGCGGGCGCTCGGGCTGAACATCACGGTCCCGACGGGTTGGCGGTCAAGACGCCGCAGGGGTGTCCTCGTGCTCGTCGCCCCCAGCCGCCGCGGGGTGCTGACCCTCGCGCGCTCGGCGGCCGCCCCGGCCCGCGCGGTCGTCGCTGCCGCGGCCGCGTCGGTCGCGCGCTCCTACCGGTCGACCCGACTCGTCCGTCGAGGGGTCGCCCGGCTCGCCGGCCGGCTCGGGGTCAGCGCGGAGTTGAGCGCACGCAAGGGGCGCGGGCGATTGCTCCGGGTCCTGCTCGTCGGCGTGAGGACCCCGCGCGGAAGCTATCTGGCGACGGTCACGACGGGCGCACGGCCGTCACGTGGGCTCCTGCTCGAGCTCGAGCAGGAGCTGCGCTCGCTGCGTTTCAGCCCCGCCCGGCGTAGTAGTTCACGTTGATCTGCGAGTACTTCTGCCACTCGTCGGGGAGCTGGTCCTCCGCGAAGCAGGCGTCCACCGGGCAGGCCTCGACGCAGGCGTCGCAGTCGATGCACTCCTCGGGGTCGATGTAGAGCATCTCCGCGGAGTCGTAGTCGGGCTCGTCAGGGGTCGGGTGGATGCAGTCGACGGGGCAGACCTCGACGCAGGAGTTGTCCTTGGTTCCGATGCAGGGTTCGGCGATGACGTAGGCCATTTGTCGGCAGTGTACGCTCGCTCGCTGAGTGATCCTGCTCACCGGCGCGACCGGGCTCGTGGGGCGTGCGCTCCTGGCCCGACTGACCCGTCGCGGCGACCGCGTGCGCTGCCTCGTCCGCGATCCACGGCGGCTCGGCGTGGAGCGCGTGCGGGTGCAGATCGCGCTCGGGGACCTCGCCGATCCGCCCTCGTTCCGCCACGCCCTGCGGGGGGTGGAGACGGTCGTCCACCTCGCCGCCGCCACCCGCGACCAGCCGCGCGGCTCGATCGAGGAGCTCACCGGCGTGGCGACGTGGCGGATGGTCCGCGCCGCCGAGCGCGCGGGCGTGAGGCACTTCGTCGTCGTCTCCGCCCTGGGCGCGGCGCCCCATGCCCCGGCCCGTGTCCTGCGGGCCAAGGCGCTCGCCGAGCGCGCGGTACGCGAATCGCTCCTGGCCCACACGGTCTTCGCCCCCTCGCTCGTCTACCAGCCCGGGGACCGGTGGATCACGCTGCTCGAGCGCGCCGCGCTCGCGCCCGCCGTGCCCCTGCCCACCTCCCGGCGCGCGCTCTTCCAGCCCATCTGGGCCGAGGACGTCGCCGACTGCCTGGTCGCCGGGCTCGACCGCGAGCCCCGCGGCGCCCGCTACGAGCTGGCCGGCCCGGACACGCTCTCGATCCCCGCCATCGCCCGGATCGTGCTCCGGGCCGCGGGCCGCTCGCGGACCCTTCTGCCCGTTCCCGCCCCGGTCGCCCGCCGCGTCCTCCAGGTCGGCGAGACGCTCCTCGGGTCCGCCGCGCCCGCGGTTCCCGCCGAGGCCGAGCTGCTCGCCGCCTCCATGCTCGCGCGGCGCGGGACGGCGGACGCCGAGAGCCTCGGGGTCGTGCCCCAGGCGATGGGCGCGGTGCTCGGCGCGGGCGGTTAGGGGTGCCGGAGCGGGGGGCACCGCTCGGCGCCGCCGAGTGGTCCAATGGCCGCCGGAGGCGGGTCCCCAGTCGCGAACAGCGACACCTACTCACGCCCGGGCGGCCTCGAGCTGGGCGGCGAGGGCCAGGAGCGGCCCCTCCCCCTCCGGGCGCCCGATGAGCTGCACGCCGGTGGGCAGGCCGTCGTCGTCGCGCTCGCGCCAGGGCAGCGCGATCGCGGGCAGGCCCGTGGCGTTCGCCATCGCCGTGTAGGGGGTGAAGCGACCCGAGCGGCGGAAGGTGTCGTCCGGGTCGGGGAGGGCACCGTGCATCGTCCCCACCCGCGGGGGGCGCTCGGCCAGGGCGGGGGTGAGGATCGCGTCGTAGGGCGCGGCGGCCGCGACGATTCCCCGGGTGAAGGCGGCGAGGCGCATGTGGAGCAGCGCGGCTCCGACCGCGCCGAGCGCCGAGGCCCGCTCCCACATGAACCAGGAGAGCTCCTCGACGTCCTCGGCGCGCGGCTCGAGCCCGCGGGCGGCGGCGAGGGCCGCGATGTTCGTGGCGATCCCCGCGCCGAACTCCGCGGTGAAGAGCCCGAGCACGCCGGGGCCGCTCCAGGGCGGGTCCCACGCCTCCACCTCGTGCCCCAGGCCCCGCAGCGCGTCGGCGGCCTCCGCCCACGCCGACTCGCAGCGCGGGTCGAGCTCCACGCCGTCGATCGGCATCGCCACGGTGGCGGCGATGCGCAGGCGGGCGGGAGTCCGCGCGGCGGCGGTGGCGAACGCCTCGGCCGGGGGCGCCGCCCAGCTCACGTCGCCGGGCTCGGGGCCCGCGAGGACGTCGAGCAGCGCGGCGCTGTCGGCCACGGTCCGCGTGAGCATGCCGTCCTCGACGAGGAAGGACTCGCCGAGCACGGGAGCCTGGGATACGCGTCCGCGTGCGGGCTTGAGCCCGACGAGCCCGCAGCAGGCGGCGGGGATGCGGATGGAGCCGCCGCCGTCGTTGCCGTGGGCGACGGGCAGGATCCCCGCCGCGACCGCCGCGGCGCTGCCGCCCGACGAGCCGCCCGGGGTGTACTCGGGGTCGTAGGGGTTGCGGGCTGGGCCGAAGCGCGAGGGCTCGCTCGTGGGCAGGATCCCGAACTCGGGCAAGGAGGTCTTGCCGATCAGGACGAAGCCGGCGGCGCGCAGGCGGGTGACGAGGGCCTGGTCGGCCGGGGCGCGCAGGTCGCCGGCCAGGTTCGACCCGAACGTCAGCGGCCAGCCCTCCACCCAGCGGTTGTCCTTGATCGCCGTGGGAACGCCCGCGAAGGGGCGCGGATCGTCGCGGGAGACCGCGCGCGCGGCGGCGAGCGCGGCGTCGGGATCGAGGTGGACGAAGGCGCCCAGACGGTCGTGCTCCTCCGCCGCCGCGAGCGCCGCCCCGGTCAGCTCGACCGGGGAGACCTCACCGCGGCGCACCAGGTCCGCGAGCTCGAGCGCCGGGCGGGTCAACAGCGCGCGCACGGTCCGTACGCTAGGGCCCATGAGCGCGACCGTAGAGGGAGTCCAGTCCGGCCTCGAGGGCGTTGTCGCCTTCGCCACGGAGATCGCCGAGCCCGACAAGGAGGGCAGCGCGCTCCGTTACCGCGGCGTCGACATCGAGGAGCTCGTCGGGCAGGTGCCCTTCGAGCAGGTCTGGGGCCTGCTCGTGGACGGGACGCTGCTGCCCGGCCTGCCGCCCGCCGAGCCGCACGCCCTGAACTGGCGCTCGGGCGACCCGCGCGTGGACGTCCAGGCGGCGCTCGCGCACCTCGCGCCGGAGTGGGGCTTCCAGCCCCTCATCGACCTGACCGACGAGGCGGCGCGCGACCACCTCGCCAAGGCGTCGGTGATGGCGCTCTCCTTCGTCGCCCAATCGGCGCGGGGGGCCGGCCGGCCGCCCGTGCCCCAGCGCGAGGTCGACGAGGGGCGCTCGATCCCCGAGCGCTTTCTCATCCGGTGGCGCGGCGAGGCGGACCCCGACCACGTCAAGGCGATCGACGCCTACTGGTGCTCGGCCGCCGAGCACGGGATGAACGCCTCGACGTTCACCGCGCGCGTGGTCGCCTCCACCGGCGCCGACGTCGCGGCCGCGCTCTCGGCCGCGGTCGGCGCGCTCTCGGGGCCGCTGCACGGCGGCGCGCCGTCCCGCGTGCTCAAGATGCTCGACGACCTGGAGCACGACGGCGACGCCGAGCGCTACGTCAAGGATCTGCTCGACCGCGGCGAGCGACTCATGGGCTTCGGGCACCGGGTCTACCGCGCCGAGGATCCGCGCGCTCGCGTCCTGCGGCGCACCGCGCGGGAGATCGGGTCACGGCGCTTCGAGGTCGCCGAGGCGCTCGAGAACGCCGCCCTCGCCGAGCTCCAGATTCGCAAGCCCGACCGCGTCCTGGCCACGAACGTCGAGTTCTGGTCGGCGGTGGTGCTCGACACCGCCGAGGTGCCGGCGGAGCTCTTCACCTCGATGTTCACGTGCGCGCGCGTGGCCGGCTGGTCGGCGCACATCCTCGAGCAGAAGCGCGAGGGCCGGCTCATCCGCCCGACCGCCAAGTACGTGGGCCCCGCCCCGCGCGGACTCGACGAGCTGCGGTGAGGCCGCGGCTCTCCTACGCGAACGTCGTCGCGACCCTCGCGCTGTTCATCGCGCTGGGCGGCGGCGCCTACGCGGCCGGCCTCATCCCGGGAACGAACCTGCGCAACCGCTCCGTCCCCGCGGCGAAGATTCGCCGCAACGCGCTGACGGGGACCGAGATCCGCGAGGGGAAGCTGGGGACCGTGCCCCACGCCGCGCTCGCCGACGTCGCGCAGAACGCGGCGCGGCTGGCGGGAGAGAGCCCGGGACGCTTCGAGCGGACCGGGCGGCTGACCTACGGCAACGCGACCGAGGGCGTCGACGCCCGGGTGCTCTCCTGGGACGCGCTCGGGCTCGACGTGCGCACGGCCCCCGGCGCCGGCTCGGTGCTGCTGCGCAACACGGGGTCGGGGCGCCTGCTCTACGTGGTCGGAGACGGGCCGGCCGCGACGCTCGCCCCGGGGGCCGACGCGATGGCGAGCGTGCCGCCGCCCGCCCTGGCCGTGCCCCCGGCCACCCGCGGGCCCGCGGGCTTCACGGTCACGGTCTCGGCGGCCGACGGCTCCCGCATGCTGCTGCTGTCGTGCCTGGCCGGCGACGGGCACGCACGCTGCGTTGGGCTGCGCTCCGCGGCGGGTTGACGTGCCGGAGCTCGGCGCTCCCCGGCTGCGCGGCGTCTCCCATGCCTGGGCCTTCTGGTTCGCGCTCGCGGCCGCCGCCGTGCTCGTGGTCCTCGCCCCCTCGTCGAAGGCCCGGGTGTCGGCGCTCGTCTACGGAACCGGGCTCTGCGCGCTCTTCGCCGGGTCGGGCCTCTACCACCGCTGGCGCTGGGACCCGCGCTGGCGCCCGCTCCTGCGGCGCATCGACCATTCGACGATCTTCCTGTTCATCGCCGCGAGCTACGTGCCCGTCGCGCTGCTCGTGCTCGACGGGACGGTGCGCGTGGTGGTGCTCGTCTGCGCGGCCGCGGGCGCGATCGGCGGGATCGTGCTCACCGTGGCCTGGATCGACGCGCCGCGGGGCGTGACCGCCGGCATCTACGTCGCGCTGGGTTGGACGGCGATCATCGCCCTTCCCCAGCTAGTGGATCGCCTGGAGGCCGCCCCGCTCGTGCTGCTCGCCGCCGGGGGAGTCCTCTACACGGTGGGCGCCGTCGTCTACGTCACCCGACGGCCCGACCCCTGGCCGCGCACCTTCGGCTTCCACGAGGTCTTCCACGTGTTCGTCATCGCCGCGGCCTTGTGCCACTTCGTGGCGATGGCGGGCTGGGTCATCCCGAGCTGAGCGGGTCGACGGGCCGCTACCGTCGCCGGCGTGGACCCGCTCGAGCTCGCCACCGCGCTGAAGGGCCTCCAGGAGTGGGCGGAGGCCAACGCACCCGGACGGGACTCGGTGCTGCGGCGGAGGATCGCCGAGCACCTTGGCGGCGACCCGACCGTCCTGCCCGTCGTCGGTGAGCAGCTCGGAGAGTGGGAGCGACCGAACCTCCAGCTCGCCCTGGACGCCTGGGGGGGCGGAGCCGGACGGGCGCTCGGCGTCATCGGCCTGTCCTCGATGCACGGCTACCGCGAGAGCATCGCCGAGCTCGTGCAGCCCGAGAGCCAAGGCCCGCCCGCGCTTCCCGGCCCCGTCGAGTACACGACGGTCACGGTCGCCGACCGCAAGATCGTCTGCGTGGCGAGCGGACTGGTGCTCCTGCGCGGCCCGGCCGGTCCGGCCGTCGCGCTGCTGCGCACCGACGACCACGGGATGGGCAGTTCGCTCTCACTGGAGCTCATGGCCCCCGAGCGCGCGCAGGCCGAGGCGCTGCTCGCCGAGCTCCAGGAGCTCATGGCCGAGCACAACGTCTTCCGCGGGCGCGTCGTCCAGGTCAGCCAGAGCATGCACGGCGGCTTGACGGTCGAGGTCCGCATCCTGGCGGAGATCGCGCGCGAGCGGATCGTGCTTCCCCCCGGAGTGCTCGAGCGCATCGAGCGCCACACGATCGAGTTCGGCCGGCACGCCGAGCGGCTGCGCGCGGCGGGCCGGCACCTCAAGCGTGGGGCTCCTGCTCCACGGGCCGCCCGGCACTGGCAAGACGCTCACCGCGATGTACCTCGCCGGACATGCCCGAGCGGACCGTGGTGCTCCTCACCGGCCGGGGACTCGAGGCGCTCGGCCCGGCGATCGACATGGCCCGCTCGCTCCAACCGGCGATGGTGGTGCTCGAGGACGTCGATCTCGTGGCGATGGACCGTGCCTACTACCACGCCAACCCACTCCTGTTCGAGCTGCTCAACCAGATGGACGGGCTGGCGGAGGATGCTGACGTGGTCTTCGTGCTCACCACGAATCGACCTGAGGGCCTCGAGACCGCGCTGGCGCGACGGCCCGGGCGCGTCGACCAGGCGGTCGAGCTCCCGCTCCCGGACGCGGATGGCCGGCGGCGACTCCTCGACCTCTACGCCGAGGGCCTGGACCTCCGGGCGACCGATCTCGCCGCCGTCGTGCGCCGGTCGGAGGGTGCGAGCCCCGCGTTCATCCGGGAAGCTGGCCCGCCGCGGCGCGCTCCTCGCGGTCGAGGAGGGCGGAGAGGGCGCGGTCGTGGTCGAGGAGCGGCATCTCGTCGCCGCGCTCGACGAGCTCCAGTCCGATCGCGAGCGTCTCACCGGGGCGCTGCTCGGCGCGGACGCCGCCGCGGGGACGCCGCCTCCGTCGGTCCCGCCTCCCTCCGTCGCGGCCGAGAACGCCGTCGAGCTCGTCGACGAGGAGGACGACGGCGAGGGCTGGACGGCGTATGGGCCGACGGAGCTCCGGTAGGACCGGGTCCGTGCTGGTGAGCGCCGTCGTCGCCCTGCTGGTGGCCGTGCTCGCGGCAGGGTGCGGCGAGGACGCCGCGGCGGGGATGCTCGTGAGCTGGGCCCGCAGCGGCGGCATCGCGGGCTTGGCGGACAGCGTCAGCGTGCGCCCCTGAGGCCAGGTGGTCGCGCGCGGCCGGCGCAGCGGAGCGCGTCGGTTCAGGATCTCGTCGCGTCGCCTGGCCATGCTGCGCGGCCTGGTCCGCGCCGCCGACTTGCCCGGGAACGCGGACCTCGGCGGCCCGTCCTGCTGCGACCAGTTCTCGTACGTCGTCGCCACCCCCGGTCATCGGGTGACCTGGACGGACGGCGCGAAGGTGCCGCGCCGGATCCTCCGGCTCGAAAGCGCGCTCGCGGCCCTCGCTCCCCGTTGAGAACGACGAGTCGGTGATGACAATGTTCTCGCCGACGGAACGTCGGCGGATCCGGGGCGCGCTCCCTCACCTCAATGAGCGACCTGCCACACGCGGTATCGGTTGCGGAAGCGGGAGACGAACACGGATCCCTGCTCGAGGCTCGCGCTGGGAGCCATCTCGGGGAATTCCAGGTCGATGACAACCGTGCGGCGCTGGGTTTCGGCTCCGCAGTAGTGACGGACTTGAGCACTCCGATCGCCGCGTGCTTCGGCCCGATAAGCGCGGATGGCGCGGGCTCCGTGCGTGTCGAGTCCCCGGTAGAGAGTCGGGGTCTCGCTCAACGCGGCGGTGACGGCCGGAGCCAGGGCGTTGGATGGCAGCGGCTTGGCCCCTACGGGACAGCCCTTTCGTCCCCTGAGGCGCGAGGCGGAATCGGCCGAGACCAAACGTGCGGTGAGCCACGAGCCCGCGACGAGAACGGCGACAAGCCCGGCGAGGAGGGGCCACCGCACCCCGCGTGCGCTCGGCGAAACTCCGTTGTAGCCCTCCGAGTCGGTACTTATCGTTCCTCCCTTGGCTGCCCCAGGCTACGGGATGGTCCAACGGTAGTCGGACATCGCTGATGGAGACAACGGGTCTAACCGAGGGTCATCGGAACCCGGTAGGGACAGTCGTTCGCCGGACGGCGACGTTCCACCTACATCATTCCGGTTCATGTCGGGCATGTCGCCGACGCCCTTGTCGCGCCCCCGCAACGTCGTATCCGGTATCGTCTGAGGGGTGGAGCCCGGAGCCCTGGTCCGTGCGTCCCGCCTGCGTCACGGCCTCAGCCAGGCCTCCCTCGCACGACGGGCGGGGACGAGCCAGGCGGCGGTGAGCCGGATCGAGCGCGGGCTGGAGGCCCCCACCCATACGCGCCTGACCCAGCTCCTGCTCGCCCTCGGCGAGCGTCCCGTGCTCGGCTCCGAGCCGCTCGCGCCGCGACCCGACCCCGCCGGGCTTGCCGCGGCCCTCCGGCTCTCGCCGGCCGAGCGATTGCGCGAGGCCGCGTCGTGGAACCTCGTGATGGCACACCTGGAGCTGGCAGCGGTCGAGGCTCGCGGTCGGTGACCGAGCTCCCCGAGCGGCCGCTCGACCTGACGCGGCTGCTCGAGATCCTCGCCGACCACGGCGTCGAGTACACGGTGATCGGCGGCGTCGCCGTGCAGGTGCACGGCCACCGACGCACGACGCGCGACCTCGACGTCATCCCCGACCCACGCCCGGAGAACCTCCGACGCCTGGCCGCGGCGCTGGCCGAGCTCGACGCGCATCCGCGCGACCTCCCAGGCGGCCCACCCGACGCCGACCAGCTCGCCGCCGCCCCTGTGGTGCCGCCGCTCACCACGCGCCATGGGCAGCGCTGCACATTTTCAACGCAGTCCCCGGGGCCGCCCCGTACGACCAGCTCCGCGCCCGCGCGGTGGTCGTCGGCCTCGACGGCCTGGAGATCGCCATCGTCGGCCTCGACGACCTCATTCTCGATGAAGCGCGCTGCCGGCCGCCCGAGCGACCTCGCGGACCTCGCCGTGCTCACCGCGGTTCCTCCAGGGTGACGTCCGAGGGCCCGGCGTGGTGCCGAGCCCTCGGATACAACAGGTTTCGCCGTCCGGTCACCGGGACCGGTGAGGGACAACAGGTTTCGCCGTCCGGCCACCGGAACCGGTGACCTTCCGGCGACGTTACGCGCTACATCATCCCGCCCATGTCGGGCATGCCGCCGCCGCCGCCCATGCCGGCGCCCTCCTTCTCGGGCATCTCGGCGACGATCGCCTCGGTCGTGAGGATGTTCTTCGCGATCGACGCGGCGTTCTGGAGCGCGGAGCGCGTCACCATCGCCGGGTCGATGATCCCCGCGGCCACCAGGTCGACGAGCTCGCCGGTCTGGGCGTTGAGGCCCTGGCCCTTGTCGGCCCGCCGGATGTCGTTGATCACGACCGACCCCTCGTAGCCGCCGTTGTAGGCGATCTGGCGCAGCGGCTCCTCCAGCGACCGGAGCACGATCTTCGCGCCCGTCCGCTCGTCGTCCTCGTAGAGGTCGAGCTGGATGGCGTCCGCAGCGCGCAGCAGCGCCACGCCGCCGCCCGGCACGATGCCCTCCTCGAGGGCCGCACGGGTGGCCTGCAGCGCGTCCTCGACGCGGTGCTTCTTCTCCTTCATCTCCGTCTCGGTCGCGGCGCCGACCTTCACGACCGCCACGCCACCGGAGAGCTTCGCGAGGCGCTCCTGCAGCTTCTCACGGTCGAAGTCGGAGTCGGTGTTCTCCACCTCGGCCTTGATCTGCTTGATGCGGCCCTTGATCTGCTCGGAGTCGCCCGCGCCGTCGATCACCGTCGTGGTGTCCTTCGCCACGACGACGCGACGCGCACGGCCCAGCTGCGAGAGCTGCGTGTTCTCGAGCTTGAGGCCCATATCCTCGGTGATGACCTCGCCGCCCGTGAGGATGGCGATGTCCTCGAGCATCCGCTTGCGGCGGTCACCGAAGCCCGGGGCCTTGACGGCCACGCCGGTGAACGTCCCGCGGAGCTTGTTCACCACGAGGGTGGCGAGGGACTCGCCCTCGACGTCCTCCGCGATGATCAGCAGCGGCTTGCCCGACTGGATGGTCGCCTCGAGCACGGGGAGGATGTCCCGGACCGAGCCGATCTTGGAGTTGGCGATGAGGACGTACGGGTCCTCGAGCACGGCCTCCATGCGCTCCTGGTCGGTGACCATGTAGGGCGAGATGTAGCCCTTGTCGAACTGCATGCCCTCGGTGAACTCGAGGTCCATCCCGAAGGTCTGGCCCTCCTCGACGTTCACCACGCCGTCCTTGCCGACCTTCTCGATGGCGTCGGCGATCACGTCGCCGATGTCGTCATCACCGGCGGAGATCGTCGCGACCCGCGAGATCTGGTCCTTGCCCGAGATCTCGGTCGACTGCGTCTTGATGTTCTCGACGACGGAGTCGACGGCCTTCTCGATGCCGCGCTTCAGGCCGAGCGGGTTGGCACCCGCCGCGACGTTCTTCAGGCCCTCGCGGACGATGGCCTGGGCCAGGACCGTGGCGGTCGTCGTGCCGTCGCCGGCGACGTCGTTGGTCGCCGTGGCGACCTCGCGCACGAGCTGCGCGCCCTGGTTCTGGAAGACGTCCTCCACCTCGATCTCACGAGCGATCGTCACGCCGTCGTTCGTGATGGTGGGGGCGCCGAACTTCTTGTCGAGGACCACGTAGCGGCCCTTGGGACCGAGGGTGACCTTGACCGCGTTGGCGACCACGTCGACGCCGGCCTCGAGGGCCTTGCGCGCATCAGCGTTGTACTTCAGCTCCTTGTGAGCCATGCAAATCCTTTCTAAGCGACCTTGGCGAGTACGTCGGACTCACGGAGCACGAGGAGCTCTTCGCCCTCGACCTTGATCTCCGTGCCGCCGTACTTCGAGTACAGGACCTCGTCGCCCTCGGCGACGTCGAGCGGGACGCGCTTGCCGTTGTCGTCGAGGCGTCCGTCGCCGGTGGCGAGGACCTTGCCCTTCTGTGGCTTCTCCTTGGCGGTGTCGGGGAGGACGATGCCGGTGGCGGTCGTCTCCTCCTCCTCGATCGCCCGGACGATCAGCCGATCCCCGAGGGGCTTGAGCTTCATCAGGGGAACCTCCGTAGTTGACTGCGGAAACCTGCCTGGCACTCTCCTGGTCCGAGTGCCAGCCCGTGGATCCTAGTCAACCGTGCGCGAGCCTTCAAGTGGATTCTGGCACTCTTCGAGGAGGAGTGCCAGGAGTTGGCCGGGCCAGGCCGACCAGCGACCCTCGTCGGTCAGTTCTGCGCCGGGCCGAGCCCGTGGATGCGATCGCGCATCTCGTCGCCCGAGTGCTGCACGATCTGGGAGAAGCGCACGACGGTCACCTCGTCGTCCATCGCCACCGGCCTGTTGTAGATCTGCTCGAGGAAGTGCGCCATCTCCTCGTGGCGGCGGAACTCCGGGTGGTCGTGCTCGATGTCCCGGGGGGAGAGGTCCTTGAAGCGCTTGACCTCGACCTGGTCGATGACCGCCTCGAAGATCTTCTCCCGCGGGGAGTGCTGGTAGCCGACCGTCACGAGCACGGCCTCGTTCTTCTTGTACTTGTGCGACTTGTCGCCCAGGCGGATCGTGGCCGTCTTGCGCCCGTGGCGGAGCTGGTCGGCGAAGACCGCGGAGTAGAAGTTCAGGACGCGCATCGAGGGCAGGGAGCCTACTATCGGCCGCCGGCCTGGCGGCCGAGCGCCCGCGCCGCCATGTCCCGCTCCCCCTTGAAGGAGAGCTTCTTGACCGCCTCGGGGAGTGGCATCCAGCGCGCCTCGACGATCTCGTCGTCGTGGTCTGAGAACGAGCCGCCGCGGTGGGCGAAGAGGTAGAAGGTGACGACCTTGAAGATCCGCCGCCCCTCGCGCTGGTACCAGTAGCGGACGTCGCCGAGCTTCTCGAGCAGCTCGGTCTCGAGCCCCGTCTCCTCGCGCACCTCGCGCTGGGCGGCCTGCTCGGCGGTCTCGCCCGGGTCGATGTGCCCCTTGGGGAGGGCGAGGACCGGCTGGCCCTTGGGCGAGCGCCGGGTGGGGACGACGACCGCCACCCGACCACCGGCCTCGCCGGAGGTGCCAGCCTCCTCGAGCACCACGCCCCCGGCGGAGAACTCCCGCTCGGTGCGGTCTCTAGAAGACATAGCCCTCCAGCGCCTCGGGCCGGCGGACGAGGATGCGCCCGCGGCCCTGCTCGATGACCCCGGCGCGCTCGAGGACGGCGAGGAAGCGCGAGGCCGACTCCCGCGAGGAGCCCGCGAGCTGGGCGACGTCGGCCTGGGTGAGGTTCACGATGACCTCGGCGTCGGGGGCGCCCTCGTCGCGGGCGTCGTCGACGAGGCGGGCCAGGACGCCGGCCACCCGACTCTGGACGGTCTGGAAGGACTGGCGGGTCAGGCGGTCGTTCGCGTCGCGCAGGCGTCCCGCCAGGCGGACGACGAGCTTGAGCGCGAGGTCGGAACGCTCGCGTATGAGCCGGCGCATGTCGTTGCCGAGGATCCCGATGAGCTCGAGCTCGTCGATCGCGTCCACGGTGCCCGAGCGGTGCTCGTCGCCGAACATGGCCAGCTCGCCGAAGAAGTCCCCGGGCCCGAAGTGGGCGAGTGTGATCGTGCGGTGGTCGGCGTGCTCACGCAGCAGCCGGGCGTGCCCGGCGCGGACCACGTAGCAGGTGTTGCTCTCGTCTCCCTCACGGAAGAGGACCCCGCCCGGGTCGAGGGAGCGGGGCACGGTGACCTGGGCGATCCGCTCGAGCTCCTCGCGGGTCAGGTCCTCGAAGACCGGGACCCGGGACAGGAGCTCCACGGTGTCCCCGGTCGTCACTCCCACCCGCGGGATTCTAGGCGAGGGCGGCGTTCCGGCGGCGACGGCGCAGGGTGCGCCCGCCGAGGCCGGCGAGGAGCAGGACCGCGCCGAGGGGCACGAGGCAGGCGAGGACGATGAGGGCGACCCCGGCGGAGACCGCGAGGATGCGGCCGGCGTCGTGGAGGGCATCGCCGGGGGTCCAGCCGCCGTCGCTCGCGGGGGGCGTGGTCGTCGCCCCGCGGTAGGCCGAGAGCTGGAGGGAAACCTTCGAGAAGTCCGTCCGGTTGCGGATGCGGGCGAGCCCGGCCCGCGCCGCCCGGACGCGGTCGTCGGCGAGGCGCAGGCGGCGCTTGAGGGCGTCGATCGCGGTCTGGGTGGTGGCGTTGCCGAGCGCCCTGAGGAGTCCGGAGCGCTCGGCCCGGGCCGCGTCGAGCTCCTCCCGGGCGGTGAGGAAGCCGCGGGTCACGTCGCGCGAGGTGCTCGTCTGCGAGCGCACGCGGCCGAGACGGGCGAGGCGGGCCACGGCCTGGGCGGCCCGGTCGGAGGGGAAGCTCAGCTCGAAGGAGGCGTTGGCGCTGTCGCCGGAGGACACGGTGGAGGAGAGGACGACGCCGTCGAAGTCGCTCGTGGTGGCGATGACGCGCTGGGCGGTGGTCTGCATCCGCGCGGGGCGCACGCCGAGGAGGAGCTGGGTGGCGCGCTCGACGCGGCGGGGCGTGGCCGTGACGGGCCCGGCGGAGCGACCATCGGTCTGGGCGCCGTCCACGGCGGCGGGAGGCACCGGCGCGGCGGTGCTCGGCGCGGACCTGTGGGACTCGCTGGAGGCCGCCGCACCGGCGCTGCCGTCGGGAGCGGATGAGGTCCTGGGGCTGCCCCCCGAGAGGTTCGTGAGAACGACGACGAGGATCATCACGGCGGCGAGGGGCGCGAGGACGGGGGCGAGGAAGCCGAAGGAGAGACGGGAGCGCGGCGGCCGCCGGCGGGGAAAGCCGGCGGCGACGCAGGCGTCGAGCTCGCGGACCCACTCGGGGCGCGGCTCGGAGCGCTCGGCGAGCGGGGCGAGCTCCTCGGCGAGGAGGTCGATCCCACGGGCGGTGTCGGGGTCGAGGTGGGTGCGGTCACGCATGGCAGGCCTTCCGGAGCTTCGTGAGGGCGCGGTGCAGGAGGGTCCCGGCGTTGGATTCGCTGATGCCGAGGACGCGGGCGATCTCGGCGTGGCCGAGGTCCGCGAAGAACTTCAGGGCCACGACGTCCCGCTCGCGCGGGGGCAGGGCGGCGAGGGCGGCGCGGACGTCGACCCGGCCGGCCACGAGATCGTCGGCGGGCCCGACCTCGCCCGGTGGCTCCTCGGAGAGCTCGGGCCCGCGCTTCCGGCGCCGGAGCTCATCGAGCGCGGCGTTGCGCGCGATCCCGAAGATCCACGCGCGGGGCGTCCCGCGGCGCGCGTCCCAGCCCCGCCGGCGGCGGTAGGCCCGCTCGAAGCTCAGCGCGGTGACGTCCTCCGCGGCGATCGGATCGCGGAGCAGCGCCGCGACGTAGGCGAACACGTCATCGCGGGAACAGCGGTAGAGGTCCTCGAAGGAGTCGGCGATGGCCGGGGTGAGGGCGGGGGCAGGGAGCGCGGCGGTGGGACTCACACCTGTACTACGCCCGCCGCCCCCGGGCCATCACACGCCGAGCGTCGACTTCCACGGTGCACGGCCGACGAACTCGACACTCCGGGGTGGAGCGGGGTCAGGCGCCGAACAGCCGCGGGTCGTTCGTGATGACCCCCGTCACGCCCATGGCCTCGAGCGCCCGGATCCGCACACCGTCGTCGACCGTCCACGCGTAGAGCTCGCCTCCCGCCGCGCGCACGGCGCGCGCGAGCCGGGGCGAGATCAGCCGGTACTGGGCCATGAGCGCGTCGCACAGCCCCGACCGCAGCGCCCGCGCCGCGCGACCCGGCAGGGTGGCCCGATACGCCTGTAGTCCGGCGTAGGCGAGGGGCCACGTGAGCGGCGAGCGGAAGGGATCGTTGTCGAGCCGGGGCACGGACCACCCGAGCTTCACCGCGGGCTCCAGGCGCCGGATCACCCGCAGGCTCTCGACGTACTGCGTGGAGATCAGGACGCGACCGAGCAGGTCGCGTGCGCGCAGCGCGGCGAGCACGCGGGCCTCGTAGCCCGGGCCCTTGAGGTCGACGTCGAGCTCGACGCCTGTGAACCCCTCCGCGCACAGGTGCTCGAGCCCCTCCTCCAGGGTGAGGGGCTCCCGCTTGGTGAGCGCCCCATAGTCGTGCGCGAGGACGAGCGGCGACCCGACGTCCCCCCCGTCGCGCGGCAGGACGTCGAACTCGATCATGTCCACGCCGGCCGCGAGCGCGGCGTCGAAGGAGGCCGGCGTGTTCCCCGGCGCGATGAGATCGGCGCCCTTGTGGCCGACCCGCCGCAGCGCGGTCATCGCTGGCACCCCGGACACCAGAACGTGATGCGGGCCTCGTCGCCCTGCCCGCGCGCGCGGATCGGCGTCCCGCACCGGGGGCACGGCCGGCCGCCCCGGCCGTAGACGCGCGTCGCGCGGTTCTGGTGGCCGGTCAGCGCGGACTCCCGCATGAGCGGACGGACACGGCGGACGACCTCCCGGGCCTCGTCGTCGGACACCGACCGGACCGGCCGCCAGGGATCGATCTCCGCTCGCCAGCACGCCTCCACCTTCCACAGGTTGCCGATTCCCGCGAGGATGCGCTGATCCAGCAGCGCGTCGGCGATGCCGCGCGTCGGGTCGTCGTGACGCAGTCGCCGCACGAACACATCTTCGTCGAAATCCTCCGCGCAGATGTCCGGCCCCAGCGCGGCGAGCCGCCGGTCGAAGCGCGTCCGCGACTCCGTGAGCAGCTCGAGCACCGGCCCGTCGAACTCCACGACCTCGTGGTCCCGCGCCCGGAAGACGATCCACGCCCGCCGCGGGGAGCGCCGCCACCGCCGTCCCGTGGGGTAGACGCCCCACGAGCCCGTCATGCGCAGGTGCGAGTGCAGAACGAGGTCGTCCGCGAAGCGCAGGAAGAGGTGCTTGCCGTGGGCGTCGACCGACACGACCTCCCGCCCCGCCAGGCGCTCGGGCCAGCGATCGAGGCGGTGGCGCGGGTGCGGTGTGGCGATCTCGTCGGGCTCGTGTCCCAGCAGCACCGGGCGGATGCGATTCGCCGCGTAGTGGATGGTGTCCCCTTCGGGCATGAAGGCCAACGGTACGGGCGCGACCGCCTTGCCCTCAGCGCGCCGGTGCCACGGGTGGGGGCGTCGCGTCCGCCGAGGCGCGGCGGACCCGGCCCTTGAGCGAGAGGGCGGGTTGCTCCACCAGTCGGTAGGAGAGCTCAGAGACGAGAAATATGACCGGGAGCCCGGCCAGCACATCGAACAGGAGTGCTCGGCGATAACCGAGGGGGCCGCCCACCCACGCCGCGAACTGGGCGAAGACGACGAAGTGGTAGAGGTAGATGGAGTACGAGCGGGTGCCGAGCCAGCGCGTGAAGGGGTTGTCGAGCGCGCGCCAGCACCTGCGTCCGGCGGCCTGGAGGAGCAGGGGGACGCCGACGAGCGCCGCGGCCGCCGCCGTGGTGATGACCTCGAAGGAGAAGTGGTGCGGTCCCGGCACGGCGGGGAAGACGAGCACGGTCGCATCGAGAAGGCAGAGTCCGCCGACGACCCAGATCGCCGCGGCGAGGACGCGAGGAAGACGACGCCCGAGCCAGCCCCAGTCCAGGGCTTCCTCCCGAGTCCGCGAAGGGAATCGCCGGCGATGAAGTAGCGGGCAGGGGAGGACAGCGACACCCGGCGAGGAGGCTAGGTGACGGCCGCCAGCCGCCGGTCGAAGCGCGTCCGCGTCTCCGTGGGCAGCTCGAGCACCGGCCCGTCGAACTCCACGACCTCGTGGCCCCGCGCCGGAAGACGATCTACGCCCGCCCTCCGGAGCGTCGCCCTCCTCGCCCCTTACCGGAAGTGGTCCGACAGGCAGTGACTGTCAGGTAACCGAGGACGCGGCGACCCATCGACCATGCCTTCCTTCGCGCACCTCCATTGCCATTCCGAGTACTCGCTTCTTGACTCTCTCTGCCGCGTGGACGATCTCGCGGCGCGGGCGGCGGCGTTCGACCAGCCGGCGATCGGGTTGACCGATCACGGGGTGATGAGCGGAGCGGTGGAACTCGTCCAAGCGGCGGCCAGGCATGGGGTTCAGCCGGTGCTCGGATGCGAGGTCTATGTCGTGGACGATCATCGCGCCCGGCCGCCGGGGAGTTTCGAGCGCAATCATCTGACGCTGCTGGCGTCTTCCGACGAGGGGTATCGCAATCTCGTCAAGCTCTCCTCGGCCGGGTTCCTGCACGGGTTGCATCGCGGCAAGCCGTCGGTGGACCTGGAGCTGATGGCCGAGCACGCGGGCGGGGTGATCGCGCTGACGGGTTGCCTGGCGTCGCGGTTCTGCCAACGACTGCTCGACGAGCGGCCGGCGGACGCTCGCGCGCACGCGGAAGACCTCATAGAGGTCTTCGGGGCCGAGGACGTGTACTTCGAGGTCCAGAAGAAGGGCTGGTCACGCAGGACAAGGTCAACGAGGGCGTGGTCCGGATTGCGCGAGACCTGCGGCGCCCGCTCGTGGCCACCGGGAATGTGCACTACCTGCGCCGCGAGGACTACCACCACCACCAGGCGCTCCTGTGCGCGCAGACGAACTCGACGCTCGCGCACCCGAAGATGACCTTCGAGACCAACGAGTTCTTCCTCAAGAGCTCGGAAGAGATGGCGAGCGCCTTCGCGGAGTGGCCGGAGGCGCTGGCCTCGACCTTGGAGATCGCCTCGCGCTGCGCGGTGCAGTTCGAGTTCGACCGCGAGCTCCTCCCCTCGTACCCGGTGCCCGACGGGCGTTCGGAGAGCGAGTACCTCCGGGAACTGGTTCTCGGAGGGTTGGCGGACCGCTACGGCGACCCAGTACCGGCTGCGGCCCTCGAGCGGGCCGAGTACGAGCTGGAGGTCATCGAGCGAAGAGGGCTTGCGGCGTACTTCCTGATCGTCTGGGACTACGTGAAGTTCGCGCGCGATTCTGGGGTTCCGGTGGGTCCCGGGCGGGGGTCGGCGGCGGGATCGATCGTGGTCTACGCGTTGCATATCGTCGACGCCGACCCCCTGCGCCATGACCTGCTCTTCGAGCGTTTCCTCAACCCCGAGCGGGTCTCCATGCCGGACATCGACGTCGACTTCTCCCCGCGCGGGCGCGCCGCGGTGTTCCATCACTTGGTGGAGAAGTACGGCCGCGATCAAGTCGCGCACATCGCCACGTTCAACCGGATGAACGCGCGGGCGGCGTCGCGCGAGGCCGCCCGGGTCCTCGGCCACGACTCCGCCGCAGGAAACCGGGTGGCCAGGCTCGTACCCGAACCGTCGATGGGCCGCTGGCCATCGTTCGACACCTGCCTTCGAGGGGGCACCGAGTTCCGCCGCGCCTACGATGACGACTCGGTGGTCCGGCAGGTCGTGGACACCGCGCGAGGATTGGAGGGCCTGGTCCGTGAGGTCGCGGCTCATGCCGCCGCGGTGGTCATCGCCGATCGTCGCCTGACCGATGTCGTCCCGTTGCAGCGCATCGGAGGGGAGGGAGAAGGCGCCGGAAGCTGGACGGCGACGCAGGTCGCCATGCGTTTCATCGAGGATCTCGGGCTCCTCAAGATGGACCTGCTCGGTTTGAACGTGCTCGATGAGATCGAGGTCGCGCTCGACCGCATCGAGCGCTCCTCCGGCGAGCGGCCCGACCTGACGGCCCTGCCGCTCGATGACGAGCCGACCTATGAGATGCTCGCCTCCGGCGACTCGCGGGGGGTGTTCCAGTTCGAGTCCGAGGGAATGCGTGAGGCGCTCAGGAAGGTCCAGCCCACGGAGTTCGACGACCTCGTCGCGCTCGTGGCGCTCTACCCGCCGGGAGCCGTCGACCTGATTCCGACGTACGCAGAGCGCAAGCGCGAGCCCAAGAACGTGACGTACCTCGACGAACGGCTACGTCCGATCCTCGCGACGACTCACGGCCTCGTCCTCTACCAAGAGCAAGTGATGCGGACCGCCATGGAGCTCGCGGGCTTCTCGGGAGCGCGGGCAGACGACCTGAGGAAGGCGCTTGGGAAGAAGAGCCGCGAGAAGCTGGCCGCGCTGAAGCCCGAGTACGTGGGAGGGTGCCGACGTATGCGCCTGGAGGATGAGGTGATCGAGATCCTGTGGTCCGAGAACGAGCGGGCGAGCGACCACTTGTTCAACCGCAGCCACGCCGCGTGCTACGCGCTCATCTCTTACCGAACGGCGTGGCTCAAAGCGAACTTCCCCAACGCGTACTCCGATGCAGTGGAAGGATGTCGCCGATGAGCCGTTCTCGTTCCTCGCCCTCCCTATTCGCCCGACTCGTCCACTATCGACCGCTCGCCGTGCACGGCCAGGAGGAGAATCAGCGAACGGAGGCCCTCGCGGCTGCTCTTGAGTCGGATCGCATCTTCGCCGAGGAGTTCCTCGAAGCGTGCGCGCCCCTCGCGGTGATCGGACCGAGCGTCGAAATCGCCGTCGAGACTCAGGCGTTCGCCGGCGGACGGCACCGGATCGACCTGCAGATCCGTGTGGGCGAGGCCGGAGCGCCGGAGGCTCTCGTGTGGGTCGAGGCCAAGGTCAAGAGCGGCCTGAGCGGTGATCGCCAGCTCTGGGACTACGAACGGGTCCTGCGGCAGAGGATGAGCGGAGGTGTTCTTGTGCATCTGGCGCCGTCCTGGGCGGATCGTGTGGCACCAGCTCTGGCTCCGCCGAAGCTGGTCGAACTGACGTGGCAGCACGTCGGTGAAGCCGCGACCCGCGCACTCGAGCGCCAGGACCCACCACGCTTCCTGACCGCTCAGTTCCATCAGTTTCTCACCGAGGAGAACCTCGCCATGACCGACCCGATCACGACCGTCGACCTGCTGGTGGCGGAGGAGCGTGAGCGCAGCAGAGGCAGGTGGGACGGCCTGCTCACTCAGATCCGCAGGAACCTCGGCAAACGGCTCGAAGCTGACGCGGAGACCAATAGACGCCCCACCGACAAGCTTCCGTTCTGGGAGGTCTGGCTCTTTCCCGACGCGGGCGTGCCGACGGCTTGGCGTGAGTGGCAGTTGACCCAGGGCGTGGAGGGCGGACGACTCTCGTTCGCTGCTGGCGTGACTGTTCGGGACACGGTCGAGCTCACCGAGGAGGCGCCAAGCCACTTCGAGGAGCGCGACCTCTCGTTCTTCCCCGCGCCTACCGATCCACTTCTTCGCATCTTCCGGCTGCGGCCGGCCGCCGACCTCCTCGCCCTGCCCACCCTCGACGCTCAGGTGAACGAAATTGGTGATTGGGCTCTTCAGGCGATGCACGACGCGGTAGAGGCGCTCCGTACCTGCCCAGGCTGGACGGCACCGCCTCGTAGCGCGGACGCTCCCTAGGCCGAGAGGGACAGCTTCCGCGGGCCGGCCCGGAAGCCGGCGGCGATGAGCGCCGGCTCCCACCGCGAGCCGATCACGGGCTCGCCGTCGACCCGTTCGAGGCCGATCCGCCCTCGCGGGGCGACGCGCCCCGCGCGGACGTGGGCGGCGAGGGCGTCGAGGGCGGGGTGGATGCGCTCGTCGTCGGCGGCGACGAGCACCTGGAGGCCGCGGCCGCCGCGCTCGAGGTAGAGGACGGGCTCGGCGCGCAGCAGGACAACGTGCGCGCCGGGGCGGCGCTCGGGGCGCTTGCCCCCGTCGCGCGTCGGCCACGGCAGGGCGGCGCCGTAGGGCTGCGCCGGGTCCACCGCGGAGAGCACGAGCGGCGCGTCGGCGTCGTCGTCCCGGATCGCGCGCAGCCGCTCCACGGCGCCCGGCAGTGCGAACTGCGCGCCGCCCAGGCCCTCGACGAAGTAGCCGCGGCGGGCAACGCCGATGGTCTCGAGGGAGGCGAGCTCGTGGTAGACCGCAGAGAAGCCGCCCGGCACGCCCTCGGCGAGCACGCCCTCGCGGGTGAGGATCCCGTGGCGCTCGAGCAGCAGCTCAGCCAGGGCCCGGCGGCGCGTGGCGGGGTCGGGAGCCGTCCGGAAGAGGGGGGCGGTGAGCGACCAGCGCCCGACCACCTGCGCGCTCGCCCCCGCACGTCGCGAAGAGAAACGGCGGGCGTGCCCGCGCCGGGCCCGGTCGCGCTGCGGCCGCGCGAGGGTGAGCCGTGGCGCGCGCAGCGGCGCCCACGCGTCGTTCGTGGCCTCGCCCGCCCAGGCGAGGTCCCACAGCGCCTCCTGGAGCTCCTCGGGCGGCAACGCGACGTCCGCCAGCAGGTCGGTGAAGAAGCAGGCGCCGGCCTCCAGGCGCTCCCGGACCGCGGCGTGCGCGGGCTCGGCGGGCGGCTCGATGCCGCGCGCGGGCGGCGGCCCGACGAGCGCGACGTCCTCCCGGAAGTACGGCGCCACCCTCCCCGAGCTCCGCCCCAGCGCGCCCGCCCCGACCCACACGACCTCCCCGGAGGCGCAGAGCTCGTCGAGCCAGGCGGGGGAGTAGGCGCCGAGGCGGCGTGGCAGCACCTCCTGCTCCCACACGTCGGCGGGCAGGGCGAGGCCCTGGAGCGGGACGAGGATCTCGCGCAGGCGGTCCGGGCCCGCACCCCCCGGGCGATGGCGGTCGACCCCCTGCCAACCCGGGAGGAAGCGGGCGAACGCGCGCTGGTCGGCGGGCTCGATCTCCTTGCGCAGCGCGGCGAGCGAGGCCCGGCGCAGACGGCGCAGGACCTCGACGTCGCACCACTCCCGCTCCGTCCCGCCGGGGCGCAGCTCGCCGCGCACGAGCTCACCGGCCTGCTCCAGCTCGCGCAGCGCGGCGCCAGGGTCCACCCCGTAGCGAGCGCGGAGCTCCGCGGTGGTGAACGGGCCGTGGGTGCGCGCGTAGCGGCGGGACAGCTCGGCCAGCGCATCGGGCACGTCGACGGTGAACGCGTCGGGCAGGCCGCCGGGCGGCACGACCCCGAGCGCGTCCCGGAACAGCCCCGCGTCCTGCGCCGCGATCCACCTCGGCTCCCCCGCGACCCGGACCCGCAGCGCGCGGCGCTCCTCGGATAACGCAGCGAGCATCGCGGGGGCGTCGAGCTCCGCGAGCACGCGGTCGGCCACCTCTCCGTCGGTCAGGTCCCCCACCCGCCGGAGCACGTCGTGCAGGCCGTCGCGATCGGTCGCGCGCATACGCTCCGAGCGGTGCTGCAGGTCGTCCTCGACCTGCGCGAGCGCGCCCGGGTCGATGAGCTCGCGCAGCTCCTCCTGCCCGAGCAGCTCGCGCAGCAGCTCCCGGTCGAGCGACAGCGCCGCCGCGCGCCGCTCGGCGTTCGGCGCGTCGCCCTCGTACATGTACGTCGCCACGTAGTCGAAGAGCAGCGAGGAGGCGAAGGGCGACGCCGTCGGGGTCTCGACCTCGACGAGGGACAGCTCGCGCCGGTGGAGCTGCTCGAGCAGCGCCGTGGCCCCGGGGACGTCGAGCACGTCGCGCAGGCACTCGCGGTAGGTCTCCAGGACGATGGGGAAGTCGCCGTAGCGCTTGGCGACCTCGAGCAGCGACTGGGCCTTCAGCCGCTGCTGCCACAGGGGAGTGCGCTTCCCCGGATACGCGCGCGGGAGCAGCAGGGCCCGCCCGGCGTTCTCGCGGAAGCGGGCGCCGAACAGAGCGCTGGCGCCCAGCTCGGCCACCACGCGCTCCTCAAGCTCGTCGGGGGGGACGAGGACGAGGTCGGCCCCCGGCGGCTCGTCGGCATCGGGGAGGTGGACGATGATCCCGTCGTCTGACCAGATCGCGTCGGACTCCAGGCCGTACTCCTCCCGGATCCGCGCGCTCAGCGCGAGCCCCCACGCGGCATGGACCCGGCCGCCGTAGGGCGAGAGGACGCACAGCCGCCAGTCGCCGATCTCGTCACGGAAGCGCTCGACCACCAGGGTGCGGTCGCTCGGGATCACGCGGGTCGCCGCCTGCTGTTCGCGCAGGTAGGCCAGAAGGTTCTTCGCGGCCCGCGGGTCGAGGTCGTAGTCGCGCTCCAGGGTCTCCACCGACTGATCGACTGCGGTGCGCGCGAAGGCGCCGATCGCCTCGCCGAGCTCCTTGGGCCGGCCCAGGCCGTCGCCCTTCCAGAACGGCACGGCGCCGGGGACACCGGGAGCGGGCGTGACGATCACCCGGTCCCGCCCGATCTCCTCGATCCGCCACGTGCTCGCGCCGAGCAGGAACGTCTGGCCCGGCCGGGCCTCGTAGACCATCTCCTCGTCGAGCTCCCCCACCCGGCGACCATCGGGCAGCGTGACCATGAACAGCCCGCGGTCGGGGATCGTCCCCGCGTTGGTGATCGCGAGCTGACGCGCGCCCTTGCGCGGCCGGATCGTCCCCGCGACCCGGTCCCACACGATGCGGGGGCGGAGCTCGGCGAAGTCGCTCGACGGGTAACGCCCGTCGAGCATGTCGAGGACGTTCTCGAAGACCGTCCGCGAGAGCTCCGAGAAGGAGTACGTGCGGGTGACGAGGGCGAACAGGTCGTCCACGGCGAGCGGCTCCTCGACGGCGCACATCGCGACGATCTGCTGCGCGAGGACGTCGAGCGGGTTGCGCGGCACGACCGTCGGCTCGATCGCCCCCTCGCGCATCCGGCGGGCGACGACCGTGCACTCGAGCAGGTCGCCGCGGAACTTCGGGAAGATCCGGCCCTTGGAGACGTCGCCGACGTTGTGCCCGGCGCGGCCGATGCGCTGCAGGCCGGCGGCCACCGACTTGGGCGACTCGACCTGGAGGACGAGGTCGACCGCGCCCATGTCGATCCCGAGCTCGAGCGAGGACGTGGCCACCAGGCACGGCAGCTCACCCGCCTTGAGCATCTCCTCGACGACGAGGCGCTCCTCGCGCGCGAGGGAGCCGTGGTGGGCGCGGGCGATCTCCTTCGCCGGGAGGACGCCGGCGTCGCGGTCGCGCGCGGGAGGCGCACCGAGGCCGCGCTCGTCGACGGTCGGCTCGCCCTCGTCGGCCGCATCGAGCTCGTTGAGGCGCAGCGCGAGCCGCTCGGCCCCGCGCCGCGCGTTGACGAAGATGATGGTCGAGCGATGAGCGCGGACGAGCGCGAGCAGCTCGGGGTAGATCGCCGGCCAGATCGACCGGCGCGTGGCCTCGCCGCCCGCGAGGGGATCGAGCTCCGCCCCTCCCTCGGGCTCCACCATCGACTCGACGGGCACGTGGATCTTCAGGTCCAGCGGCTTGCGGACGCCGGTGTCGACCAGCGTGCACGTCCGCCGCGGTCCGACCATGAAGCGTCCGACCTCCGCGAGCGGGTTCTGCGTGGCCGAGAGGCCGATCCGCTGGACGTCGCGCTCCGCGAGGGCGGACAGGCGCTCGAGCGAGAGGGCGAGGTGGGCGCCGCGCTTGGTCCCGGCCACGGCGTGGATCTCGTCGACGATGACCATCCGTGCGTCCACCAGGAAGTCTCTCGCGCGCGAGGTCAACATCAGGTAGAGCGACTCCGGCGTGGTGATGAGGACGTCGGGCGGCTCGCGGAGCATCTGGGCGCGATCGCGCTGGGGGGTGTCTCCCGTGCGGATCGCGACCTTGAGGTCGGCGCCGATCCCGCGCAGGGGCGCGCGCAGGTTGCGCTCGATGTCGTAGGAGAGCGCCTTGAGCGGGGAGACGTAGACGAGGCGCGTCTTTGACCGCTCCTCCGACGTGGCGAGGCGATCGAGCCCGTAGAGGAACGCCGCGAGCGTCTTGCCCGATCCGGTGGGGGCCGAGATGAGCGTGTGCGCGCCGGTCGCGATGGCCGGCCACGCCTGCCGCTGGGCCTCGGTGGGGGCGTCGAACGCACCGAGGAACCAGTCACGCACCCGCGGGGTGAAGGCCTCCATCGCCATGCCGTCAAAGGTACGTGGCGCGAGACCTGATACGGCTTGCGCGGGGAGTGGTGGAGTCAGCCCGCGGCGAGCTCGCGGGCGCGGTCCAGCACGGCGTCGAGCATCGTCGGCGTGAGCTTCCCCGTGAACGTGTTCTGCTGGCTGGGATGGAAGCAGCCGAGGAACGGGAGGCCGGTGCTCGTGATCGCCTCCACGCCGTGGCCGAACCTCGGGCGGGGGCGGCGGGTCGGGTCGAGGACCCGCCAGCCGGCCTCCCAGCCGAAGGCGCCGAGGCAGAGGACCACCCGGGCGGCCGGCAGCAGCGCGAGCTCGCGGCGCAGGAACCCGGCGCACGTGTCGCGCTCGGTGGGCGTGGGCTTGTTCTGCGGCGGCGCGCAGCGCACGGCGGCGGTGACCCAGCAGTCCTGGAGCCTCAGGCCGTCGTCGCGCGCGACCGACAGGGCCTGGTTGGCGAACCCCGCCCGGTGCAGGCCCGAGTAGAGGAAGTCGGCGGAGCGATCGCCGGTGAAGACCCGTCCCGTCCGGTTGCCCCCGTGCGCCGCGGGCGCCAGGCCGAGGGCCACCACCCGCGCGTCCGGATCCCCGAAGCCGGAGACCGGCCGCGCCCAGTACTCCTCGTCCCGGAACGCCGCGCGCTTGACCCGCGCGACCTCCTCGCGCCACTCCACGAGCCGCGGGCAGGCACGGCAGGACTCGATCTCGGCGCCGAGCGCCGCGAGTGGCGATCTGCCCACCGTATGCGTTGGTGACTCGCCACTGGAGCTGCGTGGGCGCTGGTCGGCGGTCGCGCTCACCCCAGCGCGCGCCCGTACTGGCGCTCGTAGTACTCGCGGTAGGCGCCCGAGCGGATGGGCTCCCACCACCACGTGTTCTCCCGGTACCAGTCGACGGTCCGGGCCAGGCCGTCGTCGAAGCGGACACGCGGCTCCCACCCCAGCCCCCGGACCTTCTCCGAGGACAGCGAGTAGCGGCGATCGTGCCCGGGGCGGTCGACCACGTACTCGATGAGCGACGCGTCCTGGCCGGTGAGCTCGAGCAGCGCGTGGACGACCTCGAGGTTGGGCTTCTCGTCGGGGCCGCCGGCGTTGTAGACCTCGCCGGGGACGCCGGAGTCGAGCACGGTCCCGATCGCGCGCGCGAAGTCCTCCATCCAGATCCAGTTGCGCACCTGCATCCCGTCCCCGTACACCGGCAGCGGATCGCCGTGCAGGGCGTTGAGGACCATCAGCGGGATGAGCTTCTCGGGGTACTGACGCGGCCCGTAGTTGTTCGATCCGCGGCACACGAGTGCCTCAATGCGGTAGGTGTGCACGTAGCCCAGCACGAGCAGGTCCGCCCCGGCCTTCGTCGCCGAGTAGGGAGAGGACGGCGCCAGCGGCGACTCCTCGGTGAACGTCCCCGAGGCGATCGAGCCGTAGACCTCGTCGGTGGAGACCTGCACGAAGCGCAGGGCGCGCCGGCGCACCTCCTCGAGCAGGACGTAGGTCCCCATCGCGTGGGTGCGCACGAACGCGTCGGGCTCGGCGATCGAGCGGTCGACGTGCGTCTCGGCGGCGAAGTTCACCACCGCGTCGCAGCCCTCCATGGCCCCCGCGACCGCCTCGGGGTCCTCGATCCCCGCGACCACGAGCTCGTGCTCGACCCCGCGCAGGTTCTCCTCGCGCCCCGCGTAGGTGAGCTTGTCCAGGACGCGGACCTCGTCGCCGTGCTCGTCGACCCGCACGCGCACAAAGGCCGAGCCGATGAAGCCCGCGCCGCCGCAGACCAGGAGCTTCACGCCACGACCCGCGCCGCGAGGTACTCCCCGAGGCCCTCGCGCCAGTGGGGGAGGCGTGGGTCACCGGGCGCGGGGTGCAGGATCGAGCAGGCGGGGCGCGGCGCGGGACGAGCGAGCTCGGCGGTGCGGCCGCGCCTCACCTCGCAGTCCACGCCCGCGCGCGCGAAGATCTCCCGTGCGAACTCCCACCACGAGCACGACCCGCCCGCCGGCAGGTGATGGAGACCGAACGAGCCCGAGCCGAGCAGCTCCAGGAGCGCCGGCGCGAGGTGGGCGGTCGCCGTCGGGGCTCCGACCTGGTCGTCGACCACGGTCACGGCGTCACGCTCCGCGCCGAGCCGCAGCATGGTCTCCACGAAGTTCGCCCCGCCAACCCCGAACAGCCACGAGGTCCGGGCGACATGCGTACGGGGAGCCGCGAGCATGCCCCGCTCTCCGGCGAGCTTCGTCCGGCCGTAGGCCGACAGCGGCGCGGCAGGGGAGGAGACGGAGTAGCCGGAGGACGCGCGGCCGTCGAAGACGTAGTCCGTGGAGACGTGCACGACGACCGCCCCCGCCTCCGCTGCCGCCCGCGCGACGTTGCCCGCGCCCTCGCCGTTGACGCCTGCCGCCGTCTCCTCCTGCGCCTCCGCGCCGTCCACGTCGGTCCACGCCGCGCAGTTGATGACCGCGCCGGCGCCGCGCAGCGCCCGCCGGCACGCCTGCGCATCGGTGACGTCGAGGTCCTCGCGCGCGAGGCCCACCGCGTCCGGGGCCGCCCGCATCACATCGCTTCCGAGCATCCCACCGGCCCCGGTGACCACGAGCCTCACAGGATCCCGATCTCGGAGTTGTCCCCGACCATGAAGCGATACGCGCGCGGCTGGCGGTCCCCGCGGCCCACGCGGACGTTGCGGCCCAGCAGCGAGGACTCCATCCGCCCGGCCAGGCGCCGCACCTGGGAGTCGGCGAGCAGGATGGAGTGCTCGACCTCGGCGTCCTCGATCACGCACCGATCCCCCACCGCCGTGTACGGGCCCACGTAGCAGTCGAGCAGCCGCGCATCCGCGCCGATGATCGCCGGCCCGCGCACCGAGGAGCGCTCGAGTCGTGCCCCCGGGAGCACCACGACGCGCCCGTCGACCCGGGAATCGATCAGCTCGCCCTCGACGGAGCGCTCGACGGTCTCCAGGACGAGCCGGTTGGCCTCGAGGATGTCGTCCAGGCGGCCCGTGTCCTTCCACCACCCGCGCACGATGTGCGGGTCCACGCGTGCCCCGGAGTCGACGAGGTGCTGGATCGCGTCGGTGATCTCCAGCTCGCCCCGGCCGCTGGGGGAGATCGCCCGCGCCGCGTCGTGGATCGCCGGCGTGAACATGTAGACGCCCACGAGGGCGAGGTCGGTCGCCGGCTCGGGCGGCTTCTCGACGAGGCGGCGCACCCGGCCGCCCTCGAGCTCGGCCACCCCGTAGTTCTCGGGGTCGGTGACGGGGGTGAGGAGGATCAGGGCATCGGGGGCGGTGGCGCGGAACGCGTCCACGAGCTCGGTGATCCCGCCCTGGAGCAGGTTGTCGCCGAGGTACATGACGAAGGGTGCGTCGGCCAGGAACGGCTCGGCGGTGAGCACCGCGTGCGCGAGCCCCAGCGGCTCGTCCTGGCCGATGTAGGTCAGCTCGACCCCGAAGCGCGACCCGTCACCCGCCGCGGCCCGGATCTCGTCGCCGGTCTCCGGCGCCACGATGATCCCCACCTCGCGGATCCCCGCCCGGGCCATCGCCTCGATGCCGTAGAACAGCACGGGCTTGTTGGCCACGGGCACCAGCTGCTTGGCCGACGTATGCGTGATCGGCCGCAGACGCGTGCCCTTCCCGCCGGACAGGATGAGTCCCTTCAAGTCCTTCACTCGGAGCGTGAGGCTATCGGCGCTCCCGCGCCGCGCTGCTCCAGGCGTCGCTGGGTCGCCACTCGCGCCGCGGTGCGACCGACGGCTACGAGCGCGCGGGCTGAGGCAGCGCGGCGACCGCGTCGCGCACGGCCACCCGCGCGTCCTGGGGCTCGAGCACGACGGCGTCGCCCGCCTCTTTCAGCACCTCGCGCACGAGCCAGTCGGTCCCCGCGAAGCCGATGTCCACGAGCACGGCGCCGTCGGCGAGCTCGGCGTGCACGTGGCGCTCCTCGCGCGCCCAGCGCGCGCGCTCGGGGGAGACCCACACCCGCGCCCGGCGCGAGGCCGGCACCTCGCCCGTCCGCGGCCAGCCGTCGAGATCGGCGGTGACGTCCACCTCCGCGCGGCGGGTGAAGCGCTCCTCGAGCGACTCGGCGCGCCGGATCCGGTCCATCCGGAAGTGGCGCACGTCCTCCTTCGTGGGATCGAAGGTGACGACGTACCAGCCCTCGCGCCCGTTCATGAGCGCGTAGGGCTCGACCGTCCGCTCGGAGAACTCGTCCTCGTTGGCCTTGTAGTACTCGAAGCGCAGCAGCCGCCCCTCGGCGATCGCGCCCGACACGACGGCCGCGATCTCGGAGTCCTCCCCCGCGGGCTGGACGATCTGGAGGCCCTCCTCGACGGGATCGCGGCCGAGCGCCGCGACGACCTTGTCGCGCACGGAGGCCAGCGAGGCGGCGGGGATGTGGTCCCCGATGAGATCGATGGCCGAGACGAGCGCCTTGGCCTCCACGGGCAGCAGCCGGGCGGGACGGGCGAAGGAGTCCCAGTAGGCGTCGGGGGAGACGTCGACGCGGCCGTCCTCGGCGATCTCGGCGTAGAGCACGTAGGTCCCGGCGCCGAAGTTCACGACGTTGAGGACCTCCACGTCCTCGCGGAGCTCGGCGCGGGACACCTGGAGGCTCTCGCAGAGCTCCTCGGCGGCCGGGCGCTCGCCGGCGCGGCCCGCCGCGATGAGGATGGAGGCGAGGGTGACGAGGCGGGCGAAGCGCTCGGGGCGGATCGCGCCCTCGCGGCCGTCAACCGGCGAGCCGCGGCGCGCGGGCGGCTCCACCGCGGTCACCTCGATCGCACGCTCGACCGGTGAGGCGAGCTCGAAGCCGCCGTCCTCGTGACCCGACCCACCACCTTCGGCGGCGTGTGCCCGGGCGAGCAGGCGTACGCGCTCGTCGTAGGCCTCCACGAGCTCGGGCGGCCCGAGGATCCGTGCGTGCTCGCCGAGTCCGAGCACCCACGACACCACCCCGCGCGCGCTCGCGTAGGAGGTGGTGAAGACGCCGTCCTCGCCCAGCTCCCCGTAACGACCGAAGTGGCGCTCGACCTGCCACGCGACACGCTCGGCGATCTGGATCTCGGCCACGCCCTGCGGGTCGCCGAACTGCCAGTGGATCCGGCCGGCGTGCTCGCGGGGGTCGAAGTCCGCGGGGCGCTGGAAGTCGTGCTCGGCCTTCGTGGCGTAGGCGACCTTCCCGCGGATACGCGAGAGGCGGAAGATCCGGACGGCGTCGCGCTCCTGCGCGCGGCCCACGAGGTAGAACTGCCCGGCCTGGAAGAGGAGCTGATACGGGTCGACCCGGCGCGGCTCGAGCGAGTCGCGCTCCATCGTGTAGTAGTCGAAGATGACGGTCTTGCGCCGGAAGATCGCCGTCTCGATCTTGGCCAGGCGTGCGGAGAGGTCGTGACCACCGGCCGCGCCCGTGATGCCGAGAGCGATCCCGCGCTGGTCGGGGGCGGCCAGCGGGCTGGGCCGGCCCCAGGAGATCTGCTGGAGGGCGAGCCGCAGCGGCTCCGCGTAGGCGAACTCGCCGTCGAGGAGCTGGAGCGCGGTGCCGAGCGCGGCGAGCTCCGCGTCGGAGAAGGCGACCGGCGGCAGGAAGAAGTTCTCGGGCGCGAGGGAGTAGTTCTCCTGCTCGGCGGCGCCGTCGGCGGGACGGTCGACGTGGAGCTCGATCCCCAGCGCGTCGAGCTCGGCCCGATCGGCGTAGAAGCGCCGCGCGAACGCGTCCTCGTTCATCCCCGAGTAGCCCTCGACGTCGCGGCGGATCTCCGCCGCCGTGACGGGCCGCCGCTCGGCCATCAGGAACGAGATGAGCGAGAGCTGGCGGATCAGCTTCTCGGTGTCCTTCGCCATTGCGACGAACCATAGACCGGCGCCCCGGGCCCGGGTGCGACGAAAGACGCGCTCTTTGCGGGGTCTACGCCGCCTGGCGGGAGGGGAAGTACGCGCCCCCGCCGAGGGCCTTGTCCCACGCGGACCAGACCGCGCCCGCGGGCAGCTCCTTCTCCAGACGGTCGAAGGAGCCCAGGCGCCCGCCGAGGTTGTCCATCATGTGGACGAGGGTCGCCTCGCGGGTGCACGGGACCACCGGCGAACCGTGCTCGAGCGTGCCGTGGTGCGACAGGATGATGTGCAGCACCGCCTCGGCGACGTCGGGCGGGAAGCCGGGCAACTCCTCGATGGCGCGGCGCACGCGGTAGTAGCCGAGCGGGATCTCGCCCTGGAGCCGGCCCGCGTCGGTCATATCGATCGCCTGCGGGTCGGGGGCGTAGGCCTCGAGCTTGCCGATGTCGTGGAGCAGCGCGCCCGTCACCGCGACGTCGCGGTTGATCCCCGGGAAGGTGGCGGAGATCGAGGACACGGCCTGCGCGACTCCGAGGCAGTGCTCGAGTAGCCCGTGGCGGTAGGCCTGGTGATAGCGCTTGGCCGCCGGCGCGTCGCGGAACAGCGCCCACAGCGGCGAGCGCTCCCCGAACACGAGCTCGAGCAGCGCACGCAGGTGCGGGCACTGGACCGTGGCCACGAGGGAGCGGAGGTCGGCCTCCATGAGCGCGGCCGAGCGCGGAGGCCCGTCGAGCAGGTCCTCCCAGCACGCCTCTCCGTCGGCCGCGGGACGGACGGCGGCGAGGGTGAGCTGCGGCCCGTAGCGGGCGTGGACCGAGTAGCGCCCGCGCACCCAGAGCGCGCAACCCGTCCGGCAGGTCTCGCGCAGCCCGCCCGCCAGCTCCCAGAGCATCGCGGTGACGGCGCCCGTCCGATCCCCGAGCGAGAGGCGTAGATACTCCCCGCCGTCGCGCTTGGTCCGCAGCTCGGCCTCCCGGACGAGGAGGCATCCCTCCCACTCGAGGCCGTCGACCCATTCCCGTACCCGCATGTTGCGCACCGTAGGTAGGAGGTCGGACGGCAACCACCGTTCCTGACGCACGTCACAAAAGCGGCACGCTGCAGGCACTCTTTCTCCCCAGAAGCGGCGTGGCACAACGCGCTCCCGGCGTGATGAGCCCTTCCTCGCCTTCGGCGCGCTCGTGGCGATCCTCTCCTCGCCAGCCCATCGTGCGCTCCTACCTCGCCGCCATCCCGTCGTCCCGCCCCAGCCCGGCGGCCAGGAACGCGTCGGCCGCGCCCGCGCGCAGCTCGACCACCGAGCGCGCCCTCCGGCAGGCGACGTGGCGCCCGGGCCCGACGTCACGGACGATCTCGACCACCGCGCCGTGCCGGTCGAGCCACACGAGGTCGAGCGCGAAGCGCATCCCCATCGTGTGCACCGCCCGGCAGCGCGGGAAGTGCAGGCCCCACTCTCCGGGCAGCTCGTCGAGTCGCGCGAGCCCGCGTAGCCGCGTGCGCAGCCCCCGGGCCTCGGCCACGTGGCGCCCGGAGCCGAGCGAGCGCGCACGCAGGCCTGCCAGCCGGGGCGGGGGCTCGCTCACGGGCCGAGCACGCTCTGGATCTCGTGACGGACCACGATAGGATCGCATCAATTGTCACAAAGGAGGCTGTCATGCGGGTCCGCGACGGGATGAACAGGATCGTGGTGACCGTCGGGCCGGCGCATACGCTGCGCGAAGCCGCCCGGCGCATGACCCAGCACAACGTCGGAGCGGCCGTGGTGATGGACCCCGAGCAGTCCGGCCCGGGCATCCTCACCGAGCGCGACATCCTGCGCTCGCTCGGCCGGGAGGAGGATCCCGATGCCGAACTGGTCGGCGACCACCTGACCTCCCGGCTCACCCACGCGGTGCCCGACTGGTCCCTGGAACGGGCCGCGGAGGAGATGGTGCGGGGAGCCTTCCGCCACGTCGTCGTCGTCGACGCTACGGAGCCGGTCGGGATCCTCTCGATGCGCGACATCGTCCGCTGCTGGACCGGCGACGGGGCCTCGTGCGACGTCGCTCGCTCATAGCCCCGTCACGCGGCTCTCAGCCCGCGTGACCGGGCGTCGTTGTCCGTATCGCCGGAGGTCCTGTTGTATCTCATCTCCGCGCGGGTACGATTTGGGTCTCTGACCGGCGGCCATCCGACACCCAGCAGCGATCCGGCCCTGTCGGTGGCGCACCCCCCGGGCGACGGTCACCCTGACGGGGGAGTCGCGCGCGGCTCGCGCACGCGGGAGGAACGCGCTCGGGCGCGGATGGACATCGGCGCTCTCGAGCCCGCGGTGACCGAGGCCACGCGCGCCGCCGCGCTGGCCTGCCAGCGCCAGCTCGGCCGCGGTGACGGCAAGGCGGCCGACGCGGCGGCGACCGAGGCCATGCGCGCGGCCTTGGCCCGCGCCCCGGGGCGCGGGACCGTGGTGATCGGTGAGGGCGAGAAGGACGCGGCCCCGATGCTCCACAACGGCGAGGAGCTCGGCGACGGTGTGGGCCCCGCGTTCGACATCGCCGTCGACCCGCTGGAGTGCACGGACAACTGCGCGGACGGACTGCCCGGTGCGCTGACGACGATCGCGGTGGCGGAGTCGGGCTCGCTGTGGGCGCCGGGCGCGGCCCTGTACATGGACAAGCTCGTGGTGGGAGCCGCCGCGCGCGACGCGATCGACATCCGCGAGGACCCCGAGGTAAACCTCCGCCGCGTGGCCGCCGCCCTCGGCAAGCCGATCGAGAGGCTGACGGTGGTGATCCTGGACAAGTCGCGCCACGGTGACCTCATCGTGCGGGTGCGCGAGGCCGGCCCCGCCGTCTCGACGCCCTCGGCCGGTGACGTGGCGGGAGCGCTGGCGGCGCTGCTCGGAGATGGCCCGGCCGACGTCCTGATGGGGATCGGCGGGACGCCCGAGGGCGTGATGACCGCGTGCGCCGTGCGCGCGCTCGGGGGCGGCATGCAGGGCCGGCTCGCGCCCCAGGAGGAAGCGGAGGCCGAGGCGCTGACCGCGGCGGAAATGGACACGGACCGGGTGTTCGAGCTGGACGACCTCGTGGCGGGCGAAGCGCTGTTCGCGGCCACCGGCGTGAGCGGCGGCGCGCTGCTCCGCGCTCCGTGGTGGTCCGGCGGTGAAGCGCTCACCGAGTCGCTGGTGATCACGCCCGGGCGTGTGCGAAAGATCGTCGAAAGGGGGAAGCTGGAGAGATGAACATGAACGGGCATGAGATCGAGGACACCGCGCGAGCGCTGGTGGCCGAGGGCAAGGGCATCCTGGCCGCCGACGAGAGCAGCGGCACGATGGACAAGCGGCTCGAGAAGGTCCTCGACGGGCCATCGACCGAGGAGGCGCGGCGCGCGTTCCGCGAGGTGGTGCTCACGGCCGAGGAGGCTTCGGCCCACATCAGCGGCGCGATCCTGTACGACGAGACGATCCGCCAGTCCACCGAGGCCGGCGTTCCCTTCCCCGACGCCCTCGCCGAGCAGGGCATCATTCCCGGCATCAAGGTCGACACCGGGGCCAAGCCCCTGGCGGGATTCTCCGGCGAGAAGGTGACCGAGGGCCTCGACGGTCTGCGCGAGCGACTCGCCGAGTACCACGAGCTGGGCGCCCGCTTCGCGAAGTGGCGCGCGGTGATCACCATCGGCGACGGCCTGCCGACCCCCTACTGCATCGACGCCAACGCCCACGCGCTGGCGCGCTATGCCGCGCTGTGCCAGGAGGCCGGAATCACGCCGATCGTCGAGCCCGAGGTGCTGATGGACGGCGAGCACACCATCGACCGCTCCGAGGAGGTCACCGAGGCGACCCTCCGCGCCGTCTTCGCCGCCCTATGGCACGCGGGGGTGGCGCTGGAGGGAATGCTGCTCAAGCCGAACATGGTTCTTGCGGCGTACGAGTGCGCCGACCAGGCGAGCGTGGAGGAAGTGGCGCAGCGGACGCTCCGCTGCCTCCGTCGCGTCGTGCCCGCGGCGGTTCCGGGCATCGTCTTCCTGTCGGGCGGCCAGAGCGACGAGCTGGCGAGCGCGCACCTCGACGCGATGAACCGCGCTCCCGACCAGCCGTGGGAGCTGAGCTTCTCCTACGGGCGGGCGCTCCAGGCCACCCCGCTGGAGGTCTGGCGCGGCGAGCCGTCCAACGCGGCGGCGGCGAGGGCTGCCTACGCGCACCGCGCGCGGTGCACCGGCGCCGCCCGCCGGGGCGAGTACTCCCCGGAGATGGAGCGGGAGGCCGTCGCGGCGTAGTGGGCGGGGGCGTCTCGGGCGACGCTCGGGACGCCCGTCGGGGAAACTTGTCAGCGCCGCTCTCCGAGCGTCGCCTCGATGCCGCGGACGTCACCGTCTTCGTCGATGAGGACGGTGACGTTGACGTAGCCGAGGCGCGCGAGGTCGTCGCCGAGCGCGGCGGGCTGCTCGCCGCCGAGCTCGAGCAGGAGCGCACCGCCGCGCCGCAGGAAGCGGGGGCTGTCGGTCAGGACACGCCGGAGGATCCCGGTGCCGTCGTGGCCGCCGTCGTAGGGCAGCGGCGACTCGAACGTGAAGGTGTCGCGCTGCAGGAGTGGCAGGTCGGTCGTCGGCACGTACGGCACGACGCCGACGACCACGTCGACACCTCCTTTGCGCGTGCGCGGCAGCGGGGCGAACAGGTCGCCGCGGTAGACCTCCACGCCGTTCGCTATCGCGCAGGCGACGGCACGCTTCTCGACGTCGGACGCCACGACGCGCGCCCCGGGGCGCGCGGTGATAAGGGTCCTGGCGATCGCTCCGGTCCCGGTGCAGAGATCGATCGCCGCACCGTTCGCGGGCAGGCGCTCGACGGCGCGGCGCGCGAGCGGCTCGCTGTGCCAGCGGGGAACGTAGACCCCGGGATCGACGTGGATCTCCGAGCCGCAGAACGACACGCTCCCGGTGATCCAGGCCAGCGGCTCGCCCGTGAGGCGACGCCCGACGAGCGAGTCCCGGAGCTCGACATCGCCGGCCGCGCAGGCGAGGAGCTCGTCCGCCTCCTCTTCCGCCGCGACGAACCCGGCGCCCGAGAGCAGCTCGGCCAGCGCCTCGAGGTCGTTCGGCACCGGCACGCTCGCAATGAGAGCATGCACGGACGGGACCAAGCGCCGTGGCCGACCGCCGTCCGGTGGGCGCGAGGCGATCCTCGCCGCCACCCTGACGCTGCTGCGCGAGCGCGGGATCGCCCGGCTGACCACCCGCTATGGCTCGCCTCGGCCGCGCGCTCGAGCGCTTCCTCGACCAAGCACTGCCGGTCCTCACCGCCGCGCAGTCCGACACCGAGCTGCGCGACAGACGTGCTCAGCCGTTACGAGCCATGCCGTAACTATGCCGCGCTCCGCACACGCGCCCCGTTCATGCCCCCGGCGCCGCACGGCTGGTGTCTGAGGGACTGTTGCCCGTCCTCGACGTCGGCTGCGGGGAAGGGGAGCTGCAGCGCCACCTGCCGGACGGAGCCTGGGTGGGCGTGGATGCCTCTCCGACGATGGTGGCCGGCGCTCCCGCCGGCGCGCAGCTAGCACAAGCCGACGCGCTGCCGTTCGCCGCCCGAGGACTCGTCGCGGCGCCGGCACCCAGCCGTCAGGAGCGAGGACTTGTCCGAACCCGACACCCCGGGTCACGACCGTGATCGGGGCGCTTGGGCGGGTCGACGTCGACGTCAACGAGGGTGTTCTCGCGCCCGCCGCGGATCTCGATCTGCTCGGGCACCCCCGAAAACTTCCGGCTAGCCCCAGCGCGGTGGCCAGCGCGGCGGCGACGCCGAGGGCGGCGACGAACCACACGGTGCCGCACAGGGCGTTCACGAGAGGTCGCACGGGCGACCAACCGTGGGAGGCTGCGTGCGTCTCGCAAGTCGATCCGCCTGCGGGCGCCGGGAGCCCGGCCTGTCGCGGTCAGCAGCGGACTAGATCGATGCTTGGATCAAGACGGCGCAGGTCGTCGGAGTCGGTGGTGACGGTCACTCCGTTGACGAGGCGGGCCACGAGCACGACGGATGCGTCGATGACGTCCGCGGTGGCAGTTGCGGCGCACAGCTGTCCCGCCGCGCCGGCGCCGGCGGCGTCGAGCGGATGGATCACGACACCATCCGAGGACACGACCCGTACGAGCCGAACCTGGCGCGCAGGGTTTCGCCATGCCTGGGCGAGCGCGCCGGCGGGCACGTGAATGGCCTGGGCGAGTTCCAGCAGCCGGATCACGCGCCGATCGGCCCGGTCGACGGCGATGAGGGCGCCCGCGTCGAGGACTACTGCCCGAGGACGCTTCGGGCCCATGCGGTCTCCTCGTCCGTCGCCGGTCCGAGCTCGGCGCGGATCTCGGCGAGGACATTCGTCAGTCTTTCGCGCTGGGCACGTTCGGTCATCGCCGAGGCGACCCAAGCGCTGACCGACGGAGCGCGGCCCGCGGCGACCTCGGCCTCGGCCGCGTGGACCGCGGCTTCATCGACGGTGACCGTAACCCGTGTTCGCATACTGCGAGCATATCGTCGCAACTGATCGTATGCAGTCGGTTCGGACTCGTCCTGCAGCGAGATCCGCCGACGCGCCGACCAACCACCGCGCCACCGCCGTCCGGCTGATCGCGTGAGCCGACGGCGACACATCCACCAATGCCGGCTTCGACCTACGCCCCGCAGCACTTCTTGAACTTGCGACCGCTTCCGCACGCCGCCGCGTGTTCGGGGCGCACTACCTCCACGACTTGCCGCAGCGTCCCGTGCAAGCCGCAGATCACGAGCAGGCTCGACTCAGATCTGCGGCCTGGCCGGCCTTGGGCTACGTGCCGTCGGGCTTGCTCTCGCGCATGCCACGGACTGCCGTGGCGATCTCCTCGGCGTCCAGCACGTCCGCCATCACACCGATCTGGTCCTCCCAGACGGCTTCGTCGATCTGGCTGCGGAACTCGTCCTCGAGCGCGTGATATACGGGGAGACCCAACTGGGCCTCGGCCAGGGCGCCTGCGTAAGTCGGATCGCCGAGCACGACTGTCTCGGCGGCGATCTCGGCGCTCTCGGGATCCGGTGCGCCCAGGACCACCAGCAACTGGTCGGGCCCGTGCTCGTCGGCGAGACGCCTGATCGTTTCCTGACTGTTCAGGTCCATGGCCCCGGAGGCCGTTCACACGAAGCATTCGGTCGAGGCAAAGGCGACGTTGCCTCCCGCGCTCTTCACGCAGGCGGCGATCGCCGGGCCCGCGATTCCGTCGCGCTCACCGAGCACGATGATCTGCTTTCCGTCGAACATCTGAACTAGCTCACCTCCTCCCTCATCTGATCGAGGCTCTCGTCGAGCCAGTCTTTGAGCTGCGGGGGCGTGATCGTCGGCGCGGATAGCCGCGCCTTCTCCTCGCCGTCGTGCAGCAGGAGGAAGGTGGGCAACCCGTGCACTCCGAGCTTGATGCACACGCGCCGCGCCTTCGGCGCCTCCAGCTTGACCACGTTGAGGTCGGGGCGTGCCTCCGCGAGCTTCTCCACGTGGGGCATCAGCGCCAGGCACGGCTTGCAGTCGGGGCCCCAGACGTCGACGAGCGTCGTCCCGCTGGCGACCAGCTCGTCGAAGTTCTCTCTCGTCGCCTCGGTCAGTGCGCCCACCCGGTCATCCTTGCACGTTTTCGTTGCGTTCGAGTAACACGCTCATGCCGTCGGACTGCTCGGACATGCGCCCGAGGAACAGGCTTCCCTTGGCGATCAGCTGCACGCGCTGCGCCTCGCCGCCGACGAGCCGCGCCCGGGCGTGCGGGAGGTAGCACAACGCCGAGGCGATGTGGCCCTGCGTGGGGGCGAAGCCGGGCATGCCGCGCGTCGCGACGAAGTCGCCGATCTCCTCGCGGGGAAGATCGCCTCGGCGCACCGCAAGGGCGGCGAGCGTCTTGTAGTTGCGCGCGGGGACGTTGCCCGATCCCTGCGGCTCGGTGATCTCGGGGTTGTGGAGCTCGGTGGCGTAGTCGTCGACATCGAGCATTCCCATCCCGAGGCGTTCGAGCGGCTCGATCGCAAGTGCCTCCATGAGCTTGGGGTTCGAGGAGCCGGCGGAGACCGGGTGGCGCCCGACGCTGTCGAGCCGCACCTGCGGGGAGGTGCCGTCGTCGGCCTCGATCAAGAGCGCCGAGGCACCGAGCACGTCCTCGAGCACCGGCAGGTCGTGCTTGAGGTGGCCCTGGAACTTCATCCCCAGCTTGGGCAGCGAGCCGCCCGCCACCACGACGACCCGGTCAAAGACGCCGGAGGCCACGAGACTGCTCGCGATCACGATCGCGGGCACCGGGGCCGCGCAGAAGTTCTTGATGTCCGCCCCCGAGGCCGCGCTGCAGCCGGCGGCGGCCGCGACGGCCTTGGCCAGGTTGCCCCCGCCCCGCTGGTAGCGGTCGCCGATCGCCTCCTCGCCGGCGCCGAGGACGTAGTCGATCGAGCCCGGGTCGATGTCGTTGTCGGCCAGCAGGCGCAGGAGCGCGAGCGTGGCGCTCGCCTTGCCGGCCAGGTTCTCGAGCAGCACCGGCGCGCTCAACGCCGCGTCGAACTCGTCGGCGCGGCGGATCGCCCCGGCCAGGCGGTCGCCACCCGCGTGCAGTGCCAGCGCGCCGGGCTCGGCCGCGACCGCCTCGGCGTCCCCGGCGGCGGCGGCCAGCCGCTCGAGGTCGATGCGCTCGGCGAGCGGATGGCTCGCGAGCCGGTCCAGGTCGGCGTCGGCGGGGGTGAGCTTGACGAGGTCGAAGTCGTCGACTGCCGCCATCAGCGCGAGGAACTCCCCTTCGGGCATCAGCTCGCCCACGCCGGCGAAGCGCCCTTCCCCGTTGGGCGCCGCCGCCACCCACGGGCGCTCGGGCAACTCGCGCGGGTGCACGGCACCGAGGAACGCCTGATGGGGCGCGTAGGCCACCGCCTGCTCGAAGGTGCGCAGGGCGCCGAGGAAGCGCGGCTCGAGCTCGGGGTCCCGGGCCAGCTCGCGTGACGGCTTGGAGCCGTGGCGGGCGAGGCCGGGGACGTGCGCGAGCACCGCGCTGGCGGCCGAGATGACGGGGCCGGTCATGCGTCGCTATTCAACTTGGGGTCGCCGCTGAAGACCGTCGGCTCGCTGACCGGGGTAGCGACGGCGTGCAGCGCGCGCTCGAGCAGCTGCCGGCGCCAGGCGCGCTCCTGATCGGGACCGAGGTCAGGATCCCCGGTGGGGTAGGGGATGCCGCGCGTGGGCACGATGCGCGGCGCGCCGACGCGCAGTGCGATCGACACGAGGTTGCACAGCAGCGCGGTGGGTATCCCGGCCCGCTCCAGCTCCTTGCTCAGCGTTGACCCGCAACGCGTGCCCGTACCTCAGGTGGCGGTGAGGATCGCCGCCTGGATGCCCGCCTGGTGCAGCTCGGCGGCCCACTCGACGCCGAAGCGCCGCGCGTCGGCCACGGTGGTGCCGTTCCCGGTGGTGGCGAAGTACTCCGTGTGCAGGCCGCCGATCGCCCCCTCGCGCTCGAGCTCGCGCGCGGCGTCGAGCGGCAGGATGCGGTTGGGCTCGGCGTTGGCCCATTGCGTGGAGAAGCCGCCGTGCACGGACTCGAACGTCCCGGCCTCAGCGGAATCGTGGCCGTCGAGGGAGTGACGGATCCACTTCGTCGCCCGCGCCGACTCGAGGCGGTCGGGGTTGCCGGTCGGCACGAACCCGCCCTCGGTCAGCAGCGCAAGCAGCGCGTCGGCGGGGTCGCCGATCGGTGCCGCGGGCGTGACCCGGTCGAACGCGGTCAGCGGGATCTCGGTGGCCTCGCGATCGCCGCCAAGCCGCGCGACCACGAGGTCGACGGCGCGCACGGCGGCGCTGCGCTCGGCCATGCGGTTCGTGCGCGGGACGGGCCCGACGCGGCCGTCCTCCTGGGAGAGGGACTCGCCGGCGGCGACCTTGCGCGCCGCGGCGGCCAGGCGCTCGAGCGACGGGCCCATCTCCCTGGCGGTCTTGCCGCTCTCGACGACCGACGTGCCGGCGGCCTCGGCGAGCCCCGGGTTGTCGGGGTGCATCGCGGCGAGCGCGGGGAGCCCGGCCTCGGCGGCGGCGGTGGCGATGCGTGCGCACGCCAGGCCGTAGCGCCCGCTCGTGAAGGCGGGCCCGGCGATGAGCAGCTCGGCGTCCTGCGCGCGCGCCTGCTCGACGAGCGCAGCGGCGAAGTCGGCGTGCGTGGCGGCGTGGTCGTCGCCGCAGATGGCGGTCGCGACGATCTCATGCTCGTCGCCCAGCAGCGCCGCCAGCTTGCGGCCGGGGCCCACGGGACCGTCGCGCAGCTCGGGGCCCGTGCCCGCGGCGTCCTCGCCGCCGACGCCCGCGAAGAACTGGTTGAGGTAGTGGACGACGCGCATCAGGCGGCCGCGTGGCAGGTGAGCCGGCCCCAGCCGAGCGGGTTCAGCGCCGAGTAGATCGCCGCGGCAGGCAGCTCGAGCGCATCGGTGGCGGGGCGGTCGACGAGCGCGACCCGGTCGCGGCCGAGCGCCCGCTCGCACGCCGGCAGGGATAGACGCTCGTCGTAGTTGCCCACGCTGACCATCGCCGTGGCGCGCGCGGGCGCGACCACCAGCGGCGGCCCGGTGCCGTCGCGCCCGGCCATCTCCGCGAAGATCCCGACCGCCGCGATCCCCTCCTCCTCGAGCCGGTCCATCTTCAGCGCGACGTCGGCGTCGGCGTTGCCGCCGCCCTCCTTGGTCAGGATCGCGGCGTCGATCCCGAGTCCGGCGCACAGTCGCGCCGCGTGGGCTGACACCAGCTCCTTGGCGCCCTGCTCGACGGGCTCCGGGCACAGCACCAGCGCCGCCAGGCAGAGGTCGTCGCGCGCGCGCAGCGCGGCGACCACCGGGTGCGTCTGGTGCAGGTACGTCGGGTTCTTCAACGCAGGGTGACCGTACTGCCCGCTGACCACCGCCCCGTCGTCGAGCTCGTTCGGCGACATCACGGTCGGTAGGCCGCCGGACAGGCTGCGCCCGTAGACGAACACGTCCTTGAACTTCCCCTGCGTCTGCAGGTTGGTGACGACCGCCACGCGCGGGCGCCCTGCCGCATCCGCGCCCGGTGGGGGAAGCTCCTCCACGGCGTCGGGCTCGGCCTCGAGCGCCGCATCGGCGAGGTGGACCGCGACGCGCAGCAGCCCGCGGCGCACCGCCGCCTCGACGTCCTCCCACGCCGCGCCGTCCGCCCGCTCGAACTCGATCACGAGGTTGTGGGTGGCGCCGAGCGGCGACAGCGGCGCGGCCTGCCCGGACATGTCGAGCACGGCCTCCTGGGCGCGCGGCAGGTACCCGGCGGCGAGGACGGCGGCACCCCGCAGCACGTGGGTCTCGCCGCGGCCGGGGGGCAGCGAGGGCCCGACGAAGCCGGGGAAGACCCCGCCGCCTCCCGGGCCCTTCGAGCATGGCTGGACGGCGTCCAGCGCGCCCACGATCCGGACCGACTCGCCCGGCGCGGCGCAGGCAAGGCGGACCGCGGCGAGCGCGGGGTCCTCGACCAGCGCTCGGGCGGCCTCATGCGAGACCGTGAGGCGGCCGGAGGCGTAGCTCGTCTGCTCGCCGAGCGCGAGCTCGCGAACCTCGTGGACGAGGCGGCGCAGCCCGTCACCACTCCCGTTGCGCTGCGTCGTGACACCCATCTCCGAGCGGAGAGCTTACGGGGCGCGGGTGCGGCGCGTGGATCAGTCCGGTGGATTCGAGCCGGTCTCGGCCGGAGCCCGGCTGGCGACGCTGTTCGAGAGGGTCAAGCTACGGGGAGCCGTCCGGGCGCCGTCACGAACATCTGTTCGTGCGTGCGGGTAGGGATAGGCAGGTCAGGGTCGAATGACATTGAGCGACTGATGCCAGGCACGAGCGCGATCGAGTGGACGGAGGCCACGTGGAACCCGGTGACCGGCTGCTCGAAGGTCTCTCCGGGATGCGCGCACTGCTACGCCGAAACCTTTGCCGAGCGATGGCGCGGGATTCCCAGCCACCCCTACGAGCAGGGCTTCGACCTTCGTCTCTGGCCGGCGCGGATTGAGCAGCCGCTGCGTTGGCGTCGCCCGCGGATGATCTTCGTCAACTCGATGAGCGATCTCTTCCATGAGGAGATTCCGTTTGACTTCCTGCGTGAGATCTTCGACGTGATGGTCATGGCTGAGCAGCACACGTTCCAGATCCTGACCAAGCGCCACGAACGCTTGCTGGAGCTCGCGTCGTTGCTGCCCTGGCCACCGAACGTGTGGATGGGGGTCACGATCGAGAACCGGCGGTTCGTTCATCGCGCGGATGCGCTGCGGTCGGTCGATTCCGCCGTACGCTTCATTTCCGCCGAGCCGTTGCTCGGTCCGTTGGAGGGGCTCGATCTGAGCGGCATCGACTGGGTGATCGCCGGCGGCGAATCGGGTCCGCGCTTCCGGCCAGTCAAGCCAAACTGGCTTCGGGATCTGCGCGACCGCTGCCAGGCTGAGGACGTTGCGTACTTCTTCAAGCAGTGGGGCGGCATTCGACCCAAGACGGGGGGTCGTACGCTCGACGGCCGGACGTGGGACGAGATGCCGGCCTCGGCAGTAGCCGTCATGCCGTGACCGATCGCGCCGGTCGCTCCTGGGGCTACTGGACCCAGGCAAAGCTCAGCGTCCTGGACGAGTACCTGAACGCGTTCGTCCGAGCGTCCTCCGGGCCCTCCGAGCGGGTGTATCTCGACGCCTTCGCCGGCGAGGGCAGCGGCCTTGAACGCCTCACGGGCGAGGCGTTCAAGGGCTCGGCGCGCATCGCGCTGGAGGTCGGCGAGCCGGGCTTCACACGCTTTCGCTTCTTCGAGAAGGGCCGGCGGGCAGGTGAGCTGGAAGCTCGCCTGCGTGCTGACTACCCGGCGCGGGACATCGTGGTGTCCGAGGGCGATTGCAACGAGACGGTTCCGCGCGTGCTCCGTGAGTTGGCGGCGCTTCGGTGGGCGCCGACGTTTGCGTTCCTTGACCCGGACGGAATGGAGCTGGCCTGGTCGACGCTGCGCGCGCTCGCCGATCACAAGAAGGGCTACCGCACCGCCGTGGACAAGCCCGAGTACAAGGTGGAGCTGTGGATGCTGTTCCCGTCCGGCGGGCTCGTCCGGACTCTCGCCCTCGAAGCGGAGAAGCTCACCGCGAGCGATGAGCAGCGCGCGACTCGCCTATTCGGAGACGAGTCATGGCGGCCGATCTATGACCGTCGGCTGGACGGACGGTTAGCCGGGGCGGATGCGCGAGAGGAGTACGTCAATCTGATGCGCTGGCACCTGGAACGTGATCTGGGCTACCGGTGGACGCACCCGCTCGAGTTGCGCAACACGCGTGGCGTTCCGCTCTACCACATGCTCTTCGCGACCGACAACGAGGCGGGCACGCGCATCATGGAGCACGTCTACCGCAGCGCCGCCGGGCGTATCCCGGCCATGCAGCAGGAGGCCCGAGATCGCGCGAGGGGCCAGACCGCGCTCGACCTCGGCCTCGACCTTGAGCCGGAAGTCATGTACCGGTACGAGCCTCCGTGGGAGCCGCCGGAGTAGCGCGATACCGGCGCATCAGCCGGGGCGGCCCCGCCAGATGCCGGCACTCTGGCTCTGGCGCAGTATTCGCTTCGCGGCGTCCACGCTCGGCACCAGAGGTTGCGCGGTCATGTTCGATCTGATGAGCTCGCGGAGTCGTGGCGGCGTCTCCCTATCCGAGCTGGCGCTACTACCCGTCACGCGACCGCGCCCCAGACTGGGTAGCCGGCCTTGTCGGCTCCTTCGCCGCGGTTCGGGAGACCATCGACTCGCGGACCCACACCGGAGTCTCGAGTGACCAGGTACTGGCCGCCGTTCGGTCGGGGATCGAAACCGATGGCTATCGCGTGGAAACCGGCAAGACGACGACGAGGAAGATCACGCGGCCCGTTCTGTTTGGGGAGAACGGTAAGGCTGAGGTCGCATACGACGTCGACGGCTTTCACCCGGATCACGGAGTCGTGCTCGAGGTCGAGGCGGGGCGAGGCGCGGCGAATAACGCTGACTACCGGGACATCATCCGCGCCTCCCTGATGGTCGACGCCCGGTATCTGGCTCTGGCCATGATGCTCGACTACCGCGGAGGCAATCAGAAGCTCAAGAGTTACGAGCAGACCCGCGCCCGTGTTGACGCGATCTACGCCAGCGACCGCCTGCGGCTACCGCTCGACGGACTCCTCCTCATCGGCTACTGAGGCCCGTCGCAACGGGCGCTCGAAGGCCACAACCAGGCGGGCTTCGAGCCGGGCGACGGTTGCGTCGGCCCAAGCGCGTTCACGGCCCAGATCTCGGATACCTTCCTTCGCGGCAGCCACCAGCAGATCGACCGCACTCGGCGCATCGGTCCCCGACTCGCGGATGAGCCACTCCGCCGACTCGACCCGCTCGGCAGGGATCTCGCTGAGCGCGGCATCCATCCGGCGTGCGATCGCCGCCTCGAGGGCTCCGGCCCCCTCGCGGTCGCTCCGGTCGAGCCGAATCGCCCGAGCCGCGCTCGCCGCGACCATGGACGCCTCAGCGGCGGTGCTGCCCGCCCGATTACCGTCAGCCCTACCTGGGGATCGCTTCGGCGGAATGGCTATAAGCCTAGGCGATGCAGGGATCTTTACCGATGGCGAGACCCGGACTCGAACCGGGGACACCACGATTTTCAGTCGTGTGCTCTACCAACTGAGCTATCTCGCCGCAGCGGGTCGATGATAGGAGCCCACCCCGTAGCCTTGCGCTCTCCATTGCGACGCCCGGTCGGCCTCTTCCTCGCGCTGCTGGTGCTCGTCCTCATGGGCTGTGGCGGGAGCTCGGGCGGGTCGGGCGGCGGCGATGCCGAGAAGGTGGCGCTCTCCTACCTGCCCAAGGACGCGGTGATGGCGGTCGTCGTCCAGACCGATCCGGAGGCGGGGCAGATCAAGGCGGCGCTCGACCTCGTGCGGCGCTTCCCGGGCGGGGACGGGATCCTCGGGCAGGCCCGGCAGTCGGTCGAGAAGAACGGGCTCTCGTTCGACGGGGACATCAAGCCTCTGCTCGGCAACCCGGTCGCGTTCGCCCTCCTCGGCCCCGCGGCCGACGACCAGCTCCTCGCCTGGAGGGTGAAGGACACGGATGCGCTCGCCCGCGTCATCCGCAAGGGCACGGCTCGGAAGTCCGGGGAGTACAGGGGCGCGACGCTCTACTCGGACAGCGGCAGCGTCGATGCGGTGAAGGGCGATCTCGTCCTGAACGCGAGCACGGAGGCCGAGGTGCGGGCGGCGCTCGACCGCGCCGACGCGGGGACCGGCCTCACCGCGGACGACTTCCCGGACGACCTGCCGCAGGATGCGCTCGTGCGCGGCACGGGCTCGATCGCCCAGGTCCTCGCCCACGCGTCCACGCAGAGCGTGCGCCGCGTGCCCTGGCTCGCGGCGGTCAAGCGCTACGGGTTCGCCCTCACGACGGGGGACTCGGGGGTCGGTCTCGAGCTGCGGGCCGACACGACGGGACGGAAGCTCGACGACGCCGACGTGCCGCTGGCCACGGGGGACGCAGCCCCGAAGGTCGCCGACACGGGCCAGCTCGCGGTGGGCTTGCGCGACCTGGCGCACGTCTTCACCTTCTCGCTGCGGGCCGCGGGGGTCGTGAACCCGGAGGGCACGACCCGCTTCCGCGCCCGGCTGCAGGCACTCAAGGGCCTCGCGAACGTGGACGTGGAGCGCGACCTCGTCGACCAGCTCGACTCCGACGCCACCTTCACCACCGACCTTGGCGCGGGCTCCGCCCTTCGCGCGACCGCGAAGGACCCGGCCGCCCTGACCGGCTCGCTCACGCGACTGGAGCGCATCGCGCCCGCGCTCCTCGACGGCGCGGGGATCCCCGGCGCCACCGTCGCGCGCGTGGCACCGGGACTGTGGGCCGTGTCGCAGTCCGGGTCGGTGGTCGGGGCCTACGGAGTCCTGGGCGACCAGTTCGTGGCCGGTAGCGGGGCGCCGAGCGCGCTGCGCTCCCTGGCCTCGCGGCCGTCCGCGGCGCCCGAGGGCGCGAAGGGTGCGCTGGCCGTCCGCCTCCCCGGTTCGGTCACCGGGCGCCTCATCGCCGCGCGGCTCCGGCTCCCGGGCACGCTCGCAGCGCTCGCCCTGGGCCGCCTCGGCGACCTGACGGGCTCGCTCGCCTTCACTCCCGCGGGCATGCACGGGTCGTTCAAGCAGGAGGTCCGCTAGGAGCAGGCCGTCGAGCGTCCCGGCGCAGCAGGTCGGGCAGGGGATCGATCGGGACGACCACCCGCGAGCATGCCCCGCAGGAGATCCCGGGCGCCGCGCTTGGAGAGCATCTCGTTCAAATTGCCGCACTTGGGCGACTGGACGCACGAGGGGCAACCGTCCGCGCACGGGCACTCGGCGATGAGGCGCTCGGCGTCCGCGCACAGCTCCTCGAAGCGGGCGAACCCCTGCCGGGTGATCCCCACCCCGCCCGGGTGGCCGTCGTAGATGAAGATCGTCGGGCCGCCGGTCTGCGCGTGCGCGTTGGTGGACAGGCCGCCGATGTCCCAGCGGTCGCACATCGCCAGCAGCGGCAGGACGGCGATCTGCGCGTGCTCGCAGGCGTGCAGCGCCCCGAGCAGGAGCTCTCGGGGGAAGGAGGACTCGAGCACCCCCGGCAGCTCGAACCACAGCGCGCGGGTCGAGAACGAGGTGGAGGGCAGGTCGAGGACGTGGAAGTCGACGACGCCGTGGTCGGCCTGGCGCTTGCGCTGGTAGCCGAGCACGGTCTCGGTCACCGAGACGATCCCGTAGGACAGGGGCACGCCGAGCGCCTCACGGCGCTCGAGCAGCCGCTCGATCTGAGTCTCGGTCTCCTTGCGGGCCTGGGTGAACCAGTCGCCGGAGAAGGGCCGCAGCGCGGCGCGGCGGTGGTGGAGGTCGAGGTCGTCGATCTCGTAGGAGCGCCCCATGTGCAGGTAGACCGCACCCGGGTGGACCGTGGAGAGCGCCCGGGCGAGGTCGATCGTCCCGATGAGCTCCCCCGACTCCACGTCGACGAGGCTCACGATCTCGGAGGTTGCCGAGCGCAGCGCGATCCGCGCCGCGGGGTAGTCCTCGGGGTGGCGCAGCCCGAAGGCGCCCGCACGCTCCCGCAGCAGCCCGGCGGCGACGAGCTCCTCCGCGTGCCCGCGCCAGGCCGCCCCGAGCGTCGCGTCGTCGGCCGCGGTGAGCGGCGCCTCGTGCGCGGCGGCGAGGATGTGCGGGCGCATGACCTCGGGCGACTCGTGGTCGAGGATCGCCGCCTCCACCGGGCGCTCGAGCAGCGCCTCGGGGTGGCGGCAGAGGAACTGGTCCAGCGCGTCCTCGCCGGCGATGTAGAGCGCGAGCCCCCGCCCGCGCCGCCCGGCGCGCCCCCACATCTGCTTGAGCGAGGCGATCGTGCCCGGGAACGTGACGACTATCGCCGCGTCCAGCGCGCCGATGTCGATGCCCAGCTCCAGCGCGTCGGTCGCGACCACGCCCAGGAGCTCCCCGTCGACGAGGCGGCGCTCGAGCTCCCGGCGCTGCTCGCGGGTGTAGCCCGCGCGGTAGGGGGCGATGCGGTCGGCGAGCTCGGGGGCGTGCTGGGTAGCGAAGCGCGCGATGAGCTCGACGCCCTTGCGCGACTTCATGAAGCAGATCGTCCGCGCGCCGGAGCGCACGAGCCCGCACAGCAGCTCGGCGGCCTCGGCCAGGGGGGAGCCGCGGCGGCCCAGCGCGGGGTCCTCGAGCGGCGGGTTCCACAACGCGACGCGGCGCTCGGCGCCGGGCGAGGCGTCCTCGTCGACGAGGGAGAAGGGGGCGAGGCCCGTCAGGCGCTCGGCGAGCTCGACGGGATTGGCGATCGTCGCCGAGGCGAGGACGAAGCGCGGAGCGGTCCCGTAGAAGCCCGCCAGGCGCCGCAGCCGGCGTAGGACGTTGGCGACGTGGGACCCGAACACGCCCCGGTACACGTGGGCCTCGTCGACGACTACGACGGCGAGGTTGGCGAGCAGGTCCCCCCACGCGGTGTGGTGGGGGAGGATCCCGACGTTGAGCATGTCGGGGTTGGTGAGGACGAGGTTGGCCTTGCGGCGGATGGCCGTCCGCTCCTCGCGCGGGGTGTCGCCGTCGTAGATCGCCGGGCGCAGGCCGGGGAGCCCGAGGGCACCGAGCGCCCGGGCCTGGTCCTGGGCGAGCGCCTTGGTCGGGTAGAGGTAGAGCGCCCGCGCCCGCGGCTCCGAGCACAGGACATCCAGCGTCGGCAGGTTGAAGGCCAGCGACTTCCCCGACGCGGTGCCCGTGGTGACGATGGTGGGACCGGCCCACGCCGCCTCGAGCGCCTCGAGCTGGTGGGCGTGGAGGGTGTCGATCCCGGTGCGGGCCAGCGCCGCGCGCAGGGCGGGATGGAGGTCGGGCGGGAGTCCGACGGCATGCCCCGGCCGCGCCGGGACCGTCGTGGCGTGGACGAGGCGCTCGTCCTCCGCGCCGGCGGCGAGCAGCTCGTCCCAGGGCTCGGTGGCGGGGGTGGAGGCCACCCCGCCACGCTAGCCGTGGTCCCCGCGGGTAAGGATGGGGCGTGCTGCGCTGCCTCTACTGCGACCTCGACGGCACGCTCCTGGGGCCCGGCGCGTCCCTGCTCCGCGACGCCGAGGGGGCGTTCTCGCTGCTCGGGGTCCGCGCGCTCGAGGCATGCTTCCGGGCGGGGGTCGAGGTGGTGCTCATCTCGGGGCGGCGGCGGGCGAACGTCGCCGAGGACGCGCGGCTGCTCGGCCAGCGCGACTACGTGTTCGAGGCGGGGGCGGGGCTCGTGCTCGCCGGTGAGCTCGAGTGGCTGACCGGCGGGCTCCTCCCCCGCGACGGGAAGACGATCTCCGCCCAGATCGAGGAGAGCGGGGCGCCCCGGCTGCTGCTCGAGCACTTCGCCGGCCGGCTCGAGTACCACGAGCCCTGGCACACCGACCGCGAGGTCTCTCACCTCTTCCGCGGGCTCGTCGACGCCTTCGCGGCCGACACCCTCCTGCGCGAGCACGGGTTGGGCGAGGTGCGCCTCGTGGACAACGGGGTCGTGCACCGCCGGTCGGCGGCGCTCGCCGACCTCCCCCAGGTGCGGGCCTACCACCTCGTCCCGGCGGCCGCGTCGAAGGCGGGTGCGGTCGCGCGCCACCGCCGGGTGCGGGGGCTCGCCTCCGAGGAGTGCCTCGCGGTGGGTGACTCGCGGGAGGACCTGGGGATGGCGCCCGAGGTTCAGACGTTCTGGCTCGTGGCCAACGCGGTGGAGCAGGACCCGACGATCCGCGAGGCCCTGCGCGAGCACCCGAACGCGCGGGTGGCCGAGGGTCGCCACGGAGAGGGCGTCTACGAGGCGGTCCTGACGTCCCTGGCCGAGAGTCGCTGACGCCCCCGCCGCCACGTGCGCCTCCAGAAGCCCGGCGCCGGACGGCGGAAGCGCGCCGGGGCGGGGACCGTCGCGCGGACGAGCGCGACCCACTCGGTCAGCGGGAGCTCGCCCGCGATGAGCCGGGCGAGCGCCGAGGTCACCGGGGCCTCCACCCGGGCGGCGGACAGGGCCAGGGAGAGCAGTGGAACGGACTCGAGGGCCTCGACGGCCTGCCCGACCCGAGCCGGGATCTGCGGGGCGGGGACGCCCTGACCGAGCAGCTCGCCCGCGCGCCGGTTGCGTGACTGGGGGGCGAGCGCGGTCGCCACGAGGTCTCCGGTCCCCGCGAGCCCGATGAGCGACTCGGCGCGCGCCCCCTGCGCCTCGGCGAGGCGCCAGACCTCGAGGAAGATGTGACCGGCGGCGGCGCCGGCGGCGTTCAGGCCCTGGGCCTGCGTCGCCCCCGCCGCGAGGGCGGCGGCGTTCTTCGCGGCGCCGGCGAGCTCGACACCCACGGGATCGGCGGAGGGCTCGCACACCACCCCGGCCCGGGTGAAGAACGTGGCCAGGGCCTTGGCGAGGGCCTCGTCCTCCGAGGCGGCCACGAGGCCGGCGCCCGCGGAGACCATCTCACGCGCGTGCGCGGGGCCGCCGAGGCAGGCGACCCGATGCGCCCCGAACCGGGCCCGGAGGAGCGCGGTGGGAGCCATGCCCTCGGGCGGCACGAGCCCCTTGGCCAGCGACACGAGCGCCGCGCGGGGCGGGAGACCGGCGGCTCCGAGCCCGGCGATCACCTCCCCCAGCCGGGAGGAGGGGACGCCGAGGAATACGTACTCCGACCGGGCCAGGCCCGTCGACGTGGGCTCGATCCGTAGCTCGCGGGGCAGCTCGACCCCGGGTAGGTACTCCCGGTTCTCCCGGTCGGTGGAGAGGCGCTCGCACTGGGCGGCGGTCCGCGTCTGGAGGGTCACGCGCAGCCCTCCCCGCACGAGCAGCACGGCGATGGCCGTCCCGAACGATCCCGCCCCCACGACGATGGCACGGCGGTGCCCGGGGGTGGGCAGGGGGATCGGCGGGCGGGGGATCGGTGGCATCGGCTCGCGGGCAGTGTGGCGTGTACGGTGGCCCGTGCATGCGGTCGCGGCCCGGGCTCCTCCTGGTGGCGCTCGTCCTCGCGGCCGGATGCGGAGGCGGGTCGGTCGCCTCCTCGCCTCCCTCCGCCGCCCGCGCGACCTTCCGCTCGATGATCGCGTCGGCGCCCGCGCCAGCGTCCCCGCTGCGGTCGCGGCGCGCGGCGGCGCTCACACGCCGGCGCGCCGTCCTGCGGCGCCTCGCGCGGCGGGGCGTGCCCATCTTCTGCGCGGGGCACCGGGGTCGGAGCCTCGCCCTGACGTTCGACGACGGGCCCGGGCCCCTCACGCGCCTCGCCCTCGCCGAGCTGCGCCGGGCCCACGCGCGGGCGACGTTCTTCCTCATCGCCGACCGCATCGGAGGCTTCCCGGCCTGGCCGCGGCGGGAGGAGGCGCTCGCCGCCATCGGCGACCACACCCTCTCCCATCCCGATCTGCCCGCGCTCCCTCTCGCCGCCGCGGCGCGGGAGATCCGCGGTGGGCGGGACGCCGTGGCCGGCGCGCTCGGGCACCCCGTGCAGCTCTTCCGCCCGCCCTACGGGGCACGGACGCCGGCCATCGACGCCCTCGCGCGCCGGGCGGGGCTGGTCGAGGTGCTGTGGGACGTGGACTCGGGGGACTCCGACCGGGCGCGGCGGCGGGATTTCCGCGAGATCGCCGCCGAAGTGCTCCACGCCGTCCATCCGGGCGCGATCGTCCTCATGCACGAGAACCGCGGCCAGACCGTGCGCGCCCTGCGGGTCATCCTCCCCGCGCTGCGGCGCCGGCACCTGCGGCCGGTGACCGTGCCCGAGCTCCTCGCCGCCGATCCTCCCCGGTCAGACGGCCGCGGGTGTGCCCTCAGAGATGCCCGTCCAGCGTCCGCCCCGCGGCCTCGAGCGCGGCGGGCGTCCCCGCCTCGAGGATCTCGCCGAGGTCGAGGACACGGGCGTCGGAGGGGGCAAGGGCGTTCTGTCCGGCGACGGCATGGCACGCGACGCCGGCCTGCCGCGCGCGCGTCGCGACCTCGGCGACCGCCTTCCCCTCCAGCGTGGACGCGTCGAGCCGGCCCTCGCCGGTGACCACCGCGCGCGCGGCGCGCAGGCGGACGTCGAAGTCCAGGCGGTCGAGGATCCAGGCGGCGCCGGGCTCGAGCACCGCGCCGTGGACCGCCCACAGCCCGCCCGCCAGCCCTCCCGCGGCGCCCGTGCCGGGGATGCCGCGGGGATCGCGCGGCAGCTCGCCCGCCAACCGATCCAGCCGCTGTGCGAGCCGCCCCACCGCGGCGGGATCGGCGCCCTTTTGCGGCCCGTACACCCTCGCCGCGCGCTCCCACGGGGTACGCACGTCGCAGAGGACTACGAGGGCCGCGCCGCGCAGCCCGCCCGCGCCGGCGATCGCGTCGAGCGCGCCGCGGCCTCCGTCCGTGGTGGCCGAGCCGCCCACCGCGACGCAGATCACCTCGGCGCCCGCCGCCACCGCGGCGAGGATGAGCTCGCCGGTCCCCCGCGTGTCGGCGCGCTCGGCGTCGCGCTCCTCGGGCGCCACGAGCCCCAGGCCGCTCGCCGCCGCGGTCTCCACCACGGCCAGCGCCCCGTCCTCGAGCAGCCCGAAGCCGGCCCGCACGGGCCGCCCGAGCGGATCGGCGACGGTGGCGCCCGCCGTCTCCCCGCCCAGGGCGGGGAGCAGCACCTCGAGGGTGCCCTCGCCGCCGTCGGCCAACGGGCACAGGTCCACGGGGCGGCCGCCGGACTCGAGGCCCCGGCCGAGCGCGGCGGCGACCTCGGGACTCCGCAGGGTCCCCTTGAACGCATCGGGGGCGACGAGCACGGTGGCGAAGGGTTCGTGCGAGGTCAGGTCTCTCGCGCCCGGCTCGGCTGCACGCGCGTGGGCTCGCCGGGCATCTTCGGGTACTCGGGCGGGTAGGGCATATCCCCGGCGCCCTTCGCCTCGTCGCGCTCGTAGAGGTCGAGGAGCGGCGCGATGGAGTGGTGTACGTCGTCGATCGCCGCGTGGAGGTCGCCGCGTTCGGCGAAGCGGACGGGGACCGTGAAGAGGTTCAGGCTCGCGGGATCGACGATCTCCGCGAGCTCGTCCCACCCGACCGGGCACGAGACCGGGGCGCCCGGCTTGGCCCGGAGGGAGTAGGCGCTGGCGATGGTGCGGTCGCGCGCGTTCTGGTTGTAGTCGACGAAGATCCGCTCTCCGCGCTCCTCCTTCCACCACTTCGTGGTGACGCCCGGAGTCCGCCGCTCCAGCTCACGCCCGAAGGCGATCGCTGCGTGACGGACGTCGGTGAAGGTCCACCGGGGCTCGATGCGGACGTACATGTGCACGCCGCGGTTCCCGCTCGTCTTCGGAAAGGCGATCATGCCGAGGTCCGCGAAGAGCTCGCGGGCCACACCGGCGACGCGCACGGCGTCGGCGAAGTCCGTGCCGGGCTGTGGATCGAGGTCGATGCGAAGCTCGTCCGGGTGATCGACGTCGGCACGGCGGACCGGCCAGGGATGGAAGGTGATCGTGCCGAGGTGGGCGGCCCACACGGGGACGGCGACCTCGGTCGGGCAGATCTCGTCGGCGTGGCGGCCCGAGGGGAACGCGATGCGGGCCGTCTCGACATAGGGGGGTGCGCCGCGCGGGATGCGCTTCTGGTAGAAGGCGTCGCCGCCGCGCTCGCCCCGCTGCGACAGCACGATGCCCGGATGAACCCCCTTCGTCCAGCGCTCGAGAGTCGTCGGCCGCTCGCGCAGCGCGCGCAGGATGCCGTCCCCGACGGAGGCGTAGTACTCGGCGATCATGCCCTTCGTGACCGGCTGTGTGCGCTCCGTGGCCGGGTAGATGACGCGGTCGGGGCTCGAGACGCGGACCGACCGGCCCCCCGCCTCGATCTCGACCGCGTCGGGCGCCACGGCCGCTGAGGCTATCCGGGCTGCCACCCGGCGGCGGCTAGGACGCGAGCTGGTCGATCGTGCAGGCGCGGGGGTCCTTGTCCGCGCGCCAGCGGGTGACCTTCGCGCCGTGGCGGATGCGTCCCGCCGAGGTGTGGTCGAAGGTGATCTCGACCACGAGCTCGGGGCGCAGCGTGACCCACTCCAGGTCGCGCCCGCGCGACCAGCGGCTCGGCTCGCCCGAGCCGCGGTCCCCGGTCTCGTAGGGGGCGAGCTTCGCGACGAGCTCGCGCTTCTCCTGCGCGGTGAAGCCCGAGGAGTGGCCGACCTCGGGCAGGCGCCCCTCCTCGTCGTAGAGGCCGAGGATCAGCGCGCCCACCGTGCCGGGCTCCTTGCCCGGGCGCCAGCCCTTCACGACGGCGTCGATCGTGCGGACCCGCTTGATCTTCACCATCCCCTTGCGCTCGCCGGGCCGGTAGGGCGCCTCCACCTCCTTGGCGATGACCCCCTCGGCGCCCTGGAGCCAGGGCGCCGCCTCCGCGGGCGCCCGGGTGAGCGGGCAGAGCTCGGCCGCGCCGCCGATGCGCTCCTCCAGCGCGGCCCGCCGCTCGCGGAGCGGGAGCCTGAGCAGGACGTCGTCGTCCTGCGCCAGGAGGTCGAAGGCGACGAAGACCGCCGGCGTGCGCTCGCTCAGCTCCGTGATGCGCGAGGTCGCGGGGTGAATGCGCTGGCCGAGGGCGTCGAAGTCCTCTGAGCCGTTCGCACCCCGGACCACGATCTCCCCGTCGAGCACGTAGCGCCCGGGCGCGAAATCCAGCTCGGGGAAGTAGCGCAGCAGCGGCTTGCCATTGCGCGACTGCAGGAACAGCTCCTCGCCGTCGACGAAGGCGAGCGCGCGGAAGCCGTCCCACTTGGGCTCGTAGGCCCAGCCATCACCCTCGGGCAGCTCCCGGCGCGACTTCGCGAGCTGGGGCAGGACGGGCGGCGTGAGCGGGAGCGCCATGGCGAACCGACCCTAGCTTGACCCGCTTGTGCAGAGTGCGCATATAATATTCGCACCTACTAACGGGCCGGAGGATCACATGAGGCGATTCGAGCACACGGAGGAGACCACGGCGACACGCGAGGCGCTGTGGGAGCGCTACGCCGACCCCCCGGGCTGGCCCGAGTGGGACCAGGAAACGGCGGAGGTGACGCTCGACGGGGCCTTCACGCCCGGCAGCACCGGGTCGTTGCGGCCGGCGACCGGGCCCCGGGTGCGCTTCACCCTGACCGACGTCTCGCCGCCGGACGGGTTCACCGACGTGACCCGGCTCCCGCTCGCGCGGATGACCTTCACCCACCGGCTCGAGGAGGTCACCGGAGGCACACGGATCACGCATACGGTGACGATCACCGGGCCGCTCTCCCCGCTCTTCGGGCGGGTGATCGGGGCGAAGGTCGCGGCCGGACTACCCGAGGCCATGCGCCGGTTGGCGAGGCTCGCGGAGCAGGCTCCCGCGCGCGCGTGACGGCCACGCCGTCGGGTCCCGATGACAGCCCGGGGTTCTTGCTGTGGCGCGCGACCCTGCGCTGGCAGAGGGCGGTGACCTCAGCGCTCAAGCCGCATGAGCTCACCCACGTGCAGTTCGTGTTGCTCGCGAGCACCTGGTGGTTCGAAGGCGAGGGCGACGTCCCGACCCAGCGCCGGCTCGCCGACCACGCCCAGACCGACGTGATGATGACGAGCCAGGTCCTGCGCGCGCTCGAGTCGCGCGGGCTCGTCACGCGTGAGCCCGATCCCCGCGATACCCGCGCGCGTCGGGTGCGGCTGACGGCGGCCGGCCGCCGGCGGGTCGCTCAGGCGCTGGGAGCGGTGGAGGGCGTGGACGGCGACTTCTTCGCAGCCCACCCGGCGGGTGAACTCCTGCCCACGCTCCGGGCGCTGGCCGGCGAGCGGGAGGGCACCTTGGTCGGCTCCTGAGGAGCACCGCGACGCACCTGGAGGACCGCCACCGCGGCGAGCACGAGCGCTCCGCCGGCGAGCTGGAGCGGCCCGAGCGTCTCCCCGAAGGCGAGGAACGCGAGGCCCACCGTCACCGGCGGCTCGAGGGTGGAGAGGATGGATGCCCGCCCCGGGCCGATGCGCTCCATGCCGGCGAGGAACGCGGTGAGGGGCACGACGGTGGAGGCGACCGCGATGCCGACCACGAGGGCCCAACCCGCGGGGCTCCAGTCCAGGGCCAGCGTGCCGGAGACGGCGCCGGCGAGCGTGAAGGAGACGGCCGCGCCGGCGCACACGAGCGCGGCGAGCGCCCGGGGGGGAAGGCGGATCGCGTCGGCGAGCAGGATGTAGCCGGCGTAGGCGGCCGCGGAGGCGAGGGCGAGCGCCGCGCCGAGGGGGTCGACCGAGCCCGCGCCGGCGCCGAGCAGCACGAGCCCCACGCCCGCGGAGGCGAGGAGGAGCGCGCCGACCTTGCGCCCCGAGCCCCGCTCGCGGCGTAGGGCTACGGCCCCGAGGACGACGAGGGACGGATACGCGTAGAGCAGGAGCTCGGCCGGCGCGGCGCCCATGCGGGTCAGGGAGGCGAAGAACAGGCCCGCTTCGGCCGCGTAGACCACGGCGCCGAGGGCGAGCCCGCGTGCCGCGGCACGTCCGCGCGGGAGCTCGCGGCGGGCGAGGCTGCCGAGGACGGAGGCGGCGACGACGAAGCGCACCGCGAGCAGCTCGAGCACGCCGACGCCCTCGCCGTAGGCGAGCTTGGCCAGCACGGCCATCGCGCCGAAGCCCAGGGCGGAGAGGGCGCAGAGCGCGAGGCCTTCGCGGTCACGGGTCACTCCGTCGACGCTAGGCGGCCGAGCCTCTCCCTTCAAGCCTTGACTGCCTCTACGATCTCAAGGCTCAGCCTTGACCCTACAGCAGCTCGACTACTTCCTCGCCGCGGCTCGCCTCGGGTCGTTCACGGCCGCCGCCGCTGACCGCCACCTCGCCCAGCCCTCGCTGTCCGAGCAGGTGCGCCGCCTCGAGGCGGAGCTCGGCGCCGCTCTCTTCACGCGCGTGGGGCGAGGGCTGGAGCTCACCGAGGCCGGTCGCGCGTTCGTGCCGGAGGCCGAGCGGGTCCTCGGCGCCGTGGACGGTGCGCGCGAGGCCGTCGCGGGGGTGCGCGAGCTGCGCGCGGGGACGCTCTCCTTCGGCGTCTTCGGCTCCTCGCGCTGGTACCGGCTGGCCGACGTCGTCGCGGCCCTGAGGACCGGGCATCCGGACCTCCGGGTGCGCGCGGTGGGCCAGAACTCCTCGGAGGTGGCCGACGCGGTGCGCAGCGGGGAGCTCGAGCTCGGCCTCGTCGTCCTGCCCATCGACGACCGGGGGCTCGAGGTCCGGCCGGCGATCCGCGACGAGGTCCTCTACGCGAGCGCGGACCCGGTGCGGCTGGAGCGCCGGATGACCGTGCAGCGATTGGCCGCCGCGCCGCTCGTCCTCTACGACGCCCGCTGGGGCGAGGCGGACCCGACCCGCCGGCAGCTCGCCGAGCGCGCGCAGGCGGCGGGGGTGTCCCTCGCGCCGGTGGTCGAGGTCGAGGACGTCGAGGTCGCCCTCGAGCTCGTGGCCCGCGGCGTGGGCGACACGATCCTCGCCCGCACGATCGCCGCGCACCCCCGGGTGCGCGAACGGCTCGGGACCGTGGGGTTCACCGAGCCGTTCTACGACACCTTCGCCTGGGTCTCGCGCCGCGGCGCCGCCCTCTCGCCGGCCGCCCGGGCGGTGATCGCCGCCGCCGAGCGGGTGGGGCCGCTGACCGGCGCGTGAACGACAACCGGGTGAGAGGGAGGCCGAGGGGATCCCACTCGTGCGTCACTGCCATCACTACTGGTGGCGTGATGGCGTGTTGCGTAGCTCCGTAGCGCAACCGAGGCGCATCGCCACCTCTCCACGGGTTCCGACCGCTTCGTGACGGGATACTCGGAGGGCGAGCGGCACCAGGCAGTAATGGCTCGGGGTCGTACACCCGTGCGGCTGCGTAGCACCCGTGCTACAGTAACGCCATGGCCCGTGAGATCACCCAACGCGAACTTCGCAACGGCAGTGGCGACGTCATGCGTGCGCTCGACCGTGGAGAGGCGTTCGTAGTAACGCGGAACGGCGTGCCGGTCGGTGAGCTGATCCCGCTGCGCGCGCGCCGGTTCGTCGCGGCTGACGCCGCCCTGGCCGTCTTCGCGGGTGCGCCCGCGATCGCCGCCGACCGGTTCCGCGCCGACGTCGACGCCGTGCTCGACCACGATCCCGCCCCGCGTGGCTGATTCGCCGATCGCGCGGGGGGTCGTCGACACGTCGGTCGTCATCGACTTCGAGCACCTCGTCGCCGAGGATCTCTCGGCGACGCTGGCGGTGTCCGCGATCACGCTGGCCGAGCTCGCGGCAGGGCCACACGCAACCGCCGATCCGCATGAGCGCGCGCGCCGGCAGGACAGGTTGCAGCGAGCCGAGGCGACCTTCGACCCGCTGCCCGTGGACGCGGCCGTCGCCCGCGCCTACGGCCGCATCTACGCGGCCGTAGTAGGAGCCGGACGCAAAGCACGAGGAGCGCGGTCCCTCGATTTGCTGATCGCGGCCAGCGCCCTCGCTGCCAACCTCCCGCTCTACACGCGCAATCCCGAGGACTTCAGGGGCACCGAGAGCCTCATCGAGGTCGTCGCGATCAAGCCAACGCGTTGAACGCGGCGGATCAGCGCGGCGCAGCACGCGGCGCCCTGAAGGCGCCGCCCCTGCGCGCGTAGGATCACGGGCATGGCTGAGGCGACCGTCGCCGAGGAGGAGTACCTCCAGTCCCTGTTCTGGCTCCAGGAGGCGGGGCTGCCCATGACCGGCGCCAACCTCGCGCGGGCGATGCAGCTCTCGGCGCCGACCGTCTCGGAGATGATCAAGCGCCTCGAGCGCGACGGCTACGTCGAGCGGGGCACCGACAGGGAGATCTCCTTCACCTCGGAGGGGCAGGCGCAGGCCGAGGAGATCGTCTCGCGCCACCGGCTCATCGAGCGCTTCCTCACCGACGTGGTCGGCGTGCCGTGGGACGACGTCCACGAGGAGGCCGAGCACCTCGAGCACGCGATGACCCCGCGCTTCGAGGCCTACGTCCGCTCCTCGGTCGGCGATGCGGGGACCTGTCCCCACGGGCATCCGATCCTCGTCGGCAACCGGATCGACGGCGTGCCCCTCGCCGACGTCGCGCCCGGCGCCTCCGTGCGCATCCTGCGCTTCGAGAACGAGGCCGAGGATCTGCTGCACCACCTCAAGGCGCGGGGCGTGGAGCCCGGCCGCTCGGGCACGCTGCGCGAGACGGACGCGGACGGCGTCGCCGTCTCGTGGCCCGAGGGGGAGGAGTCGACGCTCACCCGCTCGGTCGCCGAGACCGTCGCCGTCGTCGCCGATCCCTCACCGCCGCCGCGCACGGCGCTGCCCGACCAGCTCGTGCTCGCCGACGGGCGCTACGGGCGCTGAGGGCGGACCACGAAGGACGCGCGGCCGCCGCGACGAGGACGGCACCCGTGCGCACGCAGCCGATCCTAACCGGGCGCGCGGCTCCGCGCCAGTCGCCCGAGCCGGGTGCCCCGCACGATCCGCGAGCCCGGCAGCCGGACGAAGCGCATGTCCTCACGCCGCTCCCGGGCGGCGACCACGCGCTCGAGCAGGACGGCCTGGGCCAGGCCCACGAGCAGGCACCCGCCCGTCACCCGCAGCGCCGCGTCCCACGAGCCGAGCAGGCCGAACGGGAGGGCGAGGACGGCGACGATGAGGGGGAGCTGCCAGAGCGGCGTGGGCTCGCCGCCCCCGGCGTCCCGGGCCGGGGTGGGGTCCGCGCGGCCCATCGCCCGCCGGGCTCCGAGCGGCCCGAGCACCACCAGCAGCACGAGGACGACCGCGAGCTGGGCCAGCGTGCTCGCGCGGTTCTCCCGGGCCGCGGGGACGAAGGCCACCAGGACGACCGACCCGACCAGGCCGCAGCCCGCGAGCGCACCGCCCTCGAGGCGCAGCCGCTCGCGGTAGGTGGACGGCCCGTCAGGCGCCGTTGAGGGCCGCGACGGCCTGCGCGAGGCGCTGCACGCCCTCTCCGATCAGCTCGGCCTTCACCCCGGAGTAGGCGAGGCGCATGGCGTTCTCCCCCCCCTCGAGCAGGAAGTCCGTCCCCTTGACGATCTGGACCCCGCGCTCGCCCGCCTCGACGAACAGGCCGGCCACGTCCACCCCGTCGGGGAGGTCGACCCACATGAAGTAACCGCCCTCCGGCCGGCGGAAGCGCGCGTCCGGGAGCTCTGACTCCAGCGCGTCCCCCAGTGCCGTCGAGCGCTCCAGGAGGGCCGCCTTGACCGTCTCGATCGAGGCGAGGATCCGGCCCGAGCGGCAGAACTCGTTGACGATGGACTGGGCGACCATGTTCGGCGAGATGTAGGTGTTCGTCGCGCGGCGCCGGATCTCCCCGATCTTCGCCTCGGGGCCGACGAGGTAGCCACAGCGGATCCCGGGACAGATGGTCTTCGAGAACGAGCTGGCGTAGACCACGCGGTCGCCCTCCTCGCCTTCGAGGGACAGCATCGTCGGCAGGGTCTCGCCCGCGAAGCGCAGCGCGACGTAGGGGTCGTCCTCGAAGAGCGTGAAGTCGTACTCGGCTGCGAGCGCGAGCAGGCGGTCGCGCTTCTCGCGCGAGAGCGTGTAGCCCGCGGGGTTCTGGAAGTTCGGGATGATGTGGGCGAGCTTCGGGCGCACGCCGGACTCGAGCAGGGCCTGGAGCTCGTCGACGGCGATGCCGTCCTCCTCGAGCGAGACCGGGTGGATCTCCGCGCCGCGCTCGCGCAGGGCGAGCAGCGTCCGGTCGTAGGTCGGCCTCTCGACCACGACGGCGTCGCCGGGCCCGACGAGCAGATCGAAGAGGAACGCGTCGGCCTGCATGGAGCCGTTGGTCACGAGCACCCGCTCGGGGGCGACCTGGTGCTGCTCGGCGATCCATTCGCGCAGGGGCAGGTAGCCCACCGAGGTGCCGTAGGCGAAGGCGCCCGCGGGGTCGTTGGTGAACGCGGCCTGTGCGGCGGCCTTCAGCCCCTCGACGTCGACGATGTCGAGGGAGGGCGCGCCGCGCGCGAAGGAGATGGGCGCCGAGCCGGCCATGGGGTCCACGGTATAGGGTCCCGCGGCATGGACGCGGCCATCCTCTCCTCGGCGCCCTTCTTCGCGGAGCTCTCCGACGAGGAGCGCGCCACCATCGCGCCGTACGCCGCCGAGGTCCGGGTGGCGGAGGGCAAGTGCCTCGTCGCCGAGGGCGACTACTCCTACGACCTGCTCGTCGTCGAGGACGGACAGGCGGAGGTCACGCGGGGCGGGGAGCGCGTGGCCGAGATCGGGCCCGGGGAGGTCATCGGCGAGATGGGCGTGCTCGGCAACGAGACCCGCAACGCGACGGTCACCGCGAAGAGCGCGATGACCCTCATCACGCTCTCGCACTGGGACGTGCGACGCCTGCGCAAGAACCACGCGCAGCTCGTCGAGCGGATCCAGGCCGTCGCCGAGTAGCGGGAGACGCGCTCGTGAACGTCGTCGACGAGCGTCCGGGGACCGTCGGCTGGGTCGCGCCCGAGCCGGCGTGGATGCTCCGCGCCGCCCACGCGATGGCGCTCGACGGGCGGGTCTGGGTGTTCGACCCCTTCGACGCCGAGGGCGCCGAGGAGCGCGTCCGGGCGCTCGGGGAGCCCGCGGGCGTCGTGCAGCTCTTCGGCCGTCACGCCCGCGACTGCGCCGCGTGGGCCGGGCGCCTGGGCGTCGAGCTCCACGTCGTCCCCGGGGCGCTGCCGGGCTGGCAGGCGATCCCGATCCCGGGACCGATGGGTTGGCGGGAGGTCGCCCTGTGGGATCCCGGCTCGGCGACGCTCGTGTGCGCCGAGGCGCTGGCCAACGCCCCCGGCTACTCCGGTGACCGGGTCGGCGTCCATCCCCTCCTGCGCCTGACCCCGCCGACGCACCTCGGCGAGCTTCCCGTCCGCCACCTGCTGCTCGGCCACGGCGCCGGCGTCCACGGCGAGGACGCGCAGCGGGCCGTCACCGACGCCCTGCGCACCTCGCGGACGGGGATCCCCCGCTTCCTGGCCGGAACCGTCCGGCGCCTGCTCCCCTTCTAGGCAGAACCTCGAAGTCGACTCTGATCGACGACGCAACCGGCGGGCAGCGCGGCATCATCCTCCCGTGAGGTCCTTGCCCCCAACGCCAGCGCCATCGAGCCCTGCGACGGCTCGAGCTATGCGTGGCAACCGGCGGACGGACACGGCCCCGGAAGTCAAACTGCGACGGGCCTTGCATGCTGGTGGCCTTCGCTTCCGAAAGGACTACGCCGTGCAGGGCGAGGGCGTCCGGACTCGGCCCGATCTGGTCTTCACTCGCCGGCGCATCGCTGTCTTTGTCGACGGCTGCTTCTGGCACGGATGCTCCACTCACTGTCGGATCCCGACGCGCAACCAGGAGTACTGGCTCGCGAAGATCGGCCGCAATCGAGAGCGCGACGCCGCGACCAGTGAGGCCCTCGCAGCGGCGGGATGGGGCGTGGTTCGGATCTGGGAGCACGAGCCTCTTGACGTTGCTGTCGCTCGCGTGCGAGCCGCACTGTCCACCGCTTGACATACCTTCGACCCGTGGCACGGGCCCTTCGCGCGATCGAGTTTTTCGCGGGCATCGGCCTCATGCGGCTCGGACTCGCCAACGCGGGCATCGAGACGGTCTGGGCGAACGACATCGAGCCGATGAAGCGAGACATGTACGTCCTGAACTTCGGCGACGGCGAGTTTGTGCTGGACGACGTTCGCGACGTGGGTGGCGCTTCTGTGCCCGATGCGGAGATCGCTACCGCCTCCTTCCCTTGCACGGACCTCTCGTTGGCCGGCAACCGTCGAGGGCTTGGCACGGCAGCCGCGGCGCGGGATGCGGTCGGGGGATCAAGCATGTTCTGGGAGTTCGCCAGGGTGCTTGACGAGATGGGCCCGCGTCGACCGCCTGTTGTTCTGCTCGAGAACGTCCTTGGTTTCGCCTCAAGCCACGGCGGCCAGGACCTGTTCGATGTGGTAGGCGAGCTCAATCGCCTCGGCTATTCATGCGACCTGATGGCGATCGATGCGCGGCACTTCGTGCCCCAGAGTCGCCCACGGATGTTCATCGTGGGACTGAACGACCCTCGAACAGGGGACCTCGGAGGTCTCGCTGACCGACCGGGCTGGGTCCGTCGGTTTGCTCAGGGCGCGTCGGCGGCTCGGCTTCATGCCCGCGTGCTGCCTCCGCTGCCAAGCGGACCCAGGGAACTGCACGCAGTGGTCGAACGGCTTGCGCCCGAGGCGGAAGACTGGTGGGACGTAGACCGCGTGAATCGATTTGTCACTTCCCTCTCACCCATTCAAACCCACCGCCTCGTGGACATGAAGCAGAGCGACGGTCTCCAATGGAGAACCGCTTATCGCCGAACGCGCTTGGGCCGTGCAGTCTGGGAGATTCGCTCCGATCAAATTGCTGGGTGCTTGCGGACCGCACGGGGCGGATCGAGTAAGCAGGCGCTCGTCGAAGCGGGGGACGGCGCCGTCCGCCTGCGGTGGATGACTCCCCGAGAATACGCGCGGCTGATGGGAGCGTCCAGTTTCCGCCTCTCTAGGCGCCGGAATGACGCGCTGTTCGGTTTTGGGGACGCGGTGTGCGTGCCAGTAGTCGAATGGCTCTGCAACAACTATCTTGCCCCAGCGGCGACTGTAGTTTCGTCGGCCGCGCCACTCGCCGCGTGATGCCCCGTCCCCGCCGCAGCGATCTCCCCTCGCCTCAGGTCCGTGAGTTCCGTCAGTTGCTCGATGTCGCGTTGGATGAGGAGGACGACGAGGGTCGTGTCATCGGAAATGCGAAGTTCGGCGTCTACGCGTTCTATGACTACGACGGTGAGCCCATTTACGTCGGTCAAACCAATGAGCGGCTGCGGACACGTATCCGGCGTCACCTTACCAACCAACGCACTGACGCTGTGGCCATGCGGGTGCTTGACATCTTCGAAGTCGCGGAGCTTGAGATGTGGCCTCTATGGGAGCTCCAGGAAGAGAGCAAGCAGGTAGCTCAAGCGCGTCTGGATCAGGTGGAGTACTCGGCGTACATTGAGGCTATTCAAGCGTCACGGTTCCGAGCGATACTGAATGAGAAGATCCCTCCCGTCTCCTGTATTGTCGCGCTGCCCGAGTCTCATCGATTCCCGCTTGTCGGGGACGATTCACTCGACGAGCGGCGGCATGCAGATGTACGAATTGCGCGACGCGCGGAAACCATCTCACGGCTCGCGGCCGTGGCGCGAGAGCGAGGGGAGGTCTCGGACGGTCTTCGGCGCGTGCTCGTGATCCAAGCAGTCCGTCTGACGTACCTTTCGGCTGCTCGCTTTGCGGAGTCCGTGGGAGAACCTCCTCCGGATCCGTCGGCGATCGACGTGCCGGCGCTGGTTGGAGAACTCTTGGCCGAGGAGCCGGACGCCCTGACCGAGGAGAAGGTCGAGGATCTGGAGCTCGACGAGTAACACCTCCCCGAGGACGCGTTCAGCGAGGGCAGCGCCCTACCGTCGTAGAGCGCTAGGCCCCGAGGATCTCGACGGCGATCTCGGCGACCGCCGTGGGGGTGCGGCCCACCCGCACGCCGGCTGCCTCGAGCGCTTCGATCTTCGCGGCGGCGGTGCCGCTCGAGCCCGAGACGATCGCGCCCGCGTGGCCCATCTGCTTGCCGGGCGGGGCCGTCACGCCCGCGATGTAGCCCACCACGGGCTTCGTCACGTGGGCCGCGATGTACTCCGCGGCTTCCTCCTCGGCCGAGCCGCCGATCTCTCCGCTCATGACGATGAGCTCGGTCTCCGGGTCCTCCGAGAAGAGCGCGATGATGTCGACGAAGCTCGAGCCCGGCACCGGGTCGCCGCCGATCCCCACGATCGACGAGTTCCCGAACCCGCGCACGCTGAGCTCGTTGCCGATCTGGTAGGTCAGCGTCCCCGAGCGGGAGACCACGCCGACGTTGCCCGCGGAGAAGAACGCGGCGGGGATGATCCCCACGTTCGCCTTGCCGGGGGAGAGGATGCCGGGACAGTTCGGGCCCACCAGCCGCGTCCGGCCGTTCTTGGCCAGCACGTTGAAGACCCGGAGCTCGTCGTGGGCGGGGATGCCCTCGGTGATGGCGACGACGAGCGCGATGCCGGCGTCCTCGGCCTCGAGGATCGAGTCGGCGGCGAAGCGCGGCGGTACGAAGATCATCGCCGTGTTCGCGCCCGTCTCGGCCACCGCGGCGTGGAAGGTGTCGAAGACGGGCACGCCCTCGACGTCCCGACCGCCCTTGCCCGGGGTGACGCCGGCCACGACCTGCGTGCCGTAGCGGCGGTTGCTCAGCGCGTGGAACGTGCCCTCGCGGCCGGTGATGCCCGACACGCACAGCTTCGTGTCGGTGTCGACGAGCACGCTCACGGCAGCGGGTCCTCCCGGAAGCCCTCGGAGGACTCCGCCTCCTCGACGCGGCCGCCGCCGGCACCGCCCGCCAGCTCGACCACCCGCCGCGCGGCGTCGAGCATCGTCGCCTCGACCTCCACGTTCGCGAGCTTCGCCTCGGCGAGCAGGGCCCGGCCCTGCTCGTCGTTCGTCCCGTCGAGCCGGACCACGAACGGCACGGTCGGCTCGATGAGCCTGAACGCTCCGATCAGACCGCGCGCGACCTCGTCGCAGCGGGTGATCCCGCCGAAGATGTTGAACAGCACCGCGGTGACCTTGGGGTCCGAGAGGATCACCTCGACGGCGCTCGTGATCGCGTCGGCCTGCGAGCCGCCGCCCGCGTCGAGGAAGTTGGCGGGCGAGCCGCCGGCCTGGGCCACGACGTCGAGCGTGGACATCACCAGCCCGGCGCCGTTGCCGAGGATCCCGACGTTGCCGTCGAGCTTCACGTAGGTGAGCCCGCGCTCCTTGGCCATCCGCTCCTGCTCGTCCTCGGTGGAGGGGTCGCGGAGCCCGGCGTTCTCGGGGTGGCGGAAGAGCGCGCTGGCGTCGAGGGTGACCTTCGCGTCCAGCGCGGTGACCGTGCGCCCGCCGGTGACGATGAGCGGATTGACCTCGACGAGGGTCGCCTCCTCGGAGACGAAGGCGTCGTAGAGCTTGGAGAGCAGCGCGCCGATGGGTCGCACGACGTCGGCGTCGACGCCGGCCGCATAGGCGAGGCGCCGGCCGTGGAAGTCCTGGAAGCCCAGCAGCGGATCGACGTGGAGGCGGGCGATCGCGTCCGGGTTCGTGTCCGCCACCTCCTCGATGTCCATCCCGCCCTGGGTCGAGAGCAGCACGAGCGGCGCCTTGGCCGAGCGGTCGAAGACGATCGAGGAGTAGTACTCCGACGCGATGTCCGACGCCTCCTCGATCCACAGCTCCCCGACGGTGAAGCCGCGGATGTCCATGCCGAGGATCGCGGTCGCGTACCGCTCGGCCTCGTCACGGCTCCGGGCGACCTTGATCCCGCCCGCCTTGCCCCGGCCGCCGATGAGCACCTGCGCCTTTATCACGCACGGGTAGCCGATCTCCTCGGCCGCGGCGACCGCCTCCGCGATCGTGGCGGCGGGCCGGCCGGTGGGGACCGGGATGCCGTGGCGGGCGAACAGCTGCTTGCCCTGGTACTCGAGGAGGTCCATCCGGCGGCGGCGGAGCCTAGCGATGTCGCATACTCCCCCACCGGCATGGCGCTCCCCAAGACCATCACCTTCGCCTCCTTCGACGTCTACGGCACCCTGGTCGACTGGGAGGCCGGCGCCTGGGAGGCCTTCGAACGCGAGGCCGCCCGCGACGGCGTCGAGCTCCGGCGCGACGAGGTCATCCCGCGCTTCCTCGAGGTCCAGCGCGAGATCCAGGGCGGTTCCTACGAGCTCTACGCCGAGGTCCTGCGGCGCACCGCGCTGAGGATCGCCAGCGAGGTGGGCTGGGAGCTCGAGCCCTCGCGCTCGGGCTTCCTGCCCGACTCCGTCCCGCGCTGGAAGCCGTTCAGGGAGACCAACCCGGCGCTGACCAGGGCGAAGAAGAAGCTCGAGGTCGGCCTGATCTCGAACATCGACGACAAGCTCCTGGGCCTGACGCGGCGGCACCTCCCCACGGACTTCGACCTCGTGGTCACCGCCCAGCAGGTGCGCTCCTACAAGCCCGATCCGGCGCACTTCACGGAGTGCGAGCGGCGGCGCGGGAACAAGAAGGGCTGGGTCCATGTGGCCGAGTCCTACTACTACGACGTGGAGCCCTGTCTGCGCAAGCGCATCCCGGTGATCTGGGTCAACCGTCACAAGGCGGTGCTCGAGGCGGGCCAGAAGAAGCCTGACGCCGAGGTGCCCAACCTGCGCGAGGCCGTCAAGCTGCTCGGGATCTAGGAGCGATGCGCGTCGTCGCCGTCCACCCGGACGTCGTCGTCGCGATCTCGCGGGTGTGGCGGACGACGTGCACGGTGCTGCGCTCGGGCGAGGAGGCGTTCGTGGTCGACTCGCCCGTCCTGCCCGACGAGCTCGCCACCCTACCCGCGGTGCTCGAGCAGGCGTCGTTCGGAGTCAAGGGTCTCCTCGCCACCCACGCCGACTGGGACCACCTCCTGGGTCCCCTCGCGTTCCCGGGGGCGCCGCTCGGGGTGGCCGAGACCACCGCGGCCCGGCTCCGGGGCGCCCCCGGCGAGGCCCAGCGCGAGCTGCGCGCGTGGGACGAGGAGCTCTACGTGGAGCGCGAGCGCCCGCTCGCCCTGGGCTCCGTCGATCCGCTCCCCGTCCCGGGGCACCTCGGGCTGGGGGAGGTCGAGCTCGAGGTCCATCCGGCCGACGGCCACACGGAGGACGGCATGGCGGTGTGGGCGCCGGGCGTCGGCGTCCTCGTCTGCGGGGACTACCTGTCGCCGGTCGAGATCCCCGTGCTCTCCCCGGGCGGGTCGCTGGGCGGCTACCGGGCCACGCTGGAGCGCCTCACGCCGCTCGTCGAGCGCGCGCAGGTGGTGGTGCCCGGTCACGGCGAGCCGCTCGACCCCGTCCGCGCCGCGGCGATCCTCCGCGAGGACCTCGCCTACCTCGATGCACTCGAGCGCGACGGCGACCGCGCACCGCTGCCGCTGGCGCGGCGGACGTCGGCGCAGCGGAAGATCCACGCGGGGAACGTGGCGCGGGTCTAAGGCCCGGCACGCCCGTCGGCCGCACGGGCTCCCGGCAGCGCCCCCGCGGCCCTCAGCGCGTCGTACATCGTCGCGGAGAGGACGCGATACCCCCGGCCGTTCGCGTGGTCGTTGAAGCCGATGGGCGGTCCGGAGCACGCCCAGGTCAGCCCGCAGATCCGGGCGACGGCGCGGGGGACCCGCCCGTGGCCGCGCAGGGACACGAGCGGGCGCTCGGCGCGGATCGCGAAGCGCGGGCCGGCGTCGGCGGCCACCGCGCCGCCCTTCCGGTAGGCGCCGAGCAGGGTCGCGTTGAGCTCGGAGATCACGTCGGACGAGCGCCGGGCGAGCGCGCGCCCGCTCGACCCGCGCAGCCAGAAGGCCCAGAACTGGTCGTAGTCGGCGAGGCCGACCAGCGGCGTCTGGCCGCCCGCCGCCGCCCGGAGACGGCGCAGGATCATCGGGACGTTGCGCCGGACGTCGGCGAGCTCGCGGGTCGCGCAGCGCTCGTCGATCTTGCGGGCCGATACGCACGCCCCCACGTCGTTGTCGCCGATGTTCAGCGACACGAGCTTCACCCGCCCGCGATGGGCGCGCAGGTAGCGCTCGGCCTGCACGAGGGCCGGGGTGTCGGCGGCCTGGTCCGGGGACCCCTCGATCAGCGTGCTCGTCGTGCCGCCGCCGCCAAAGTGGACGACCGCGAGCCCGGGCAGGCGGGGGCGCAGCGCGCGGGCGAGCTGGTCGGGGTAGCCCTCCCGGGTCGGCCGGTTGTGACCCCGGGCGTCGGGTTGGACGCCGGCCGAGAGCGAGTCGCCGATGGCGACGTAGACCGGCGGGGAGCCCCGCTCGAGGCCCTGGCTTCCCGCGGCGGTCGCGAGGACGGTCCCGAGAAGGAGCGTGAGCCCGAGGAGACGCCAGCGCATGGTCTGAACAGTATGCCTCCCGCCGGCCCGGGCCCGCTTCAGGAGAGCGGATTCTCAGGAAGCGAGGCGCGCCTGGCTCGGGGCGAGCCACCAGGCCGTCAGCCCCACAAGGGCGAACGCGGCGACGTGCGTGAGGGCCAGGAGCGGGGTGCGCCCGACCGGGTCCCCGAAGACGAGGAAGCCCCCGAGCACGGCGCCGGCGTTCGTCGCCGCCGTCAAGAGGGCGATCACGGAGACCGGGCGGCCGGTCTGGAGGCCGCGCTGGAAGGCGAAGAACGCGCCCGCGGTTGTGACTCCGGCCACGATGAGCCAGGGGGAGTGCGGCGCGCCGGCCACGCCGAGGCGGCTGAGCCCCTTGATGGCGAGGTCCGCCGCCCCGTAGAGCAGTCCGCCGGCGAGGGCGAGGGCCGGGGCACGACGTGGGCCCCGGACCCCGGCGGCGAGCACGGACGCGAGGACCGAGAGCGTCCCCACCCCGGCGCCGAGGGTCATCGGGGCGAATGCCGCGCTGCGTCCCGCGTGCCCGAGTCCGAGGGTGAGCAGGGGCAGGGCGAGCACCATGCACGCCACGGCCCAGCGCTCCGAGCCCCGCAGGCGGTGCCCGAGCCCGAGGGCCGCCATCGGCGCGGCGAGGACGAGCCCGCCGGCCACGAAGGCCTGGACGAGCGAGATGGGCGCGCGGGACAGCGCGCCGACGTGCAGGGCCCATCCGGCGATCCCCACGACCTCGTGCGCGTCTTCCGGCTCGGCCACGACGGACGAGCGACCCCCGTCGCGGTCACGACGATCCGGCTCTCGGTCCCCGTCCGCGGCGAGCAACCGCGGTGTACGAACCGCTGTGTGAAGTCCGATTGGCTGCAGGCCAGCCGCGCCGGACGACAGATCTACGTCGGCGACGCCGGAGACGTCATCGACACCCGCAGCTACCGAATCGTCGCGCACCTCCCCGCACTCGAACGTACCCGCCAATCGCTCGAGATCGAGTGGCGAGAAGGCATCCCCGCAGCCACGGGATCACGCAACGGCCCCCAGGGCTGACCCCGCGACTCCTCCGGGACGACGCGGGCAAACGTCGCCAAGCTCGTTCCTGGGTCGCCCGTTTAGGTCGTGGTCAGAGCGCGTCCCTACCGTCGAGCTCTTGGCCGACGAAGGCGACTTCCGCCCCCCGCTTCGCCCGTCACGACGAGCTGAAGCGCGACGGCGCGCGATCCGGCGCCGGCGCGTCACGGCCGGTGGGGTGATCCTCGCCCTGCTCGGTGCGGCGCTTTCCTACGGAGCCCAACCCGACTCGCGCGGATCCCGGCACACCTCCCCGACCAGCACGCGGGCCTACCGAGTGCCGCCGCTGCTCGACTCTCATGACGTATATGCGGCGGATCGTCCGGGCGCGCTCTCGCCGGTCGTCCGACGCGATCCCTCCCGCGTCTACGTCCCCAACACGCTCAGCAACACCGTCGACGTTATCGACCCCACGACCTTTCGCGTCGTCGATCACCTCGCCGTCGGCGCGCAGCCTCACCACATCGTCCCCTCCTATGACCTGAGAACGCTGTGGGTGACCAACGACAAGGGCAACTCGCTCACTCCCATCGACCCGGGGACGGGGCGAGCGGGCCGGCCCGTCCCGGTCGCCGACCCCTACAACCTCTACTTCGCCCCCGACGGGCATCACGCGATCGTCGTCGCCGAGCAGCTACGCCGCCTCGACTTCCGCGACCCGCACACCATGCGCCTCACCAGATCCGTGCCCACGGGGTGCGCCGGCGCGGACCACATGGACTTCACCGCCGACGGCCGCACGGCCCTGGTCTCCTGCGAGTTCTCCGGACAGATGCTCGTCCTCGATGTCGAGCACGAGCGCGTGGTCCGACGCTTCGCGCTCCCGCACGGCGCGATGCCCCAAGACGTCAAGCTCTCACCCGACGGCCGGACCTTCTACGTCGCCGACATGATGTCCAACGGCCTCTGGCTGGTGAACGCCCACACGTTCGCCGTAGAGCGGCTCCTGCCCACGGGCATGGGCGCTCACGGCCTCTACGTCAGCCGAGACTCGCGAACTCTCTACGTCTCCAATCGCGGGGAAGGAAGCGTCTCCCTCGTCTCCTTTGCAACCCGGCGCGTCACCGCCAAATGGACTCTGCCCGGCGGAGGCTCACCGGACATGGGCGGCGTCTCGGCCGACGGCAGCGTTCTGTGGCTGACCGGCCGCTACAACGCCGAGGTCTACGCCATCAGCACCCGCGACGGACGGCTGCTCGCCCGCATCCCCGTCGGCGAAGGACCACACGGCCTCGCCGTCTTTCCCCAACCCGGCAGGTACTCCATCGGACACACCGGCGTCTTCCGGTGACGTCGCCCGCGCCAGGACATCCGGCTGAGTAGGCGCGGGACGCCGCCGCAATGCGATTCAACCGGAGCGCCACTACTAGGCTAGGGCCAACGAAAGAAAGGCGAGTCTGGTACCGCATGGCTCCGGACCGTCTGGTTTGTCGCTGCGTGGCGCCGCTCGTGCTTGGAGCCGGGCCTCGCACGGGAGCGGGCCCGGTCGCTTCCCGCCCACCAGCCTCCTCCGAGCCGAGGAAGTGGGTTACCCGCGTGAACGCGACCGAGACGTGATCGTCCCGCGGGCGACCGATGCGCCGAGGGTGGGCGAGCGCCGAGGAGGGTGATCGGCGGGTGGCCGATCGTCGCGACGGTCGCGCTTGCTGTAGGTGTCGTGTCCCTCGCGTGGTCCTCGATTCCCCAGTTCGACCCTTCGGGCTGGTTGCTTTGGGGCCGCGCGCCCTTCAGCTCGTCTCTGACGTTCACGACGGTCGGCTATCCGTCATGGAAGCCGCTGCCCGCGCTGTTCAGCGTCCCCTTGGCCCTGTCGGGCTCGGCTGCCCCCGCCCTTTGGCTGATCATCGTCGATCGGCCACCGTGGTGCTGGGCACACTGGTCTTTCGGCTCGGCCGTCAGGCGGGCGGGGCCGCGGCGGCGGTCAGTCTTCTCGAGGCAGGTTAGGGGTACCCGGCCGAGCCACGGTTCCTGACCCCCGTCGGTGCTCTGCTCTGCGTAGCGGCCGCGAGCGGATTTGGGTCCGCGATCGAGCGAGTCGGCCCTCGGTGGCGTCCTGTCGCGAGCGTGGGGCCTGCACCGTGGCCGCGGCCGCCGGCATATTGTCACGCAGCTCCGAGATCCGGGATCAGGTCGATCGCGTCGACGCGTACACATCCGCGGCGCGCGGACTGGACCACGCCCTGTCCGCGGCCGGGGGATCCGCCGCGCTCGCGGGCTGCCACGTCACGAGCCCCCACCCCTACCAGGCTCGCCTGGCATGGGACCTCGGGCGCACTACCTCAGCCATAGCCGCCCCAACCCCAGGCGGATTGGCGTTCGAGCGTGCACATGCTCGCGACCCGCGCCTTCGAAAGCTCCTGGTCCGCCAAGCCGGCAGAGTGACCGTGATTCGGCTGCCCCTAAGAGGCGCCCTCCCCTGGGCCCTCGTGGTACTGGCCCGGCGCGACGGCGTCCCCACGCCCGGTTCCGAGCTTCGCTGCCGCGCACTCGCGCGGCTCCTGGTGTCAGGCCTCGGTGGACTGCGATGATCCCGTGGCGAGCCTCGCCCGCTTGTGCGCGATGGCGATTCCTGCCTCGTTGGCCAGGAGCTTGAGGTCGATCTGCTCAAAGCCCGCGGCATGCAGCGCGTCCGTCCACCAGGCTGCGTCGGCCGGTCGCTCCCCGCGCCCAAGCCCCTGGCGAAGGACATGGCGAAGAAGGCGCGCAAGACCAGGAAGACCGCGACGGAGAAGGAGGCGGGCTTTGCCGAGGGCGATTCTTCGGTCCCGGGGAGCAGCAAGGCCAACCCGGAAGATCATGTCGGCGAAGACGAGCCGACCCCCCGGCGCGAGAATTCGCATGACTTCCTCCAGCGCCCGCTTCTTGTCGGCGTCGCAGAGGTGGTGGAAGCAGTAGTTGGAAACGACGAGATCGGCGACACCATCGGCGAGCGGAAGGCTCGTCACCGAGGCCGTCGCGATGTCGATGTTCTCCAAGCCCTGACTGGCGGCCTTCGTCCGCAGGTAGTCACCCATCCTTGCCGAGATATCCACCGCCCAGACATGCTGCGAGTGCGGGGCGACAGCGAGACTGAGGAGGCCGGTTCCCGAACCGAGATCCACGACTTCATCGACGGATCGTGGAGACGCAAGGGACAGGACCTGGTCGCGGAGGGTGCGGAAGGAAGGCGTTCGGGCCACCTCCTCCGCGTGGGCGACGTGCTCGTCCCAGTTCTTCTGGAGCAGGCCTATCAAGCCATTGGAGTGCTTGGACCTAAGCCGCGCCCAAACGCTGCTTTGAGATCGTGTTGGAGGTCCGCTCCGGGCTACGGTGAGCGTCGTGCGTGAGCCGGGGGACCCCCGTGTCGACGAGCATGCCGGCGGGGCGGGTGCGCGAGGCTCCCAGCAGACGGGCCGGCGTCGGCTGTCGCGTTTCGCGATCGCCGCCGCCGTACTCGTCCTTCTGGCGGCGGGGATCAGAGCCTCACGTGGCGGGGAGCAGAGCACGGTGTCCGGTCACGCGGCCAGCACTACCGCTCCGGCAGGATCCCCGCCGCGCACACGGCTCGATCGCGTGCCGGTCCGCCATCCCGTCTTGACGGTCTCCGCGCCCGTGGTGCGGCAGGCGCTTCACAACGACTGTGAGGCCACGGCCTTGCAGATTCTGCTGGCCTCGGTGGGTGTGCACAGCGACCAGCTCTCGTTACAGCGACAGTTGCCGCGCAGCGGTCCTCCAGACCCGATCGAACGTCAGGGACAGCGGGTCTGGGGCGACCCTGAGCTCGGGTTTGTCGGCCGGGCAGACGGCGGTGGCACGGCGGGTGGGTATGGCGTCTACCAGCGGCCCGTCGCGGCGGTCGCTCGGCTCCATCACGTATCGCTGACCAATCTGAGCAGGCAAGCACCCCAGGCTCTCTACCGGCGGCTGCGCGCTGGTCACGCGGTCATGACCTGGATCGCCTTGTCGTTCGGGCCCTACGGAACATGGCGCTCACCCCAGGGCCGACTGGTACATGCGAACTTCGGAGAGCACACCGTGGTGCTCACCGGGGTGACCCGGCACACCGTGCGCCTTGTCAACCCCCTCCACGGCACGCGAGAAACGTGGACACGCGCTGACTTCGAGGCGCGGTGGCGAGCACTCGGCCGACGGGCGCTGGCGGCCGGATGACCACCCTTAGACCTCGAAGCGGTAGCCCACCCCCCGGAGGGTCATGACGGCCTCGGAGCCGAGCTTGGAGCGCAGGCCGAGCACGTGCGTCGAGGGTCCGGGTGGAGCCGAGCCAGCCGGTGTCCCACCCCTCTCTGCCAATGTCACGTGAGACGTTGATGACCGTAGAACTACTGGTGTTGGGGGCGAGAACGGAGCACGTGATGTTGGATATGGAGCACGACGGCCCGCTCGATCAACGCCTCGATCCCCAGACGCTGCTCGAGCTTCGCGGCCAACACGACCCCCGCGTCCGACACCGCACGCTGATTGTCGAAGCAGACCTGCACGCCGTCCAGTCCGACCGGCCCGCCATCGTGCATCATGAAGTGACCTCCTGCGCGGGCCCAGGCTGCCGCCTACAGCCGTGACAAAGCCCTACTCAGGGCTCAGGAGGTCATTCTTCGCCACGCACCGGACAGAACACGCTCACCTCACCAGGTGGATCCAGGCTAAGCCGGGCGCTCACCGTCCCGGGCCCAGGCGCTCCTGGCGGCGGGCCGATCGCTCGACGCCGTTGGCCCCCGGCCGGTTCTGCTCGCGGCTGAGGCGTTCGATCGCGAGGGGGCTTGCAATCCGAGCTTGAGCGTTGCTTTACCAGAGCGCAAGACGATGACCGGCGGTTGTGCCTTCCCCGGTCTGCTCCTTTGAAAGTCCGAGTGCACGTCGAGGGGGCGCGCGAGCCGCCAAACGCCGTCGCCGGCTGGCCGTGACCGCTGTCCTCGCCGCGCTCGCCGTCGGCACGCTGGTCGGCGCCGACACGCTTGACCGCACGCCTGGTACAGCACCCCGCCATAATCCCGCCGCAGTACGACTCGCCCCCCATCACCCGCCGCCCCCCTCCGCCGCGGCCGTGGTCGCCCCCTTGGAGCACCGCCTGCCCTACGTGGCGATGGGTGGTCGACGACGCCGTGAAGTCGCTCTCACCTTCGACGACGGACCGGGGCCCTACACGCTGCGACTCCTGCGCGTCCTCAAACGACGCCACGTGCCCGCGACCTTCTTTCAGGTCGGCTTCATGGTCCAATACTTCCCGGGCGCCGAGCGAGCCCTCCGCGCAGACCGCGCCACGTTGCTGGGTAACCACACGGAGAGCCATCCGCGACTCGCTGGTACCTCCGCAGCGTTCCAGGCCGCGCAGGTGGACGGCGCCCTTGCCGCCCAGCGAGCCGCCGGCGTGCCACGCGACACGCTCTTCCGGCCACCCTACGGACTCGACGACGCAACGACACGAGCCGTCCTCAGGGCGCGCGGCCTGCTCACCGTCCTCTGGTCCATCGACTCCCACGACTACCTGCGTCCCGGTACGTCGAAGATCGTCGCTCGCGTACTCGACCAGGCACGGCCAGGATCGATCGTGCTCATGCACGACGCCGGCGGCGACCGGACGCAGACGATCGCCGCCCTCCCGGCCATTGTCACCTCACTTCGACGCCGCGGCTACCGGCTCGTCACCGTGCCGCAACTGCTGCGCGACAACCCCCCACCGCCACGGCAGCCCCGACTCGGGGGCGCGGGCTAGAGGCCCCATGGCCGTCGAGCTTCACCTCCATTTCTGGGCTCCGTGTCGAAACGGCTGCTGCCCCCGACTCCGTCGGAGCCTCGTCTGCTCCTCGCGAGCGCCGCACGCTCCGCGAACGGGAGGCAAGCACGAGGAACTCCCCAGAAAGCTTGCCTGGTTCTGCGGCAGGAGCGCCTTCGTGAGCAGCCGAGGCCGACGAACTTCGCTCCGGGCTGCCCTCGGTTCTCTGAGGCCTCGCCCGTCGGCCCGAGCACGCCGCGACGGGAGAGCCCGTCGAGGAGCACGCGTCGTCGGCCGGAGTCGTTCCGGGGGTGCGCGCTGCACGAAGCGGCGTCGTCCCCGACACACTCGGGTATCCCCATGTGTCCGTCGAGTTGAGGGAGGCTGAGATGGTGAAGCGCATTCTTGAGTTCTTGACCCTGAAGTGGCTCTGGGATCGCCGCGGCTCCCGCCGGCGGTAACGGTTCCACCCGAGTCGAGCAGCGCCTAGCGTCGTCAAGCACAGCCAGAGAAGACGCCTGGCGCGCTCAAACGACCACGGTCCTAGCCGGCCCGCGCGGAGTCTTCCCGCGAGCAACACCGACAGCGGCCGGTTTCGCGGGAAGTTCCTTCGCGGGCAGACTGTGATTCCGGGCAACCGCAGGAGCGTGATCCGGTGCGCTTGGCGCCGGCGGCGCACCCGCCGCGTTCGTTGCCCCCCGGTTATCGCTGCTTCAGCCGACCCCGGCACCGTGCCTCTCGTGCGACGCACCGCCCTGCGGCATGCGCTGATCCACCGTGAGCACGAGATGGTCGAGGCCTGCCGCGCGCAAAGCCGGCACCTGGAGCAACTTGTCGCCGACCGCGACCCGTTCTGGCCGGCACAGCTCACCATCCTGGGAGCGATCGTGCTCTACATCGCGCTCCCGGAAAAGCTCACGCTGGGACCGACGTGGCTCCTGCCGAGCCTCGAGGGACTGCTGTTCGTCGGCCTCGTCGCCGTGATGCCGCACCCAGCGATGCAGTACTCGCCCCGCCGACGCCACATCGCCGTCGCCCTGACCGGGCTGGTGAGCCTCGCGAACCTCGTCTCGCTCGTCTTGCTCACGCACTACCTGCTCAAGGGCGGGAAGGCCGGAGGACACCAGCTCATCCTCTCCGGCATCCTGCTCTGGGTGACCAACGTCCTGCTCTTCGCCGTGTGGTACTGGGAGATCGACCGCGGCGGCCCCGTGGCCCGCACGCTCGAGGACGGCCCCCGCGCCGACTTTCTCTTCCCCCAGATGAGCGATCCACAGTGGAGCGACCCCCGATGGCGCCCGCGCTTCATCGACTACCTGTACACGTCGTTCACCAACGCGACGGCCTTCAGCCCCACGGACGCGATGCCCCTCACGCCGACGGCGAAGATACTGATGCTCGTCCAGTCGGCGGCCGCGCTGGTGACCGTCGGCCTGGTCGTCGCCCGCGCCGTGAACATCCTGTCCTGACCCAGACCGCGGCCCAGCGACCGCGCGTCGATCGAGGGGCAATAGATGGTGGGCTCGGTGACATAACTGGCTCTCCTCGCGGTTTGGGGGTGACGGGAGGGGTGCTGGTTGGGCGCGGGTTGAGCGACGCGCCGCCGCCCTCTTGCGGCAGGCTGCTGGCGGTTCGAAGGTCAGCGACTGCGGGGAGGGCGACGTGCACGTGCAGACGGCATTCAACCGGATGCTCAGGTTGCCGGGGGCATGGGTCCCCACATCTCGGCTTTGATCGCGCCACCGTCGCCCGCTACTCGTTCCTGCTGTCCGTCCCCGCCGTGGTCCTGAGCGGCCTGCTCGAGTTCGCCGGTATCCTGGCGTGCGCCAACCGCCCGCGACGTCGGGCTCGTCCCGCGGTCTGGCAACGCTCGTCGCGGGACTCGTCGGCTACGCCTCGATCGCCCTGCTGCTGCGCTTCCTCATCGCCCACCCCACCCGGGTGTTTGTCGGATACCGGGTGACGCTCGGCGTCGGCGTGCTCGAGCTGGCATCCACGGCAGCGATCGCGTGAGCCGCCGCCACGCCTCGCTCGCGGAGCTCAGGCGTCGTGCTTAGCGTCCCCATGAATCTCGGCTACGGCGCGCTCTTCGGGCTGATCCTCGCGGAGTCGGCCGGCATCCCGGTCCCCGGGGAGACCGCGCTGCTCGCCGCCGGCGCCCTCGCCGGAGCGGGCAAGCTCTCACTACCGCTAGTCATCGTCATCGCCGCCGTCGCCTCGATCATCGGTGACAACCTCGGCTACTGGGCCGGACGCCGCGGCGGCCGGCGCGTCCTAGCGGCCAACGGCCCGCTTGCCGCTCACCGGCGAACGGTCCTGCGGCGCGGAGAGGAGTTCTTTCAACGGCACGGCGCAAAGACCGTGTTCCTCGCCCGCTGGGTCACCGGCGTCCGCCTCGTGGCCGCGGTACTCGCGGGCGCCAGCGAGATGCGGTGGCGCACATTCGTCGTCTTCAACGTCCTCGGCGCTCTGGCGTGGGCATCGATCACCGCGTCCGTGGCCGCCCTCATCGGACCGATCGGGATCGCCATCGTCTACGGCGGAGGACTGGCCATCGGCGCGTTCGCCCTGCTCCGCGGCGCCTACCACGCGCGGAAAGCCCGTCCGACGTCACCTGACGCTTGTCCTCCACCCCCGTCGCCCATCACTCACCCCCCGCGTTCCTCGGCGTACACAGCTGGAACACCACCTTCGACCCGAGCGTCCCCTTCGCAGAGATCTTCGTCCGCGGCTCGGCGATCTACCTGACCCTCTTCATCATCCTGCGGGCGGTGCTCAAGCGCGAGGCCAGCGGCCTCGGCATCAAGGACCTCCTGGTCGTCGTCCTCATCGCAAACACCACCCAGAATGGGATGGCTGGCAACTACAGCACGGTCACCGACGGGCTTTTGCTCGCCGGCACCATCATCTTCTGGAGTTACACCCTCGACTGGGTGAGCTTTCGCTTCCCCGCTCTGCGACGCCTCGTCGAGGCCCCCCTGCCCTTGGTCAAGGACGGGCGACCCCTCTACCGAAACCCGCGCCGCGAGTTCATCAGCATCGATGAGTTGCGCTCCCAAGCTCGACTTCAAGGGTCACGAGCCTCGAGACCATCAAGGAGGCCTACATGGAAAACGACGGAAAGATCAGCATCATCGCCCCGAACAGCCAGGGGAACAAGCGCCGGACCGAGACCCAGGAGGCGTAATGGCCCGTCAGAAGATCCAAGACGCGCTCGCGCCACTGACCGTGCGTCTGCGACTCGCCCTGATCGTTCTGTGCCTAGCAGCCGCGCTCGTGGCGGGGTGCGGCAGCAGTGCGGTGACCGGGGTCGCCAAGGACGCCGCGGTGGCCGCCTGCCGGCAGGCGGCGACCGCTATCGGCAACAAGCAAGCCCGTCGCATCGCGGACCAGGCCTGCGTGGCGGGGGCCAACGGCAACGTCAAGCAGCTCTCCCAACAGGCCAAGCGAGTGGCACACGAGCGTTGCCTCGCGGAGGCCAAGCGAGTGGCCGATCCCGTTGCTCGCGGGCAGGTGAACGCGCTCTGCCCTGCCCTCAAGTGATGGGGGGCAGGGCGATCAGCTGAGGGCATGGTCTGCTCGTGTTGCAATGGAGGACTGGGAAGGTCGAAGTCGACAGAAGCGTATACCTCATGCGTTTCTCTGTCGCGCTCGTCGCGCTTTGAGTCGTGGACGTGCTGGTCGGGCACGATGCGGGAGGGACGCAGACATTGGCCTGCTTGATCGAGGTGATCACGTCGGTCTCCAGCGCGTCGGTGGCCCCTTCGAGCAGCAGCGTGTAGGCGGGCAGCCCGGCGCTACCGACGCGAAGCCGCCCGCCGCGACGGCGTCCTTGACGCGCAGGGCATCGGGATCGCGCCCATCGATCTCGGTCTCACGCTCGCGCCGGTCTGGGCGCGGACAACCTCGGGCCGGGAGGGGCGCCAGAGCCCGTCTCGTCGTTTCACGCGCGGCGAGATTTACAGATTTACGGCAACTTGATAGGCGCCTGGGCACACTGCGGGCGTGATCGGAAACTCCAGGCCTCGCCGCGCCGCAGTGGCGCTCCTGATTGCGCTCGTGGCGCTAATCGTCGCTGGGTGCGGCTCCGGTCGTGCTGCCGCGCATGGGATGGCTCCGAAGGGTCCCCGTCGTGCCGAGTCGCCCGACGCGTCGCGTTCGGCGGGGGCCGACGCGGGCCGGATGGTTACGGCGGGCTTTTTCTCATCGGCGTTGCACCAGCGGCGGATCTATGTCGTCTATGTGCCGCCCGGCTACGCGGCTGCGGCCGCGCGCGGCGTGCGTTTTCCGGTGCTGTATCTGTTCCATTCCGCGGTTGGCTCGCCGTACGGGATGCTCCGCACGCAGCCCGTGGCGGCGATCCTGCGCCAGGAGATCGCGGCCGGGCGCGCACACCCGATGCTGCTCGTGTTTCCTGACGGGCGTGTCCCGGGCGTGACGAGCGACAGCGAGTTCGCCAACATTCGCCTCGGCCGGTACATGGACGCGGTCGTGGAGACCGTCCACGCCGTCGACGGGCGCTGGTCGACGCTGACCGCCCGCCGAGCGCGGATGCTGGGCGGCCTATCTACGGGCGGGTACGCCGCTGCGAACATCTGTCTGCACCACCTCGGGCTGTGCGGCGGCTTCGAGAGCTGGGGCGGCTATTTCGTTCAGACCCGTGAGTTCCCGTTCACCACCGAGCCGGCAGCAAACCTCCGCACGAACAGCCCGGTCTCCTACGTCTCCGGGTTGCGCCGCCAGCTCCGCCGGCTGCCAACCTGGGGGTTCGCCTACCAGGGCATCGATGACGCGACGCCGTCGGAGATGGTCACGTTCACGGGGCGCTTCCTGCGTGCTGGCGGTCACGGCGCCTACGCTTTCTATCCGGGCGGCCACGGCTGGGGGCTCTGGCGGCGCCAGCTCCCGCATATGTTCCGCTGGGCCTCCCGGCACCTCGAGGCGCCCACCCACCGCTGAGCGCGAAGCGCGCTGTTAGCGTCGCAGGCGCTGCGGCGCCGCGGCCAGGGTCGAGGCGGCCACCGCGACCACGACGAAGGCCAGGAGATGGGCGACAATGGCGAGCGTCGTGGTGCCGAGCCGGTCGCCGAACACGACGAAGCCGGCGAGAATCGACGATCCATCGGCGGTCGCCTCCATGAGGGCGATCGCGGTTAGCGGGCGGTCGCTCTGCAGCGCCCGTTGGAACGCGAAGAAGGCGGCCGAGATGGCGGCCGCTGCGGCGAGGAACCACGGGAGGGCCGCCGCGCGGGCCAATCCGCCACTGTGTGCGAGCTCCGTGAGTTCCTTGATGATCGTGTCCAGAACCCCGTAGAGCGCCCCCGCCGCAATCCCGAGCCCGACGGCGAGGCGGTTCCCGCGGGACGCCACAGCCGCGCTCGTCAGGCCGATTATCGCCACGACGGCGCAGAAGCCAGCGAGCGCACCAGCGGGAGGCGGCCCGTGCGGCGGCGAGACCCGCAGGCCCAGCGGCAGGACAACCAGCGCAGCAGCCATGACGAGCACGGCGCGGCGCTCGGCGGCCGCGAGCGGCACCCCGAGGCTGACGGCGGCTAGCGGTACCGCGAAGGCCAGGCCGCCGGCCACGAATGCCTGCACGAGGGAAAGCGGGGCCAGTGAGATCGCCAAGACGTGCAGGACGAATCCGCCGAGCCCGAGCCCGAGCCCGCCTACCCACATCGGCGAGGCGCCGAGCTTGCGCAGGGTGCTCACCGGCGCGCGCGCATTGACAGCCGCGAGGTCGCGGGCGCCCCGGTGCTGCAAGAGAAATCCGCAGTTCTGTACTAAGGATGCGGCGAGCGCGACGCCCAGCCCGACGCCGGTCGCCGCGGTCACAACACTCAGCCGGCTGCGGCGAGCTTCTCCGGGATGGGCCGCCAAGCCTCCTCGGAGCGAAAGACCGCGAGGTAGCTAAACGCCGTGCCGAGCCGCCGCTCAAACGCGAGTCCGCGACGCCGAGCCCGACGACGAAGCACGCTGAGCGGCACCGCGTGCCAGTCGAACAGGAACTCGCCGATCACCAGCCGCCCGCCGGGCTTGAGGACGCGCCGAAGCTCGCTCAGGACGGTGTCCTGATCTCCCGTCTCGCCCAGCACGGTAACGAGGAACGCCGCGTCGAATGCCTCATCGGGATGGGGGAGGCGACGGGCATCCCCCCGGTGCGCGACGACGTTATGTAGCTCAGCGCGAGCGGCGGCCTGCAGCGTGTGGTCGAGCATCTCCTGCTGCACGTCGAGAATCTCAAGCGTGCCGCTCGGCGCCAACCGCTCGGCCACCGGGACCGAGAACAGGCCCGTGCCGGGGCCGATCTCCAGAATCCGCTCGCCCGGCCGGGGCGCAAGCGCTGCGCACAGCCGGCTGCGACTCAGATACGGGAGCTCGGCGTCCAGCATGCGACGCATGGCGTACGGAAACGGTGCCGTGGCCCGCCGGTACCACAGGCAGCAACCCGCCCCGGCGAGGGTCAGCGCAACCAGCGCTCGACGCCGAGGGCGACTCTTGGTGGCGCCGCTCGGCGCGCGATCAAGCATGCCCACCGGCGATGAGGACCTGGCCCGACGATTCCCCAAAGCAGCCCGATATGCAGGCGCGCGCCGGTGAGTCCCCGCCCGTCGTTGAGCACGGGGGAGCCGAGGATTGAGCTGCTGATCTTCTCATGTGAAGTCACTATCGTGAGATGGGCGCGCGGGACAGCGCGCCGACGTGCAGGGCCCATCCGGCGATCCCCACGCAGGCCCCGAGCGCCCACCACGGTGAGCGCAGCAGGGAGCGCAGGGAGGCGAGCGGCCGCCGCGGCGTCACCGCCGCCACCTGGGATGACCCGTGGTGCTGGAGCAGGTAGGAGGCGTTCAGCGCCACGGACGCGGCGAGGGCGAGCATCACGCCGAGCGGGGTCGAGCTCACGCCACCGCCCTCCGCGCGACGGTGGCGGCCGCGGCCACGAGCGCCGCCGCGAACCACGTCGCCCCGCGCCCGAGCTGGGGCGCGAGGTGCGGCAGGACGGGCTGGGTGTTCTGCACGGCGTCGGAGGCCGCGCCCGTCAGTCCGAGGACGAGGAGGACCGCGATCCCCGCGGCCAGGCCCGTCCGCCGGACGCCCAGCAGGGCGAGGGCGATCCCCGCCGCGCCGCCGACGGTGAGCCAGACGAGCACGACCGAGAGCACGGGCTGCGCGTCTGCGCGGGCAAGGTGCTCCAGGGGCAGCACCGCCCGGAGCCGCGGCCCACCGCCGAGGGCGTGGCCCTGCCACAGGAGGTACAGCCAGCCCACCCCGGCGCCTGCCGCGAGGACGGCGACGAGGCCGGCAGCTGCGTTCCGGGCCGCCTTCACGCTGCCGCCTCCGCGAGGACGGGCACAGGCGCCGGCGTCCAGCCCCAGGCGGGCGGGCGCACCCGCGGCGCCGGGACGTAGCTCTCGGCCTGGAGCACCCGCAGCCCCGCGACGGGCAGCCGCGTCCGGTGCGTGTAGACGAGGAAGCGTGGGCGCCACACCGGCGAGAACTTGTCGTTGAAGGAGACGAGCCGCTCGAGCTGGAAGTGCCCGTGGAGGTGGCCGAGCCCCCAGCGCAGCACGCGCTGGCCTCGGGTGAGAGCACCCTCGGCCGCCATCACGTGGGCAAAGCCCGCGAAGTTCAGCGAGACCTCGCGCAGCCTTGCGTCCCGGGCGTGGGTGAGCGCGGCGACGACCATCGCCTCGGTGAGCCCGTTGGGCTCGTCGCCGAGCCGGCGCATCGCGTCGAGCGACAGGCCGTCGCGGTAGGCGACGAAGCGCAGGAACGAGCGCACCCGGCCGTCGGGCGCCCGCCCGAGCACGTAGACGTCCCCGCGGTCCTCGGGCGCGCCCCACAGGCGATCCATGGACATCGCGAAGCCCGCGCGCCGCGGGTGCCCGGCCCGCCACTCGTCCTCCGCCTCGGAGAGCTCGGCGAGCAGAGCGGCGCCGAGGTCGAGGGCGGCGACCACCTCGACGTCCCATCCGCGCTTGCGTGCTCGACTGACCGACTGGCGGATCTTGCGCACCGCCCGCCCCTCCAGGGAGAAGGCGCGCGGATCGACCACGGCCTCGGAGCCGACCTGGAACGTGCACAGCCCGAGCGCCCGGTAGGCCTCGAGGTGCGCCGGGCCGGCGGCGGCGAGGACCACGTCCCAGCCCCGCTCCCCCGCGAACGCGAGGAAGTCCTCGAGGATCACCGGGGCGTGGCCGGACGGTCCCAGGGGATCGCCGGAGACCACGGCGGTGCCGCCGAGCGTCCGGTACGCGAGCATCCCGCCACGGGCGAAGAAGAAGGCCTTGTCGGCGCGGAGCGCGAAGGGGGCCAGCGGGTCACTGCCGTAGCGAGCCACCAGATCCGCGGCGCGGGCGTGGTCCGAGGGGTCGTGACCGTCGGGAGAGCGCGAGGGAGCGACGAGGGTCCGGCCTTCCACCAGCGCGAGGGCGACGATCACCGCGCCGAGCAGCTCGATCGCCTCGCTGCCCGTCGTGCCGACCACGGCGACGGCGTAGGCGCCCGCGACGGCGGCGATGGCCGCAAGCCACGCGACCAGGGCGCGCGGCGGCTCGGCCTCCCGGCGAGCGGAGCGGAGCGCGAGCACCAGCAGCCCGGCGAGGGACAGCGCGAGGAACGCCTCCTCGTAGTCGAGTCCCTTGGCCACGTGGACGGCGGCGAGCACTACGAGGACGGCGACCGCCGCGCCGCTCGCCCGCCGCCGGCCGTGCAGGACGCCACGGGACAACGCCAGCAGGGCGAGCGCGCCCACGACTCCGGCTGCGTGGGCGAGCGACTGCGTCGGCCCGGGGACGACCGCGGCGAGGACTCGCTCCCGGGCGGCGAGCGTCGGGGTCAGCGAGGAGACGAGCGTGAGCAGCGCGGCGAGCGCGGTGGCCGCCGCGGCGACGGGACGCCAGGTCATCGCGCCCTCCCGGTCGCCGGGGGCGTGGAGAACCAGGAGCTCGCAGCCAGGAGCTGCCGCGGCACCTGCGCGCGCCAGAGGCGCCAGTTGTGGCCGCCGGGGTAGACGGCGAAGCGGACTCGCCCTCCGGCTCGGGTGAGCGCGTGGGCGAAGGATGCGGTGTCAGAGACACGCACGTCGTCGTGGCTCCCCTGGTAGATCCACGCCCGCAGCCCGAGGCGGTGGATCTCCGCCGCGCGGTGTGGGACCTCCTGGGCGGGGCTGTTGTACGCGAGCGCCGCGCGGGAGGCGCCGGCGAACGGGCCGGTCGGCGTCTGCTCGAAGTAGCCCGACCAGCTCTCGGCCACGGAGAACAGCCCGGGGTGGTGCAGCGTGATGTTCATCGCCCCATAGGCGCCCATCGACAGCCCCCCGACGCCGCGGTGCTGGCGATCGGGGTACGTCGCGTAGGTCCGGTCGATGAAGCGCACGGCGTCGAGCACGAAGCCCTCGTAGCGGCCCGCCCCCGCGTCCGCCCACTCCGTGTCGTTGCCGAACAGGCCGGTCTTGTCGCGAGGGACGACCACGAGCATCGGCGTCATCCGGTGCTCGTGGATGAGGAGGTCGGCCCGGACGGCCACGGCCCCGGTGTTGAAGATGCCCTGCGGGACGCCCGCCGGGGAACCCAGGAGGTAGAGGACTCCGAAGCGCCGGCCGCGCGCCGCCTGTCCGGCGTAGCCGGGGGGCAGGTAGATGTCGTACTCCGCGGTCCGGTGCAGCGCGGGCGAGAAGAAGGTGTTCGTCGTGACGCTCCCGGCGGGGACGCCGGCCGGGGTGACCGGCGGTCCGAACCCGCGGTAGAGCCAGTAGTCCGAGACGTAGCGGACCATCCCGACCAGGCCGAGGAGCAGGAAGCCCACGGCGAAAGAGGCGAGGAGGGTCCGCCGGAGGGGGAATGCGCGCGTCCGCCCGGCGCCGCGGTCGCGGTGGGCGATGACGCTCCGATCAGCGGCCCAGGACACGGACGCCAGCGTGCCCCACCCCGCGTTGGCGCCGGTTGTGGGCACATTGAGAGCGTGTGAAGCCGCTCACGAGCGTGCACTCGGGGCCCGGGGAGCGCCATGATCGGGGCCAGTGGCCGAGCGCTACGAGATGCTCCTGGTCGACGACGACCCCGCCCTCCGCCAGACCGTCCGGGAGGCCTTCGAGCGCGATGGCCATCGCGTCGTCGCGGTGCCCGATGGCGAGGCGGCGGTCGAGCGGGCGGGCGCCGAGCGCTTCGACGTGGTGCTGCTCGACGTCGCGCTCGGCCCCGGCCTCGACGGCAACGAGGTCGCGCGCACCCTCCGCTCCCGCCGCAACCTCGTCCCCATCATCATGCTCACGGCCCGGGACTCCGAGGCCGACGCGGTCCTCGGCCTCGAGGCGGGCGCCGACGACTACGTCACGAAGCCCTTCGGCCTGGCCGAGCTGCGCTCGCGCATCCGCGCGGTCCGTCGCCGGGCCGATCCCGCCGGACAGGAGGAGGACATCCTGCGCGTGGGACCGCTCGAGCTCGACCGCCGCCGCCGGGAGGTACGGGTCGCCGGTCGCCCCGCTGAGCTCACCTTCGTGGAGTGGGAGCTGCTCGAGAGACTCATGACCGTGGCGGGACTGGTGCGCTCACGCGAGGAGCTGCTCGAGGCGATCTGGGGCGACAGCGCCTACCGCGACCCCCGCGGCATCGACGTCCACGTGCGCCACCTCCGCGAGAAGCTCGAAGCCCATCCCGAGCACCCCGAGCTGATCCTCACGGTCCGCGGCGCGGGTTACCGGCTGCGGGGCCCATGAGGCTCTCGCCCGCGCGGCTCGGATTCCGTGGGCGGCTCGTCGCCGCGCTCGTGCTCTCCAGCGCGGTGACGCTCCTCGTGGCCGGGGCGACCCTCCTGCCGCCCCTCCAGCATCGTCTGCGGGCGGACGCCGAGCACTCCCTGCGCGCCCACGCGAAGGCCACCGCCCCCGCCTTCGCCGCGCTGGCGCCCGGGAACGCGGAGCGCCGCTCGCGCGCGCTCGCCGCGCTTGCCGCGCGCCTCCACCGCCGGGCGGGCGCCCGCGTGATCGTCACCTCCCGGGGCCGGACCCTCGTCGACACCGACGTGACCCGCCGCCCGGGGGACCCGCCGCCCCCCCCACCGCCCGCGGACTCCATCCGGGTGACCCGACCTGAGCGGATCGGCGGCCGGCGCGCCGCGCTCGAGCTCGCGCGGGAGCCCGGCGTGCTCGAGGGGGTGGTGAGCACGGTGCGGCGCTCGCTGCTCGAGGCCGCCCTCATCGGCTTCCTCGTGTCCATCGCCCTCGGCGTGCTCGTGGCCCGGCGGCTGCTGCGTCGCCTCGAGGCGCTGCGCGAGGCGACGCACTCCATCGCCGCGGGCGGCACGGTCACCCTGCCACCCGAGGAGGGCTCCGACGAGCTCGGGGACCTGACGCGGGCGTTCGCCTTGATGCAGGCCCGCCTCGCCCGTCAGGAGGAGGCCCGGCGCACCTTCGTCTCCACCGCCTCACACGAGCTCCGCACGCCGCTCGCGTCCCTCGCGGTGATGCTCGAGCTCGCGGCGGAAGACCTCGCCCCCGGGCAGGAGTGGCCCGAGCGTGCCCGCGAGCAGGTGGACCGCGCCCGCGGCCAGACCGAGCGGCTCGCCACGCTCGCCGACCAGTTGTTGAACCTGTCCAGGTTGGACGCGGGGGTCGAGCTGCGCGCGGAGCGCGTCGAGCTGGGCGCGGTCGCCCGGTCGGTCGCCGCGGAGCTCGGCGTGCGCGCGGCGGCCGGTTCGCTCGCGGTGGACGTCGAGGGGGAGGGCACGGCCGTCGGCGATTTGAGCGCCACGGCCCAGATCGTGCGCATCCTGCTCGACAACGCCCTGCGCTTCGCCCCGCCGGGCACCACCATCGACGTGTCCGTCGCCCCGGAGCGGGACGGGACGATCGCCCTCACCGTCGCCGATGCCGGCAGGGGCGTCCCGCTCGACGAGGCCGCGCTCATCTTCGCCCGCTTCGCCCGCGGCCGGGTCCCCGGCGGCTCCGCGGGCTTCGGGCTCGGGCTCGCCATCGCCCGCGAGCTCGCCGAGCGGATGGGCGGGAGGCTCGAGCTGACGACCCATGCGCCCGTCGGCGCGCGGCTCGTGCTCGAGCTCCCCGCTGCCGTTCCCCAGAACCCTCAGCCCGAGGTGAGCGTCCCCACCATGCGGCAGAGGCCTCCGCCGCTCACCGAGTAGCTCAGGACGGCGGTGACGTTGTCCGGGCGCAGGTAGGTGAACGTCCCGGTGGCGAAGGTCGCCCCGCGGTCGAGGTCGAAGGACTCGCCCGGGTCGAAGTCGCCCTTCGCGACGCCGGCCGCCTTGTTGCCGCCGGCCTGGACGATCCCGAGCTGGGCCTGGGTGTTCGCGATCTGGGTGACCGCGCGGGCCCCCACGGCACCCGTCGAGGAGCAGCGGGCGTAGACCTGGAGGCCGTTGAGGTCGGCGATGAGCTGCTCGCCCGTCCCATGCGGAACACGCCAGAAGACCTTCTGGACGGTCTGGTTGCCGACGCGCTGGGAGTTCACGGCGCCGAACGCGATGCCGGCGCGGTCGGCCACCTTGGCCCGGTTCACCTTGCCCAGCTTGCGCTCGGCGATCTGACGGCCGCCGAGGACGTTGCGCTTGATCCGGTCGGCGGGGATGGAGTTCTTGCGGATGGACCTTCCCGATATGAGCCGGGCCGCGACGGCGGTGCCGCCCAGGGTCAGCAGGAGCGCGAGGAAGGCGACGAGGAGGGCGGGCGAGGGACGGCGCAGTCGGGGCATGCCCCGAAGAACAGCACGTCGCGCGGAGCGATGCGGCATCGGGGGGTGAGAGAGACGCTCAGAGCTTCTCCGTTGGGGGTCACCCGGGCGAGATGATCGCGGCGATGAGGGCGCCGGCCTGGATGGGCTCGCCCTCCTTGACGGGGAGCTCGGCGACCGTCCCCGCCTTGTGGGCGGTGATCTCGTTCTCCATCTTCATCGCCTCGATGATGCAGAGGATCTGGCCCTCCTCCACGGTCTCGCCCTGCTCGACGTGGACCTTCCACATGTTGCCCTGGAGGGGCGAGACCAGCTCGTCGCCGCCGCCGGTGCCACCGGGCTTCCGCTCGCTGCGGCGGGGCGGACGGCGCGATCCGGTCCTCACCCGCCCGGCCCCGTTGCCGCCCACCGCGCCAGCGCCGAGCGGCGGGCCGAGGACCGTGACCGCGAAGCGCTTGCCGGAGACCTCGACGGTGTAGTCGTGCTCGACGAGCTCGCCCTCGCCGTCGTCCTCCGCGGGCGGATCGGTCCCCACCCGCCCCGGAAACGCGAGCGCCTTGAGCCACTCGCGGTCCTCCACGAGGTCGCGGCAGGTCTCGGCGTCGTGCCACTGGCGGGTGGCCAGCAGCGCGGAGTGGAAGGGGATGAGGGTCCTGAGCTGAGTGATCTCGAACTCGCCGAGCGCGCGGAGCATGCGCCGGGTGGCCTGCTCGCGGTCGGCGTCCCACACGATGAGCTTGGCCACCATGGGGTCGTACATCGGCGAGATCTCGTCGCCCGCCCCGACGCCGGAGTCCACGCGCACGCCCGGGCCCCCCGGCTCGGAGTACTCGCCGATCCGCCCCGGCGCGGGGGCGAAGTTCTTCGCCGCGTCCTCGGCGTTGATGCGGCACTCGATGGCGTGCCCGCGCAGGACGACGTCCTCCTGGGCGACCGAGAGCGGCTCGCCCGCGGCGGCCCGGATGCCCTCCTTGACGATGTCGATCCCCGTCGTCATCTCCGTCACGCAGTGCTCGACCTGCACCCGGGTGTTCATCTCCAGGAAGAAGTACTCCCCGTCGGAGAGCAGGCCCTCGATGGTCCCGGCGCCGACGTAGCTCACCGCGGCGGCGGCGTCCGTGGCGATCTTGCCGATCTCCGCGCGCAGCTTCGCGTCGACCGCGGGGGCGGGCGACTCCTCGATGAGCTTCTGGTGGCGGCGCTGGACGGAGCAGTCGCGCTCGCCGAGGTGGATGACGTGGCCGTGGGTGTCGGCGAGGATCTGCACCTCGACGTGGCGGGGGTCGGGCAGGTAGCGCTCGAGGTAGACGGTGGGATCGGCGAAGAACTTCTCGCCCTCGCGGGCGGCGCCGGCGAAGGCGTCCGGCAGGTCCGACTCCGCCAGGGCGACCCGGAAGCCCTTGCCGCCGCCGCCGCCCGCGGCCTTGACCGCGACGGGGTAGCCGATCGTCTCCGCGATGATGTGGCGCGCGGTCTCGACGTCGGGCACCGCTTGAGTCGTGCCCGGCACGATGGGCACACCCGCCTTTTTCATCAGCTCGCGGGCGGCGGTCTTCGAGCCCATGGCCTCGATCGCGCTCGCCGGCGGGCCGATGAACGTCACCCCCGCCTCCTCGAGCCGCCGCGCGAAGGCAGCGTTCTCGGCCAGGAAGCCGTAGCCGGGGTGGACGGCCTCGGCGCCCGAGCGCGCGATGACCTCGAGGAGCTTCTCGACGTTCAGGTAGGACTCGGAAGCCGGTCCCGCCCCGAGCAGGTAGGCCTCGTCGGCGCGCCTGACGTGCAGCGCGTCCCGGTCGGGCTCGGAGTACACCCCCACCGACGCGATCCCGAGCTCCTCACACGCCCGGATGACACGCACCGCGATCTCACCCCGGTTGGCGATGAGCACCTTTTCGAACACTGCGGGCGCGGATGCTAGTGGCGGGTTCCGGCCCGGCAGGCGACCCGCAGGGGGCCGGCGAGCGCCACCCGCTGGGTGCGCTCGGTGCCCGCCACGGCGAGGCGGACGTCGAAGGCCTCGACCCTCGTGGGCAGCCCAGAGCAGGCCGCGGGACCGGCCAGCGTGAGAGAGGCGTCGAGGCTCTCGCCGGGGACGATCGAAGGGGATCCGAGCGGCGAATAGAGCGAATCGATGGTCGGACCCGACGTCCGCGGGCCGTCGCGCTCGAGCCGGGCGATCCGTAGCCCTGGGGCGCCGACGAGAGACATCTTGAGCACCCTGGCGGCGAGTGGTCCCTCGTTGCGTAGGAACAGGAAGACGCGAGCGGAGCGACCATTGCGCAGCGTCACGTGTTGCTCGCTGCCGAAGTCCGCGCGAACCGGATGCAGCGCCGCGTAGGAGACCGTGGTGGCCAGCAGGGCCAGCGGAAGGACCACCACCAAGATCGCAAGGACAACTCGGGACCCGGGCCGTGGCGGCCGCGGGATCCTCGCCGCGCGGTGCGTGGTCCACCACATCGCCACGAAGGCGACGCCGCCGCTGAGCCCGAGCAGGCCCGGGCGGCCCTGGGAGACCGGCACCCAGCCGACGAGGACGGCGCACGCGACGAGCGGCCAGCGCGGACGCGCCGCTCGACCCGGAAGCCGATGTACATCGCGGTCCCCGCAGCCACGAGCAGGGCGACGAGGAGGGTCGGCCCGAGGTCGGCGAGCACCGACCACGCACCATCCGCCGTCCAGGGCCAACCTCGACCCGGCTCCTCGGAGCGCGTGACGGGCAGGAGGTGCAGCGGCGCGAGCGCGATGAGAACCGCGAAGAGGGGGACCACCGCGACGATGGACCCGGCGAGCAGGGCGCCGAGCGCGCGCCACCAGCCGAACGGTCCGGGCGGCGCGGCGGAGCGGCTCCCGGCGACGCTCTCCACGCCGCGGAGCCTAGCCCGTGACTACGACCGGGGTTGATCCGCGGAGCGGCAGTCTCGCCGAACCCTACGCCCGCGTCACGTGCAGGCCGCACTCGGTCTTCTCCGCGCCGGCCCAGCGGCCCTCGCGGCCCGCGCCGGGCAGCGTGCACGGGGCGCAGCCGATCGACTCGTAGCCCTGGTCGTGGAGCGGGTGGTAGGGCAGGCCGCGCTCGAAGATGCGCGCCCAGAGATCCTTCTCCGACCAATCCGCGAGGGGCGAGAACTTGGCGATGCCCCGCGCGGGATCGGTCTCGACCTGGACGGTGCCCGCGCGGGTGGGTCCCTGCTCCCGGCGGATGCCGGTGATCCATCCCTCCGCGCCCGCGAGCGCGCGGTCGAGGCCCACGAGCTTCGCGCCCGAGTCGGTGCAGCAGACCTCGCGCGTCCATCCGTCCCGGCCGTCGCGGCGTGCGTCGACCGCCTCGATGGTGATCTGAAAGTGCTCCTCGAAGCGCTTCCAGGTCTCGTAGGTCTCGGGAAAGAGGACGCCCGTGTCGATCGCGACGATGCGCGCGTCCGGCGCGCGGGCCACGAGGAGATCGACGAGGACGGACTCCTCCTTCTGAAAGGAGCAGAGCAGGACGAGCCTGGGGTGGTGACGCTCGACCGCGAGCTCCACGACCTTCTGCGCCGGGATGTCCTCTAGATCGCGCACTCGCCTTCGCCCCGGATGACTCGGTAGGGCTCGGAGCGATTCCAGTCGATGAACTCATTCATCGACTCCAGGGAGAACTCGGCGGGCATGGAGAGATCCTTGAGGAGGCTCTCGAAGTAGCCGCTCTCCTGCCGGGCGACCCAGGCGTTGAACTCCTCGTCCTCCGCGCGCCGGCCCTGGTAGGTGCGCAGGATCCGCTCGACCGCGTCGGGCACCCGCTTGGCGGGGAGGCGCGCTTTCAGTCGCGTCCCGTAGATCACCTCACCGCCGTCGTACGAGCCACCGAGGTGGGGGATGTAGGCGGGGATGGTCCGCTCGCCGGCCTTGATCGAGGCGCCGTAGAAGCCGAGGTGCCCCAGGTGGTGCTGGCCGCAGCCGTTCGGGCAGCCCGAGATGTGGATGTGCAGGCGCTCGACGAGGGGATCGTCGAGCGCGAGGCTCTCCAGGCGCTCCTGCACGGCCTGGTTGAGGCCCATCGAGGAGGTGATCCCGAGCTTGCACGAGTCCGTGCCGGGGCAGCTCACGACGTCGGTGATCTCCCGGGCGCCGGGGTCGCCGAGGTCGAGCGCGCTGAGCGCCTGCCAGACGTCGTAGAGCGCCTCGTCGCGCACCCAGCGCAGCACGAGGTTCTGCCCCACCGTCGTGCGGGCGTAGCCGCCGGAGAACTCGCGCATGACGGCGGCCAGCCCGCGGAACTGCTCCGGGGACAGGTCGCCACGGGTGACCTTGACCTCGACGGCCGAGAAGCCCGCCTGGCGCTGGGCGAGAACATTCGCGCGCGCCCAGAGGTCGAACTCGCGGCGGTCGCCGTTGGGCGAGCCGGTGGCGGCGGGCGGGGCCGGAGCGTGCTCCTCCTCGTCGTGCGCGAAGGGCTCCAGGGTGTAGTCGCGCTCGGCGACCCAGTCGCCCCGGAGCTCCTCCTCGACCTGCTCGCGGAAGGCATCGATCCCGATCTTGTCGATGAGGACCTTGATCCGCGCGCGGGCGCGGTTGACGCGCAGGAAGTCCTGGCGGTCGAAGATCCGCAGGCAGGCCTCCGTCACCTTGAGGTACTCGCCGTCGTCGGCCGCGACGAACTCGTACAGGGTCGGCGCGATCCGCGGCATGATCGACGTGCCACCGCCCACGCGGATCTCGAAGCCGCGCACGCCGTCCTTGATGCGGGGGATGAAGCCGACGTCGTGGATGCCGGTGATGGCCCGATCGGAGTCGGTGGCGGTGAAGGCGGTCTTCACCTTGCGAGGCATGAGCTGGAAGTCCGGGTGGCGCACGAAGTAGCGCACGTAGGCCCCGGCGTAGGGGGTCGGGTCGAAGGGCTCGCCCGCGGAGATCCCGGCCCAGGGATCGCCGGTGACGTTGCGCATCGTGTTCCCGCAGCCCTCGCGGGAGGAGAGGCCCGCGTCGCCGAGCTCGCGGATGAGCCTGGCCGCGTCGCGCAGCGGCACATGGTGCATCTGGATGTTCTGACGGGTGGTGATGTGCCCCCTGGCGAGCGGCACGTACTTCTCGGTGACGTCGGCGAACGCCTCCATCTGCTCCGGGTTGACCCCGCCGAAGGGCAGCTTGACCCGGATCATCTGGACGTCGGCCTGGCGTTGGCCGTACACGCCCTGCTTCAGGCGGAAGCCGATGAACTCGATCTCTTCGACCTCCCCGGAGAGGAAGCGGCCGGCCTCCGTGTCGAAGTCGTCGAACTCCCGCTCGAGGATGGGGATGACGTGGCCCGGGACGTCTGCGACGACCTCGGGGTTGGCGAGCGTGCCCTTGCGCATCGCCGTAAACTACAGAATCGGGCCCCGACCCTCACCCCTTCTGTGTCGGCAGCCCCTTCTCGGCCCAGGCGGTGAGGCCTCCGGCGAGGCTCGCAGCCTCGTGGCCGGCCGCCGCGAGCGCGTCCGCGGCCATCGCCGAGCGGTCGCCCGAGCGGCAGACGAGGACGAGCGGACCGTCGGGGAGCTCGCCCACGCGGGCTCCGAGCTCGTCGAGCGGGACGTGCACCGCGCCGGGGATCCGCTGCTCGGCGAGCTCCTCGGCGCGACGCACGTCGACGAGCGTGGCGCCCTCGCGGCGGAGGGCCTCGGCCTCCTCGGGAAGGACCTCGCGGGCCATGGGCGGAGGGTATTGGCGGAAGCACTCTCGGTGCATGTGGTCGAGGGTCTGAGGGAAGGTTCATGAGATGGAACGTGTGCGGTTGATGACCTGGTGCGCCAATTGCGTGAGCGGGGTGCATCTGCCCGCGTTCGCCGCGGCGGAGGGCGGCCTGTTCGCCGAGCAGGGCCTCGAGGTGGAGTTCGTGGGCTGTGCCCGTGCCCCGGACTGGACGCTGCGGGGGTTCACGGTGCGGCCGAAGGCGGTCGGGTCCGGGGAGGTCGACTTCGGCCTCACCTCGGTCGCTTATGTGCTTGCTGCTCAGACCGCGATGGGCGGGCGCTTGGGGGCTCGCTTCGCGGCGGTTTCGCACCAGCGGAACCCGAGCCGCGATCGTGCGCGACGACTCCGGGTTCGAGGATCCCGCGGACCTGCAGGGCTCGCGGGCGGCGCGATGGAGCATTCCGTGGTATGCGCAGGAGTACGTAGGCGCGATGTCCTACCTGGGCCTTGATCCGCCGGTGATCGTGGACAGCTCGGATCTCGACGCCCAGCTGGAGCGTGGGGAGATCGATGTGATCCCGACGTGGGTGGACATGACGCTCAACCATCTCGACCAGGGCCGTGCGGTGCGCCCGATCGGACTGGATGTCGAGACCTACGCCACCGGGTTGCTGGCGGCCGACCGGCTGCCCCTCGAGCTCGTGACCCGGATGCGCGACGCGTTCGTCGCCGGCTACGAGCTTCAGCGCGAGCGGCCCGAGCTCGGCATCGCGGCGTTCCGGCGTCGCTTTCCCGACATCTCCGAGCAGCATGTCCGCGACAGTTGGTCGCTGTTCGAGCCGTATGCGTTCGACGGTGGGGCACCGGGGGCGATGTACGCCGATCGCTGGGAGACGACGATCGAACACACGGCCGCGACCCATGGGCTGTCCGCGTTGGCGCCCGAGCGGGTCTACCGTCCGGAGCTGCTCGCGCCCGCGAACGCGATCAGGTACGCGTCCGCGTAGGCCCATCGCGGCTCGCGGGGGAGGGCATTCGCGGAAATGCCCCTCGACTCCGCCCGCCTCGTGCCGAATACTCCCGACCATGAGCTCCGTCCGCGTCTTCCTGTGCGACGATGTCGCGGAGATCCGCGTGCTGATGCGCTTCACGCTCGAGGAGGATCCCGAGCTCGAGGTCGTGGGCGAGGCGGCGGACGGGGATGCGGGGGTCGCCGGGGTCATCGACACGGACGCCGACGTGATCCTCCTGGATCTCTCCATGCCCGGTATGGACGGGCTCGAGGCAATCGGCCGGCTGCGCGAGCGCGCGCCGCGGACGGGGATCGTCGTGGTCTCGGGCTTCCCGGCCGAGCGCCTGGGGGCGGCGGCGCTGGCCCTCGGGGCCGACCGCTACCTCGAGAAGGGCGAGCCGGCGGAGGCGATCCGCGCCGCGGTGCACGAGATCGCCGCGCAGCGGTCGGCCGCGCCGTCGTCCTAGCGATGCGGCTCAGCGGCCGCAGGGGAAGTCGTCGCCCCAGGGGTTGGGCGCGACGACATCGCGCTGCACGCCGTCGAGGCGGGCGGCGCGGACCCAGGGGTTCGTGCGGTCCGGCGCTGCGGCCGGTGACGGGGCCGTCTCGCGCATGAAGCGCTCGATGGCGGCGACGACCGCCGCGGTCTCCTCGGGCGATGCGCCCGGGGCGACGAGGGTGAGCTTCGCGCGGCGGTTCACGTTGGCGGCGAGCGTAGTGGGCCGCCCGTGCGCCTCGCCCCCATCGTCCTCCTGGTCTGTGCCGGCCTCGCTGTTTGCCGCCTCCGCGGGCGTCCGCGGCGCGCGTCGGCCCCGGCTTCGCCGTGCGCAGCCACGGCACGCACTGAGCGCCCGAAGAACCTGCTTGACATGCAATCACGATGGGTTCATCATGATTACATGGGCTTGATCCAGATCCGTGACGTTCCCGAGGACGTGCATCGAACCCTGAAGGCTCGCGCGGCGGCGCAGGGGACCTCGCTCAGCGACTACGTCCTCAAGGAGGTCATGCGCGTCGCGCGCACGCCGACGCCGGAGGAGCTCGACGAGCGAATCCGGTCACGTGGGGCCGCCGTCGTCGGCACTGCGGACATCCTCGCCGCGCGTGACGCCGGCCGCCGGGCGTGAGGTGGGTCGTCGACGCCTCCAGCGTCGTTGCCTACCTGCTCGGCGGGGGTTCTGACGCCGAACGCGGTGGAATTCTCGGCGACGTGCACGCGCCGGCGCTCGTCGATGTCGAGGTGACGCAGACGCTGCGCGGCCTGCTGCGCGGCGCCAAGGTCGACCTCACGAGCGCGGAGCTGGGTCGCGTGGAGCTGGCCCAGCTCGCTGTCCGTCGCCATCCCGATGCGCGGCTGCTACGCCGGGCATGGGAGCTGCGCGACGTCTGCACGACGTACGACGCGCTCTACGTGGCCCTCGCCGAGGCGCTGGACGCCACGCTGTTGACCCGGGACGCCCGGCTGGCGCGCGGCGTCGAGGGGCTCGTAGACGTCGTCGTGTCTCTCTGACCGACGCTCGGCGAGCCTTCCGCCCGCCGTCCGTCGACTCAGTCGGAGCAACGGCAGCGCGGCAAGCTCCTCCTGAGCTTGCCCGCCGTCGCCCGGGGTGACGGCGTCGAGCGACTCGGCCGGACTAGAAACGCACGGCGGCGATGTCGGTTCCGTCGGGCTCTTCGAGCACGCAGAAGCGGGCGGCGGCGGAGACGTCGCGGGGGAGGCGGACGTGGAGGGAGCGGGCGTGGCGCGGCCAGGGGGTCCGGCGTACGGTCGTGGTCCCGTGGCGCTCGCGCAGCGAGGTACCGCAGGCGGTGACGACGCGCCGGCCCTGGACGCCCGCCAGCCGCCGGTCCGGCGGGGACTGGTCGGAGCCGGGCTTGAGGTCGACCAGGAGGACGCGGCCGGTCAGGGTGAAGCGGAACGGAGTGTGGGGATCCTCCGCCCGGCGCACCACCCGCAGGCCGGCCTCGAAGTTCACCTCGTTCGAAGCGTCGTAGTCCGCGAAGATGCTCAGCCGGTCGAGCCCGGCCGGAAGCCGGGCGGGCAGGCGCACGCGCCACCGGCGCGGGTTTACCCGGTGCACACGCAGGGACGCGGCGACCGGGCGCGAGCGGACGTCGCCCAGGCTCGCCCGCAGGTACCGGGCGGGCGCGGCGAGGAGGACGAGCACCGTCCTCCCCGCGCCGGCCGGAGCGCGACCGTGGAGGGTGAGCGGATAGATGAAGTCGGTGACCCGGCATGCGACCTTGGTGCCCGGCGGCCCGAGGCAGAGCGTGCTCGTCCCCGGCGTGGCGGTGACGCGGACCCCATCGGCGAGGACGTGGGCGGTCTCCCGCGGATCGGTTGTCGCGGCGCGGGCGGAGGATGCGGCGACGAGCGAGACGACGAGGGCGGCGAGGAGAGGACGTTTCACAGCGGGATGTTCCCGTGCTTGCGCCGCGGGCCGGGCTGGTGCTTGGTCTGCAGCGTCTCGAGCGCGGTGATGAGCTTCGGGCGCGTCTCTTGGGGGACGATCACGTCGTCGATGTACCCGCGCTCGGCCGCCGCGTAGGGGTTCGCGAAGCGGGACCTGTAGTCGTCCATGAGCTTCGCGCGGCGCCG